>Ga0181556_1000467_pt1 | contig 43759 bp, 41 predicted proteins | sample 011ome_14_FD_148651 | JGI IMG/M metagenome (GOLD analysis project Ga0181556, IMG submission 148651) | Coastal salt marsh microbial communities from the Groves Creek Marsh, Skidaway Island, Georgia - 011505AT metaG (spades assembly) | ecosystem: Environmental > Aquatic > Marine > Intertidal zone...
ATTGGCCTTGAGTGGCTCCTCTGACTTGATGTCATTTCCACTGGGCGCTACTATGCGGATGTTGTTCTCCTCAATGACAATCACATTTCCAAACTCCGGATCGAATAAAGTAGTTGGGTTTACAATATTCAGTTTCTTGGTGGCACTGTATTCATTGGCAATCTTGGTAGCACCGGGTTCTCCGGCCATTGCGCTGGTTTGCGTACTGGTAATGTCAATCTCTTGATTAAATTCCTGGACACCTGCGCGCACTGATTCAGGGCATTCGCAGCATTCCGTCGCTCCGTTCACCACCATGCCATACCCGGAAGGACAGCTGGTGGCAATCGTATCGCACTTGGCGGCGGCGCCGGTATGCGTACAGGCGTCTTTATCCACAACCGCGGTAAAAGAGAAGGATGAACGAAGAGTGATGACCGCGTCCTTCACCGTAAGCACAGTGAGAGTGGTGTTCTTCTTGTTGGCCACATAGATTACGACCACCTCATCGTCCCTTTCTTTGATTTCTTCTTTGATTTCTTCTTTGATTTCTTCGCCGTTCCCGTTCTCCATACCTTCGTACAGAGCAAAGGTCTCGGTAATCTCTGCATTCACGATTCCACTTTGAGGTTGTGCTTCGGGGGCCTTGGTATCGGGAGCAGGTGCTTCTTCCTCGGCAACGGGTTCCTCGGCAACGGGTTCCTCCGCAACGGGTTCTTCAGTAGGCGTTGCGGTGTCCTCTTCCGCGACAGGGTCTTCCTCCGCAACGGGTTCGTCCTTGGGGACCAATTGAGGACAAGTGGCACCCTTGTTCTCCGATGCGCGGTAGGTGTAGGTCGCCGGGACATCTTTGCTCATCATATATGTCATGCGAGCGACACTTGAGTTAAGGGTCTTCTTTTCGCCATTTCTGGTCATAATCTTGATTCCGTCTGGCTGAACATCGATCAAAGTACCGTTCGCTTGATCGTAATAAATGTTCTCGTAAATGTTCATTACGGGGACGGTTCCATTGTAGTAATCGGGCAGCATTTTTTCGTTGCCCACAAATCCCTCAATTGATGTAGCACGTGGCATTATCATAAAATATATCACGATAGCCGCGAGTACCGCAATGAGCAACAGCACCCATGGTGACATTTCGTATAACCACTTCATATGTATACTATAATCTCACAAAAAAACATGCTTATGGAAAAGGGTTGAACATAACATTGTACTATATCTAAAATGACACTAACCGACTTCTATGACGACAAATACAAGTATGAAATATGTGTAGACGAGGTAGGCAGGGGGTGCATGTTTGGCGACGCAGTCGTTTCTTGCGTGGTGCTGCCTAAACCATGCACATTTCCCCGTGAAAACATCAAGGATAGTAAAAAGTTTTCCTCCAAGAAAAAGCTATTTGCCGAAGCGGAAAATATCAAACAACATGTGAGCTACTACCACAGTGCCAGTATATCTCCTGAGGTTATCGATCAGAAAAATATTTTACAAGCAGTGATGGACGGTATGCACCAGTGTATCGATGCCGCGTTAAGACACATACAGAGCATGGAACCGGATGTATCATATAGAGATGTCCTTGCAGTTATCGATGGCAACTACTTCAGGCAGTTTGTATTTCAGGGAAACTTCCTGCCTTCCGTCACGGTAAAGCAAGGGGACGCAAAGTATGTGGGAATTGCCGCCGCGAGTATCCTCGCAAAAACCGTCCGCGACAACGCCATTTATCGTCTGTGCGAACAACATCCCTATCTCGACACCCAGTATAACATCGCTAAAAATGTGGGGTATGGAACCAAGGCACACCTTGCGGGCATTGCACAGTTTGGCATCACCAAATACCATCGCCGAACGTTTGGCGTGTGTCGTTCTGCACCGCTTACAGGGGATATAGAGGAATCTGTTCCCGGGGAATTGTCATGAGCTTTGCGGTAGAGTCATTTGTGCTGTAGCTCATGTAAATCTCATCGTCTTTCATTTGAAAGCCGAGACAGTACTCAATCGGTGTCTTCTCAAATGTGAAGAAGTCGCTCATACGAACAACATGCGTCATGTTTCGATCAAAACAGACAATTGCATGGTAATAATACCGACGGTCGGCACAGTGAACCCGATGACACAGGAACCACATTTCGTCGTCTACAACAATTCCATTTGTCGAACCACGTAGACCTTCAAAAACTTTCGGCGACGCAATGCGCATATCCTCCATGAATCGGTAGTTGCCCACTTTGAGGGATGTTTCTCGATGTCCGACAACTACATTAGGATACCACTCATAAACGGTACCCAGTTGTCCGTTTTCATGTGAGAATAAAACCCAATTTTTTTCAACCGGCCTTTCTGTACCATGGGTGTACGGAGAACCCGTAAAACAAGGTGCATCAAGCGTGTATTCGAGAGTCCCACAGACTACACCGATTTGATTGTATCCGTATCCCCGATTTCCTGTATAATAAATCTCATTGCCGTGCTCATGAATTCGTATATCTTCGATTCCGACATACACCTCATTATCGTCACGCATGTCATAGCCGGTCATAATTGGTATGCCTTTCCCCTCGAGCGTAAGAGGGTACCAATAGTTGATCGTTCGTATTGGGAGGTCATAAATATACGAACCGTCTGGCGGGATTCTATAGTTCACTGCTCGCACGATAACAATCATGGTTTTGTCCCGTATGAGAAATGTGGGGGTGCTCGGAACAAACCCATCCATGCATTGCTCGGGGCGCAACAAATATCGTATATTTACGTTCGGTTCTCCGCGTAGCGTTTTGGCATAGAAACGAAGATTACTCCATACATTGGTTTGTATAGTGTTGGGTAAACCAGTATTCAGTAGTTTCCGATATATTTCAGAAGTAGACACAGGAGAACCAACGTAGTATGCAAAAATGGAATATTCATAGTCAAGTGCCCACTCATAAACATGTGGTTCAAGAAATAGGTGCGTATGCGTGGATATATCGATGGCATTTAGCTGACGTTTTGCAAACATGTACATTGCAAGTGCTGTTTCGTGAGCAGAAGTTAGTCGGTAATATCCGATAAGCTTATAGAGGTTTTCGATACGCGATGAGATGATACTGCTGCATTTCAGCCAATAACCGCATGCCGTTTCCGGTTCTCCTTTCTCCATGTAACAATTGCCCAAACGATACGTACTGTACCATACTTCCTCATCCCAACCTTTCATCCCAGCACGCTTTTTGTACCATGTAATCGCGTCATCCATATCTCCCGCATCACAGTAGCTGTTTGCCAGGTAAAACACGGTGCGAGTATTGTTGGGCGCGTCCATGTATTCCTCTGTGAGGAGGCGAATATCACGCCGGAATTTATCCTCTTTCGACCCTCCGTCTCCCACGTCTTCAATGTACATATCGAGCTTGGTCATGGAACGTTCTGTGGGCGTCTTTGCAAAATCCATATATTCATGCGTAGCTCCGACATAACTACATACAACGGCTGTTCTTACAAACCGAACATTACGATATGACAAATGATCAGACCCCTGCAGCATGTATACAGAATCAGCCCCGTCAAACAAATACCATGGCATAGGGACAGAGCAATGAAACACCATATCTGCGTCCATAAGCATGATATAATCACAATCGTGCTGTGTTGCCATGATGCGGGCGCGTTGCAATGCCTCATTGCGCGTTTTTGCAAAGTTTATAAAGGCGGTGTATTCAACGGTCCCGGGTATGTTATGTTTGACGAAGAAATCTTCAATCTGTTGGGGCGTTGTGTCGGTACTGCCCGTATCCATGATTAAAAAACATTGTATGTAAGGCACAACCGATTGGAGCGCGCGTATAATCACGCATGCCTCATTGCGTACAATCATATTTAAGCATATACCCGTCATTACAACCCATGACCCAAACCATTTATATGAATGCAAGTTAAAACATTCTATGGCTCATGAGCACCGCATTATCATACAATGTCGTCGTAATAATCTTCTTCTTCGCTATCTTCTTCGCTCTCGTCTTCAATGCGCTGTAGATAACGCTCATACGCTTCGTCTTCCTGCATGACAATTGCAAACTCATCCAGATCACCTTCCTGGGCATAATAACACTGCGACTCCTCCAACCGCTTATTGAAACTATGCTTAAATACCTGTTTCATGTGTTCAGATTCTTCTGTATCTTCAATCTCCTGCATGCGATTCCATTCGTCTGGGGTGAAGGTAGATTCCCATGAGTTGTGCCATGCCTCTTCATCGCGGCTGTATTGAATATTTGACTGAACATATTGAGTTGAAGCGCCTTTGTTTATTATTTTGTTGTTTTTACTGCGCATGATTACAGGTCCTTGCCACTGTCCATTTTTCCATAACTTTGGATTATTGGTGTCGTACTTGGATGGCGTTTTCTCTGCCTTCGTGCGGTTCAACAAAATGGACTTCCATATAGTCGACTCGGGCTTCGCCGGTGCGTTATGTACCGGCGCCACGAGGAAGGAAGGAAGATAGTTGGTCTTTTCTTCTACTTTTCTTCGGCAGCGCTCTTCGCGCGGTTCATCGTTGTTGGTATTGCTCTTACAAAAGTTTTCAAATCTCTCTTCGCGGCGTCGCCTCGAAACTTTATTGTTACGTTGCCACATACTATATGTTATTGCAATAACTGGGTCCTATTTTCAATTTTGCGGATTTTTTTAGGACTATATAATAACCATGTCATTCACACGATTTTACGATGACGAGAGCCGAATAAGAAAACAACTTGCAGAATCCACGTTTTTAGGAAGATACATGCTTGACGCACCCGGACCAGGGAAGACTCCATTTGCCGAGGACTGCTATCTTCGTCTCCAGCGGTTTGGTGCCAATGTGCGAAGCAATGGCGCGGACGTCGAGAGCGATATGCGCGGTCTCACCCGAAAGTGCAACCGCGATCACATCGAATTTAACAATTACAAGAGCGCCGCCGTCCAGTCCAAGGCCGTCAATTACACGACCGCAAAGCCATTCGTAGAGGAATCGCGATACTCCCACCCGGCATGGGAGCCTTTAGAGTACGACAACGCCCGTACCCATTCAGTAAAACCTTTTGGAGATCGCCAAGAACGCATCGAACGGCCGTTCGGACACTCTGCGTCTTCGCGCATGCAAGAAAAGGACAACTATGACGCAGGCATTAAACGTGTTGCGCCTGAAATGCAGAAATCCTGCATGGTGTATGACAACCGTGCATGCCAGTTCATCAATGCTTAGAATACATGTTACATAATGTGCACTATATTATATAGTACACATGTCACCAACATTATCGATAGAGAACCCATTTGCCGCAGGCGCGACCGCAGGATCCATGTTTATCAACGCCGCGAGCCTCCACACGATTGGGACACATGGATGGTCAGACAAGTTCAAAACATACATGGAACGGGGAATGGAAATTGCAAAGGAACTCGAAACGCAGTGTGACAAGTTCGTCAAGATGTTTCGCAATGACGACGGGCGCGGAAAAGTGGTCATCCTGTCGGGATATCCGGGATCCGGCAAAACAGTCATTGCCGACGCTCTTGCTGGCCTGGCGCGACCATTTAAACAACTCAACATGGGCGCATCCACGTTAACCAGTCACGATGTTATGCTCAACCGCCTGACATTTGAAGGCGGCTGTAAACGCCCCCCGCGCGCTGTGATCAACGGAGTGTTCCTGAATAAGGATACGATTGACTCCCTCATTGCTTCATTGAAGCGAGACGATACTGACATTCACGTAATCCAGTTTGACGTCCCCATGGAATATGCCTACTTCAATAACGTAAAACGGTTTGAGGCGAATAGCGCCGCTGCGCTTATTCCAGTCCGCGTATACGAAGCCATGGAAGCCATGCGCGAACTGCTTCCACTTGACAACGCCAACGTGCATACAGTTCGCTATAACCCAAATATTATGTAACCGTTTTATATACCAGTAAAAACATGGAAGCAGTTGTCCCGCTATTCGCTTTAGGATCACTGTTCGTCGTCAATAAAAAACAACGGGAAAAGAAGAATGCAAAGGAAGGATTTAATGACAGCAAGCTCCCCAATGCCCATGTGCCTGATCGTAACTACCCGCCAGAAGGCCCTGCCGTGTCTGCAGAAACCGACCGCAGTTCGCAATTGTCCACAGTGAACCGGTACAACAATGCTGCAGGGGCGTATACGGACAAATATTTCACCGCCCAGCCATCGGGTTCCACAGAGACGTATACATCTCTCTCTGGCGAAAAGGTTGGTGGTGACTATTTTCAGCACAACAACATGGTACCTTTTTTCGGCAGCAATCTTCGCTCGATGATGCGTGATGACACCGCCAACGAGGCCGTTTTAGATAACTACACTGGTGCCGGATCACAGGATATCGACAAGCAGGAGCAAGCGCCTCTGTTTGCGCCCGAAGATAACTATCAGTGGGCTCATGGTGCGCCCAATGAGAACGATTTCTATCAGTCGCGTGTCAATGCCAGCATGCGCAAGGCCAATGTGCTTCCCTTCAAACAGGAACAGGTTGGACCCGGATTAGGACTGGGATACGGAACGGAGGGAGGTGATGGTTTTAATGCTGGTATGATGCAGCGCGAAAACTGGCAGCCCAAGACCGTGGACGAACTCCGTGTAGCAAGCAACCCCAAGGCTGGCGGCATCAGCGCAATCGGTCGAGAAGGTCCTGCAGTTGCTCATGTCAAGAACATTGGTCGCGAGGGAAAATTCGAGAAGAACCGCCCGGACCGCCACTATGAAAATACCGAGGACCGATGGTTTACCACCACGGGCCGCGAGAAAGGCGTCACTTCACGAGCGGAGCAGGTTGAACGATTTACCAACCGTCAGGAAACCGTGCGCGATTATGAAGGCGCTGCCGCTTACCACACCGGTGGTGAGTATATCCCTGGTCAATACCGCGAGTCACACAATGTCGAACTGGGTGCTGTGCCCCTGGGTCACGCCCATGCAAACAGAAAAACGGAGGTGAGCGACCGCGACCATGGCCATGGGTCTGCTCGCGCTTACGCCAATAACCGCTCTGTCGGAAATGATGAAACCTATTTTGGCGCCATCCGTCACTCCGTGAGCGCTGCCATTGCGCCCGTAATGGACGTTATTCGCCCAAGTCGCAAGGAAAACACCATTGGTACGCTGCGACCTTACCAGAACGCAGGTGCGCGTGTATCTGAGACCTATGTGTACGACCCTAAGAACAAGGCACAGACCACTCATCGCGAGACCACGGAAAAGTCCAAGGGGCACATGAACGTCAATCGCAACCAGCGTGGCGGAGGATACGAAGTCGCCCGACATCAGCAGGCAGCCACGTCTCGCGCAGTCACTGGCGACTACTATTATGCAGGTACCGCAGGAAGTGCGCGTGGAAAAGAAATGACCTCTTATGAGTCGGTTGTGAAGAACCAACGCAACAACGACATCAAGAGCTCGACCATCAAGGGACGCATGGTGCCAGGTAACATGAAGATGCTGAACCATGAAGTGAATCTCAATGTCACCACCAACCGCAATGATATGCTACGCAATGACCGTCCTCAGATGGCATCCATGCCCACGCAGGTTCCGTCGGCCTCTCACATGGGCGCGTCCTCTACCGCCAATAACGAAGTGTTCTCGAACATCCAGATGGAACGAACCGACGCAAACATCCTGGATGCACTCAAAAGCAATCCTTATGTAGTGGACTTTAGAAAGTACAATTAGATGCCATCCATCTCATAGAGAACCATTCATTTGTTGCAATGCAACATATGAACCTAACAGTAGCTCGGATCACTGCTTCCCATCGATACATTCAAGTAATACAGGTGGTCTGAAGTGCTGGTACAGTGTACGGGCGCACATGAATTAGAACATGTGGTATCTTCTTCGAAAGAATCGTTGCAGACCTTGTATGCATCGTTCGTTTCATCATACCATATCTCATTGGAAATGTGCAAGTATCCCAACATTTCTTCTGGCACATGCGGCACAATATCATAATAGTGAGTCACCCGATAACTGTTTATCGAAAACGATTTCATTGTTTTCGCAAAGTTGTCGTTTCCCACCCGCGGAGAACCGAACGTAATAAGATATTGAATATCATATTGGCTTGAAACGAGAATATCATAAGCCATGAGGGTTGCCATTGCTGCGCCCAGACTATGTCCCGTCACCAACACCCGGTGGGTATTGTACTTTGTTGCCATCGTTGCCAAATTGGCGAACACGGAATCTTTGATATACTGATACGCCTTGTAGAACCCCTTGTCTACTGTGATGCTGCTGTCGTTATAGGGCGCAATGCGCCACGCTTGAATATTTTCAATCCAGTTGTGCGTGTTTGCCGACCCGCGAAACGCCGTAAACAACGAATGGGTACTGCTATCATACCCTTGTACTGCTTTTGAGTCATCTTTGTTAACCACGTATTCCAATTTTGCGGTCGGTTTGCACGTCAGACAGTCCCATGAGTCCGTTACGCAATAGGAAGCTTGGCATAAATCTACACACGTTTGTGCAACCTCCCAATTATATGCACGACAAATCTGTATTCCCAACCATAAAAGTAACCACATATACTACTCCGCTAAAAAGCCATGTCAGAATTACCGATTTGTTGGTACTGGCCGAAAAATATGTGCTTCCTCATAAATTACATGGGCAATGATGAGCGCCTTTGTCACCCAATCCATATATGGATCTTCGATGGGTGCATATGATAACGCTACAAGAACTCCGGCGAGCCCTGACACCATCAATGCAGTAAGACACTTGGAATCCTTGATATGCATGTAATTTATGCGGTAATGGTTGGGAACATGGATAAAAATCATATAATACATGAAGGCGTCCCATGATATTATGGTACTTGTTGCAATTAGTGCACTGCTTAGTGTGAGTTGTATTGCAGTTCTTTGAGAACCGACGGTACCGAAACCGGGCATATCGTTGCGAAAGTGAATGGCCGAGCTTACAAGAAACAGCCCGGTTATAATAGAGTCCTGGTGAAAGTGATGACAAGCAAACGCTCCCACGACGGCACCCATATTGATGCGGTACAATTCTTCGACCAGCTGATACTTTCGTGCATGAATCAAGTCTGTCATGCCATGCGGGGCAACAACAACAGCCGGTGCATATTTCATAATAACCTGATGTATGGAAGAAAAAGGGATAATCATGTACGTACTACGCGTCAACGTTTATATGATTGCCACGTCGCCCCCCAGAAGCCGACACATATTGTCTGCCTCAATGTTAGTTGCCTGCTTATGAAAGAGCTTCCGGTAGATGGAGTCGTCCCGAAACCGCGCCGAATACGTATGTTGGATATGTCCGCGCCCGATACGCCCAAGTGACTGTATCGTCTTTTGCTGCGTCATCTCCGTCAGATCTTTGCCAATAACGCCATGACAGAACTGGTAATTGGTTCCATAAATATAATCGCTCGACGCCACAATGATAAACAACCGCTGGTCGTTTGCGAGTCGCTTCATGATCTCGTCATAATGTTTGTTGCTGTTTTCGCGAGGACGCAAGACGCCAATTCCCAAGAGAAGCAGAATCTTCATCATATTGTCCACACCAAGCGACATGATTTCGGCCGCACTTTCTTCATCAATGCGGGGCGAGAATGCCTGCTCATGATACTCTTCCAGACCAACCCATACGTTCTGATGCGCCCGGGTATTCGGTATATACCGATCGTCCAATGTCACTGCCATCACCTGGCGTCTGAGTCGAATAATTTCTGCCATGTTACGTTTACCGTCATTACTCAGACGACTCTTGCCAATATTCTTTCCCTTTCCCTTACCATCGGGGTCATCTGTCTTCTCGAACTCTTGCTCGATCAAGTGCTCGACGTTGGTAATCTTTTTGTAGAGACTGTTGTTCGTTTCAATGGCCTTGGTCAGGTCGTCGAGTACCGATGCCGGGATGCGCGACTGCTGCAGATAGAAGTTTGCCATCTTCATTGTGTCCTCGCATAGATAGATGGTAGGGCCATCTGTGAGCGTATGTGCGTCCGTTGTCGTGAACAACACACCACTGTCACTCGCATCGGGAAATTTTGCAGCATCACGCGAAACCGCCGTTTCGCGGGCTTTTTTCCACTGCTCTTCCGTGAGTTCCGCGAGGGTATTCAGATATGCCATTTTTATCGAATCCATTGTGATTTCCTCAATATTTGTGAAGTAGTGCTCAATTGGCACCATGCCGTCCTTGTGCACCTGATTGAGGAAGTCTGCGACGCCGCCCAGATCAAAATACCGTAAGAGGGTAGAATGTTCGATGCAATATTGAACCACCTCACGCATATCCTCATAGGACTCACATAGGTTGTGAATAAGAACGCATTTCCCGTCACGGCTTATAAGAGGTATGGACTTGGTATAGTCATTGCTCCGCACATCATGCAGTGACGTCCCGGGAAATTTCGCAACAAAGCGATCCTTGACCACATGGATCTCATTGTCATCCGGAAGGGTGGCACAAGAGAGGATCATATTGGGTATCTTGTTTTCGTTCCAGTTACGCGATATCACCTCATGCAGCGGATGCTCTTCACGTTCGAGCGTAATGGTGGGCTCGTCCCAAAACACAATGAGTCCCTCTGCTGGCCCAAACCGCAGCATGTATTCCATGCTTATCAAATACGATTTCACGTCGCATATAAGGATCTCCACGTTGTCGCCCACACTATTGTCCACGCGGTATATGCCACCGCTCTTCCAGTTACGCTCGTAGTCCTTGGCCGCGAAATAGTGGAGTCGAATGTCTTCGTCGGTCTTGCATCCAAAGGCAAACGCTACCTTACGCCCCACCGAAATCGCCGAGCGAGCCAGCGACATGCCGATGTGCCGAGCCACACAGACAAATATAATGCGGTAGCCATTGGCCAGTCCAATGGGTGTAAGTGTCTTCCCCGTACCCGTAGGGGCGCAGTATGTTACAAACGACCCTTTTGTAACATCCTTCTCGGAAAACACACGATAGATGTCCTGTTGATGCACATAGAGCTGTTGATCGCGATACTTGGAGACATACTCATTCTGCTCAATGAATCGCGCGGCATTGCGAATCATATGCTTGGGCTTGACCGAGTCATAGTACTTGGTAATGACGGCATTTGCGTACGAAAGAACGCCTGTATTGATACCATCAATCGACACACGCAGTACATGAACAAGCGAGTAGAGGTATGACACGTAGCAGTCGCGTTTCTTTTTGTGGTTTTTGGCAATGTGGTAGCAGAGATCAATAAGGGTGAATTCGAAAATGCGATCTTTGTTTGCATCAATGTTCTTGTCCAAGTTGTTGAGGCGCGCAAGATCCACACTGTTCAGTTTCTTAAGGGCGGCGGTAGGAAGGGTATAGGTTACATCAGGGCAGTACTTGCGCACAGTAGTTTGAATGCGCTCATGGAAATGTTTTTGATAGAGGTGTTGATGGTAGCTCTCGCCATCCATCTTCAGGAAGCACAACAGCGACTTATGGTCGTTGTGGCGCGCGGTAGGGTCCGCGTAACCGCGATTGAGCATGTCAAGCACATTCTTCTCACGTTCGTTGACGGGAACCTCCAGGCTCTCCCACTCTTGCTTGGTAATCTTCGATTGCGAAAGGTCCATAATAATTTGTATATACTCTTCACCATGTCTGTCTTCAAATCAATTTTCGTTCGGAACACACATAAATACTTGGGGCCAGGCATATCATGCTCCCCTTCCTGTTTCCGGCCAAGGCAACACAGGTAGGGTACCCCGACGTGCAAACGGCGGCCAAACGCGACTGCGTAATCATGATCAATACCCTTCCTGAAGGGGAGCAGACCTGCATCATTTCCGGAACCGTGCGGTCCTCGGATGAACCTGACATCATCAATCGACTGCTCTCGCGGATGGAGTACTCTTCCAAGAACATCATTGTATACGGCCGCAATACATGCGATACATCGGCACAGCAAAAGGCCGAACAGCTCATTAAATTGGGCTTTCGTAAGGTACACGTGTACGCAGGAGGGATATTTGAATGGCTCTTGCTACAGGACGTGTTTGGCGAAGAATGGTTCCCCACCACAGGAAACGCAAAAGACATTCTGAAGTACAAACCACAGGCCTCACTATAGAACAGTGGTCGTTTGACTTGCACAAAAATTGATTAAGTGCATAAAAGATGTCGATTTTATAATCACCATCTTTAGTAATGTTCCCCCAAATCGTTTCGATCGAAGGCAATATTGGCGCCGGTAAGTCCACCATCCTTAACTACCTGCGTGAACTCTTTGGGGAATCAAAGAAGGTATGCTTTGTAGACGAGCCCGTTGATATGTGGACGGAAATTCGCGACGAGGAGGGCGATGTGTTGTCCAAATTCTATGCCAATCCCGCCAAATATGCCTTTGCATTCCAGGTCATGGCATTTGCTACACGCGTGCAAAAACTGCGGGCAGCTATGCGCGAGAATCCCGATGCCACGGTATTTGTATGCGAGCGTTCGCTCGAAGCAGACTACAACATCTTTGCCAAAATGCTCAGCGATGACGGGAAAATAGAGTCCATTGAGTATCAGATATACCAGCAATTCTACGATGCATACACATCCGAGTTTATGCACGCAGGAATCATCTATATGCAGGCGCCACCAGATACCTGTCTGGAGCGCGTCAAAATTCGCGCTCGCGCGGGCGAAGACAACATCGAGCTTGCCTATCTTCAACGCTGTCATAATTACCATATTGACTGGCTTGGTACCGATTCGTGTGACCGAAACATGCTGCGCATTGACAACAGTGCAGACAATCTGAACATTATTGAATGCTGCGGTGAGGCGATTAAGGATTTCGTCAACAAACTTGTATAACTTTATGAGAACTTGACCGTGATTGTCACGTCCTCTTTTTTCACACATTTACATGCGGACACTGACAGCTCCTCTCGTCGCTTGCGGGTGCGCCCTCCCTCTGTCGGTCGCTTTCGCCTCGACCCCGAACGCTCGTTCATGTCCGCCTCGATCTCGTCGATGTGTTCCAACATGTACTCAATAATATGGTTTTCAAACGCCCATCGGAAGAAGATCATCTGACCGACAGTGGTCTCCATGTCGGTCTCGTCATTGTAGGGAATCAGCATGCGCTCCCATCGCGCAAACGGGTCGCACCGCTTTTTTGAGTAGCCCTTCAGGAGCAGTTTATACTCCAGGTTCACACGAAACCGACGCCCGTTAACCATGTACACCACATGATGCTTTTTGGAGTAGTTGGTGGTAAACCAGTCAATCGCGCGGATTGACACCCTGCATTTGCCCGAAATGATGTTCATCAATCGATGAACATTGTTCCAATCCTTGAAATATTCGAGCAAGCTCTCTACGAGCAGCTGGTTTTGGGTTGTTGTATAACGTATCATTGCATTGATCAACGTAAAGCGTTTATATGGGTTGCGGATCGAGTTATTGGTAACGGATAGAAAATTGATTCAATATGTCCGTTAATTGTAACGTACAAATGTCTGACACTGATATGAGGCAGGACGAACATACTGACGTTACCGAAGACACACGGATCGAATTTGATAAGGCCGCATGGCTCGCGGAGACAGAGGAATTCGGGTTGCGCCCATGTAGGAATCATATCCGCGGCTGCCGAACCCGTCTGGACAGCAACTACAAGAAGGTCAAATGTGATCAGTGCCTCGAAAAAGACAGAGAGCGCGATCGCGCACGCAGGAAAAAAGCAAAAGAAGAGGGGGTTGCTCAAGAGGACGGCAAACGAAAATGCACCACATGTTGTCAAATATACGACGAAACGATGTTTCAGGGCGAACGCGGCATCACCAAAACGTGCAAAAAATGCCGTGATAGCAATAAACTTCAAGACAGCAAACGTGACCAAGACCGGCGCAGAGAGCTTGCGCGAGCTGCATCGAAAAAGTCCGAGAACATCGCCACTAAGAAGGCATGGGTTGACAACAATCGAGAAAAACGAAACATAATTGACATGAACTACCGAGCGCGTCAAAATGCGGAAAACCGCGAGGCATATCTTAAACGCAATGCCGAAACCATGGCAAAATGGAGAGAGAAAAATCCTGAAAGATCGGCCGAATTATTGGAAAATCAAAAAAATACTACAAATAGAAAACGTTTCATTTATACACGAAGCGCTCGCGAAAAAGGTCTTGCGTTTGAACTTGATGACGATGAGTTTGAGCAGCTACTATCGGGTGGCTGTCATTATTGCGACAACCGAATGAACATAGGAATTGATCGTATTGACTCCGAACGCCACTATACCAGCGATAATTGTGTAAGTTGTTGCAAAATATGCAACTATATGAAATCTAATTTGCCCGTGTCGCATTTCATTGGTATTGCTCATCATATCCTCGCATTCCAAGGAATTATCAACGGTCCGCTATACCCACAGTTATTCAGGGATTTTCAAGGAGCATCATACCGCGATTATGAAAGGCGCGCAAGGAAAAAAGAATTATCCTTTGAGATCTCCCTTGATGAATGGTCTGATCTCATCGCACAATCATGTACAATTTGTGGAAAGGATCCGTCTGATACACATACAAATGGGATAGATAGGATTGATAACAGCATTGGTTATGAAGAGTCTAATATACAAATTTGCTGTGGGACGTGTAACTACCTCAAACGAGATCTTGCGATGGGCGATTTTGTCAACCAATTATTGTGTATATTCACCAAGTATCCCGACCCACAAGAAGAGAAGGATATTACAATAGGTGTCCACCTCAAACGGAATCCTCATAAGCCTGATCAAGAAAGCATACAGAAAATACGTAACGATATCAAAGAAAAACGCGAAGAACAAATCCGGGAAAATTACAAGCCAGAAAATATATTGGAGCGAGCGCAACAAAACGCAGAAAAACGTCGAATGACAAGATAAAAATGAGTAACGATATTTTGCTACTCATTTTTTAAATTTCAGATTTGGCATAAATGCCTATTTAGTTAGTGATTGGGATGGATGGAGTTGCATATAGTTTCTCTAATTAGAGTACGCTACGCCAGCCATGCCGCTCATCACGCGCAGCACGTTGTAGTTAACAGCGTACACACGGACCTTGGCAGTGGAGGTACCACCGACGGCGTTCGAGCTAAGCACAAGCTGAAGCACGGCGTTGTCGATGCGGGAGAAGTTGCAGGTTCCCGAGGGCTGGTGCTCCTCAGGGCGCAGGGCGAAGGAGTACACGTTGATACCGGCATCGGGGGCACGGGTGTGGTGCTGGAAGGGCTGCACGGTATCGAAGTAAGATCCCTCGCGCTCGGAGAATCGGTCCTGTCCGTTAAGCTGAAGCTTGGCGGTGACGACCGGGTTCTCACCCCAGCAGTGCATGCCAAGGGCAGCCTCGCCAAGGACGAAGGTGGTGGCATCACTGTTGAAACTCATATCTTCGAACTGACCATTGGAAATGGCGGTCGCGGCAGAGGCATCGGTAGCGAACGAGGAGGTGGCGTTCTCGAGCACATCAAGAGCGTCGGTGTAGTTGAATGGCTGGGCACCCAGAAGCTTGTAGAGGCCGTTGTTGCCATTAAGAGAGCTGCAGTAGTCCACGTTGGCATCAGGCTGCACAACCCACACAAGTTCCTTGCACGGGTGGTTGAAGTTAAGCTTGATGCGGTTGGAGGAAGAACCCACAGATTCATCACCAGTGAACTGCACCTGCTCGATGAGGTACTCGTGGGGGTTCTGGGCCATCTTGCGGCGCTCATCGGTATCAAGGAAGATGTAGTCCACATACAGAGAAGCGGCCACAAGGGACTGCTGGTAGGCAGCAGTGATGGCCTGGCTGCCACTGGTGGCACCAAGAGCACCGACAGCCCACAAGCATTCGCCGATGGGGCGGAAATCGATGTTGATCTTCACCTCGTGGTACTGAAGGGCAATCAGGGGCAGAGCAAGACCCGGGTTGCGGCAGAACCAGAACTGAAGGGGCACGTAAAGGGTGGTCTCGGGAAGAGCCTTGCGGGGAGCGCAGGTCTGGCCCACGGTAGTGATGGAGGAACAGGGGCCGGCAAGATCGGCGAAATCGGGGTCAACCAAGTAGGTCAGTTGCTGGGTGTTTCCGACCATCTTGTTGTATCCACGCTCCTGCTCAGAGGTCATGGTAAGCTGGTTCCAGATGTGCATCCAGTCACCGTATTGGCGGTCGATGCGCTGGCCACCGATCTCAACCTCAACCTGGGCGACAAGCTGCTCACCCACATAGTCCAACCAGCGGGCATATACAGAATCATTGTTAAGGCTCTGGTTAATCTCAGGAAGAGTCACCTGCAAGTAGGTGCGGTAGGCCAGGTCACCATTGCGGCTGATGGTGCAGGTCACGCGTCGGCCGAAGTCGGCCTGTCCGGAGAAGGTCTGCTCGATCGACTCCATGGCGAAGTTGGTGTGGCGGCGGTAAGACACCTTCCAGAAGGTAATTTCAGGGGTACCGGTCAGGAACACGTCCTGGGCACCGTACGCGACAAGCTGCATAAGAGCACCTCCCATTGTTATATACTTTAGAATAGAAAAAAATCTCAGAAATAAGCGCAATTTAATCCCTAAATGTTGGATTCTCCCAATGATTTTAAGATATTTTAGGAAGGATTTACACGATTTCACACAGTCCCGGATCGCGCAATTCTTGATTATGTTCGATGAAATTTTCTAAATATTCTTTTTGAAATACTTGTCGCCTGTTTTCGTGTTTTTTGGTAAATACATAACTATCCTCGTTCATTTTCTTGACGGTCCAGCCATCCTCAATTGCATTATGGATGAATACCATCTTCTGGAACTCTTTATGGTGCATTTTAACGTTTGTGTCGGTGGAGATAACCATGGTTGTTGTTTGCATGTTAATATCCTATCGAAAGCTTTTATTCTGCGCTTTTGGACGCCAATGTCGTGAACATACGAAAACTAATTTGTCCAACAACATATAAACCGTTGTCTTGTAGTATAGGTATGTCATCGAATATCCAAGTAGCTCCGTCCCTTGACGTGAAGCATGATCAAATGCTCGAACGATTCAGACAACTGGAAGAAACGGTGATACCCAAACTGGAATCGGAATACAATACGCTAAAATCCCAAGTAGATGAAGGGGAGATTGCCAAAACATCCGAAGTTCGTCTAAAGCTGCAAAACATGGGAAATAAGCTCAAGCGCCTGAAAAAGGAGAAAAGCACCTATTTTTTGGAAAATTCCAAATACATATTTGATTATTTTGAAGAAAAACAAAAGATCAATAGCGGAGACCAAAAGCGCACCAACGACGGTCTGATGAACTCTTTTTTTCGGATAAAAAGTACCAAGAAGGAGGCATCAGGTACAAACCATAGCCGATACAATACGTCTCGTCAACTTTATCAGAAATACTGGAAAAACATCAATGAAGAGACGATATTGGTAAGGGATTTTACTATTGAGCATGAAAACTGCCGGTTTTGCAACAAGGGCGAACTGATTGCGCAAGAAGACGAGGGAGTGCTAATATGCAATAATCGGGAGTGTGGTCGATTTGTCCGTCATATTGTAGACAGTTCCAAACCGTCGAATAAAGACCCGCCAAATGAAGTATCCTATACTGCATACATCAGGCTAAATCATTTCAAGGAGATCCTTGCCCAGTTCCAAGCAAAGGAAACCACACAAATCCCCGACGAGATTATCGAGATGATTCAAAATCGCATCAAGAAGGAGCGCATTACCGATTTGAGCACATTAGACTACAACAAGATGCGCGAGATTCTGCGGAAGCTGGGGCTCAACAAGTACTTTGAACATATTCAGTATATCAATTCGATATTTGGCATCAAACCACCAGTCATGGACAGCGATCTTCATGAAACCCTCTGCGTTCTGTTTATTGAAATCCAGCGACCATGGGCACTTCACTGTCCCCCAACGCGCACCAACTTCTTTAATTACACCTACACGCTGTACCAGCTATGTGTGTTATTGGACCAGACACAATACCTACCTTTTATCCCAATGCTCAAGGACCGCGAAAAACAGCTGGAGCAAGATATGATATGGCGCGACGTGTGTAAAGAATTGGATTGGCAGTTCTTCCCGACGGTGTAATGCATCAAATATGCATATTCTGTAGCAATTGGCGTTATTCGCATAACGCAAATTACAAGTTAATTATTAGGATGTTTACTTGGGGATCATGGGGAATCCGACCAAGTTGGCACCGATACCGAAGCCGGCGCCCGATCGCGCGGACGCGCCAATGGCGGGCACAAACACATCAAGGATGCTAAAGGTCATGGTGGCCGCAAGGGCGATCACCACAATCTCCTCCATGGCAAGACCGTTTTTGGGGATACCGAACGCAACGGCAGCCACCACGAAACCCTCAATAAAGTACTTGACCAGACGGCGCACAATCTCTTGCATGTCAATTTCACCGAACATATACACTATTTTAAGAAAAAATTCTGGTTGGTTATATTTCCTTTGAAAGAAATATAAACATGATCTCAATAGATGTATATAATGTCATTCGAACGAAAGATGGTAGACGGTAAACCCAATCCAAAATATGTGGATCTTTGCGACGAAGATCAACCCATTGCGGCACAAAAGTTTGCCTGTATGTCCTTTGTCTCTCCCGAAAAGATCCTTGAACAGCGCGACCAATTCATGTTCAGCGAGTTTGTCAAGTCATGGGATTTCACTAAATCTATGAACAAATTCACTGATTTTATCCAATTCATGGCGCATAAATACAGCCTCCATGCCGAGAGCGTGATGGCCGCATTCAAGGAGTTTGTGGATGCCGAGAAGGAGGTGCTTCGATCAACCCCAGTAACGGACGATTATCGCAATTTCATGGACCAACGCGAGGAGGAGCTCGGGAAAGAGTTTGACCGAAAGAACTCCTTCCAAACCTCTGTACGTGGGCTTAAAATTCGCGGCGTGTATTCCACCCAGGAAGAGGCCGAACAACGATGCAAAAGCCTCCGCGAGGGTGATCCCCATCACGATATCTTTGTCGGTCCGGTGGGCATGTGGATCCCCTGGGACCCGGATGCATACAAGACGGGTCGCGTCGAATTCATGGAAGAAGAACTCAACCAGCTTCACAAGGAGAAGATTCAGAATGAACAGAAGGCCAAGATGGAGTTCGAGTCACGAGTGCGCCAAGCAAAACGCGAGGCAATTGAGAAGAATGTGGCTTTGGCCACATCATCGGGCAATGCACTGACCCAGACGATTGATGCATGCGACAATCTGGTAGGCGTTATGGAAACGGTTGACTTTGAAAGCCGCGATGTTGCCAATGCCGAAGAACGGGACGCCGTGAATAAGTCTGTATTGGAAAGTATGCTCAACAAGGCCAAGGAGGACTAAAACCATAAATTCTTTTACATGATTGCACATATCCATATATGTGCAATCCATCATTTGATTCAAACCATTGTTTCAAACCATTGTTACCATTTTGATTTTTTCACATTAATGCTGCTTCCTGCCGTCTTCTTTTTTGATTTACTTGGGTCATATGCCTCGTCTTCGTCATCCGACCCAATATTCTTGGACAGTTCCCAAAATTCCTTGGACCCCAGCTTGAAATCGGGACGGTTCTCGGCCTTATACCAAAAGATTTGCTCGTTTAGCTTATTTGACTTGGCATTGTTGTTGATTACCAGACATTCATAGTTTTCCGTGGTTTGATCCATGACAGAACAGAATGCATCAAGGGTCGGAAACATGGATGCATAGTTTTCCCAGATGCGCTTACGGTTGGTCATATAAGGCTCGCGGAGGATAAACACATAGTCAATGTTGGTTCGGAGATTGGGTGGTATACCCAGAGGGTACTGCATGGTAATAATGAGCATAATTTTCCAGTGCCGACCATTCATGAACAGCAGGCGCATCAGTTTATCGCGGGTCCACGACTGGTCATACAAACAATCGTCCAATATGACAAATGCACGCGGATCGATCTTGGTCTTACCATATTTATCGATCTCCGCTTTGGTCTGTTTTAGTACGACTTTCTGGCGCCGCAGGATGTTTTCAATAAGCACACTGTTATACTCTTCATGGATGAACAGTTTGGGTACATGTTTCCCGTAAAACCCATTTCCCGCCTCCGTCCCTGACATCACGGTACCAATAGGAATATCACGGTGGTGATAAAGAAGGTCGCGCACAAGAAACGATTTCCCGGTATCACGGCGCCCAATCATGACAATAACAGGCCCCTTGTTTTCATCGGGCTTAAATGTGATGGTGCGCATATCAAATTTCTTTAATTCGAGCGTCATATACTCTGTGGAAACAGAAAAAAACGTGTTCACGAACGGACATGCTGTGGCATAAAATGTGTTTGAATATCCATTTTAATACATAAAAATACAGTAATGATCCCCGAACCCAAGTTAGAAATCCCCGATTTATCGAAATGGAATTCCACAGCAGACGACTATAATGAATTTGATACATACGATGTTTCTATAGGCAATCCTCTGACCGACCTTCTTGTCGGAAAGGAGAATGATATCGCAGTGACCCATCGCGCCATTAACGAAATACACGTGACAGACGCATCGGGGAATGTATGGGAAACCCCCATGTTTTTTAAACATGCACCGCTGCTTGACCCACTGCATTATATGATTGGACGTTATGACGAAAATAGCCGACGTAAAAAGATAGAGGACATACACAATGCCGCATATGTAGACCATATGGCATACCTGCTTATTGGACAACTGCGCGAAACACACCGGTTCATTCATGGTATCCAGTATCACGGTTCATTCATGGGCATACAGCGGGAGTTTCGAATGAATATTTTTGACGACCTCGACTATTTGCAAGAGCATGCCTATTTCAACACCAATGTTGGAACCTTGTTTCATACCAACGTGTTTAGCCACGTCGGAAAAATAAACAAGTATTCAAGCAAAAACCGTCCCACGTTGGAAATTTCGGATGTATCCGACAATATTGTGGTGGACGCATCTGACATGGTAATCGAAAAACAAGCTTTTGAATTGGAAAATGCCCCATGTGATATGGAAGAGGTCGACATCGACGCTTTAATGATGGAAGGAGAAAACGTCCAAATAACCTCAGTAGACTCTGATGTTGACTCGGTCGACGACGACGAAATCAGTGAGCAAGAGAAATCCGACCAGGATGAAGAATGTATTGACGATGATTCCGGGAGCGATGTTTCAAGCTGCGATGATTCCGAAGAGCCACTCTATGCATACATACACAACTTTCCAGTCCAGACGATTGCACTCGAACGCTGCACACAAACATTTGATCGTCTTCTACTCCACGTTGAAATAGACGAAGACACAGGAAAGTCGGCTCTTTTTCAGATCATCGTCACCTTGTTCACTCTCCAAAAAGCATTTCATCTCACACACAACGACTTGCATACAAACAACATCATGTATACAGATACCGATCATGCATTCGTGAACTACCATATTCTGGGGAAATGGTACCGCGTGCCCACATTTGGCCGCATTTACAAGATCATTGACTTTGGACGCGCCATTTATCGCACACCCAACCACTTGTTTTGCAGTGATAGCTTTGCCCGAGACGGAGACGGAGACGGTCAGTACAACACCGAACCGTTCTACGATTCAGAAAAGCCGCGCGTGGACCCCAACTACAGTTTTGACCTGTGTCGGCTGGGCTGCGCAATCTACGACTTTGTCATCGACGACGATATGAAGATGACCGATATGGACGGGTTCCAGCGCATTGTTATGGAATGGTGCCATGACGACAAAAACCGTAACATTCTATATAAACGAAACGGCGAGGAGCGTTACCCAGACTTTAAGTTATACAAGATGATTGCAAGGACCGTGACCAAACATACGCCCGAAAGACAATTTGAGCGCGAGTATTTCAAAGAGTATGAAACCTATGCGCCCATGGAAGACGAATACGTAATGGACATTGACGCGATTCCCGCATTAAGCGAGTCCCCATAATGAGTTCAACGTAGCTATATGAGTATAATCATACTCATACAGTATTGCTTGCATTTATGCACGCTTCTTCTGGGTCTTCCCCTTCTTCCCGACGCGCTTCTTCTGGGTCTTCCCCTTCTTCCCGGCGCGCTTCTTCTGGCTCTTTACCTTCTTGTTATGGCGCTTTCCGCCGTCCAAAAAACTGGGGTCTGACAGTATAACACGCCTGCGCTTTGCGGGATGTGCTTCTATGGCATCCAATTCTTTTACGCCGGTGGGCATAAGTTTGGTGAGGTTTTTCGGGTTTCGGCCGCTCAAGAACCCGGGCTCTTGGATGATATCATAAATCTCCTGCTCGAATTTGGGATCAAGCGCCTTGCGCTCTTCTCGGATCTCTCTAAACGTTCGTGCCGCTTTGGGTCCGCCCGTAAGACGCGCGAATGTCTCGACATCGTCGTCGGTTATCTCCATCTCGTTTTTCTTTTCCGCTTTAGGGGACTCGGCCATTCTTTTACGCGTAAATCTGGTACTCATGCTATAAAACATACATACATTTTTTCTTTCACGTCGTCAAATCCTATTCGGTTCCTCGTTGTTGTAAACGGTCCATCGCGTTTCTTGCGCAGGATCAGGCATTCGCCGAAAATAGCGATAAATTATGCGTGCAAAAGTAAAACCTAATCTGTATACTCCAAAGTGATGGTCAAATAGTGAGGGTGCAATTCCTGGATCTGGCATGATAATTACTCAACCTATTGTCACATGTTTACATGGATTATGTTTGTGTTTACGAATCCTATATAGAGCCATCCTACACGTATATACCCATGCCAATTCATTACGGAATAACTGAACCAGACGACCTCCTTTGGGGAAGCAATGTAATGGCGGGCATGCCGCCTGCCCCCGACGTGGACCAAGTTGTACCTGTCGCTGATATTCTCCATAATCTCTTCGATTTCTTGGGGCACTTGTTCCATTTCATCTAAACGCGCTCTATCTCCATGTGTCATGGAGATAAAGCTTCCAGTGGGGTTCGAACCCACGATCTTTCGCTTACTAAGCGAATGCCTTACCACTTGGCCATAGAAGCACAACATATACATGCGTATCCTCTTTATACCGGTTTTTCAAAAATTTGTTTACAGTCTAACATCCTCACTGTACCTACGCACTTTCAATTTGGCCAACTCGCGTAGCTGTTCTGGTGTGTTTACACCAGCCACTTCCCATTGTCGCTCCTTTGGAATATGAACAATGTCCACTTCGATGATTTCGTTATCCGCAATCAGTTTCACGACATCCGTGAGGTAGTATTCGCTTTGCTTATTGTCCGTATTGAGCATAGGAATGTATTTGTGCAGGTCGGACCCACGAAACGCATACACGCCGCAATTCACTTGCTTGATCTCCTCCTCTGTATAGCTGCAGTCCTTTTGCTCGACGATTGCGTGAAAAAAAGCACCATGTAAAACGATACGTCCGTATCCAGTGGGATCGTCCAGATTGGTCGTGACAATGGTCAGTGCGCGGAATGAATTCATCATTTCCTTCATTGTGTATGGCGATAACAAGGGCATATCCGCCGAAAGCACAATAACCCGCTCGTCTTTTTCATCTTGCAACTTGTCCAAACAAGAGCGCACCGCATCGCCCGTGCCGCGGGGATCTTTTTGCCTCACCATCTCAATGGTCATTTTTTCGAGATCAAAGTGTGCAGCGAGTGTTCTGTGAATCGTATGTTCGTGCCGGCCGACAACCACCAGGATGCGCGCCGGACGGAGCACATAGGCGCTTTCTACCACACCGACAATCATCGGCAGACCATTCATTTCCCGGACCACCTTGGGAGGTCCCGGGCCCATCCGCGTCCCCTCTCCCGCGGCCATGATAATTACTGTAAGATCATTCATGATGTTACAGGATATGTTTTTGGTTCTTTATTTGTTTTGATGTCTTATTATGTTTACATGTACGTCTTTCGGAACTCCTCCAAATCCATCACCGGGATGTTGAGATCGCGCGCCTTTTGGATCTTTGTCGAGTTGTCGTCGGCATCCTTGACGATGACCAGATCGACATTCTTGCTGACCGCGCCGCTGATCGTGGCACCGTATTTCTCGAGCGCGGCAATGACCTCTTTGTCGCGGGTCTTGGACATCACCACCTTCTTTCCCTTGAGAGGATGATCCTCCACGGGTTCGATGGCCTCTTCTACCGCGCCGTCAGCAACGGGATCAGATGCCTCTGTTTCCAACTTGCCATCAAGGTTGCACTCACGGAGGAAGTCCAGTAGCTCGGGAATGTTGGTGGCGAATGCCTTGGCGTTTTCAGGTCCGATGCCAGGCACGCCACGGAGGGCATCTTCCTTTTCCTGCATGGTCGCATCGCTCGTGAGAATATCAGGGAGGGCCTCCATGACAGGTCCAATCTTTCGCTTTCCGAGGCCGCGACCCAGTTTTCCCGAGGCCGCCATGATCTCGACAAGCGACGCCCCCTCCACCTTTTCCTTGATGCCAGTGTGCAGCTTCTTGGCCATGCGGCTCTGGAAGCCGTCCACGGCCTTGAAGTCATCCTCAGTCATGGCAAGGATTTTGCAGACCGAATCATGACCGGCATTGGCGAGCTTCTTCACATTGCCCTTTGACAGGCCGTCCACGCTTAAGCTGGTGAAGAACTCGGTGATGATCTTGTTGCGCACGTCTTCATTGGACTCCTTGTCGGTCAGCATAATGTCAACGTGCGTAGAGGTCCAGACATAGTCCACCTCCGGCATGAGCGGCTTCTCCGCGGGCGTGGTGACATCCTTGATGTGGGGGATCACATCCCCGCTCCTCACCAGCTGGACCACCGCACCCACGCCAATATTGTTCTTCTCGATAAAGGCGCCATTGAACCCAGTAGCGTACTCAATGGTGACACCGGCCAGCTGCACTGGCTCAATGCGAACGCGCGGCTTGAGGTACCCGCTCTTACTGGGAGACCAAATGACGTCTACTACCTTGGCCTCTGTAACCTGGTCAGACATGACCATCTTGAAGGCAAACGAGTGATCGGGGTTCTTGGCCTTGCGGGGGTACACATTGTCATCGCTGACAATGATCCCGTCAATCTCGTACTTGTAATTGGCACGCACGTCAATAAGCAGCTCCGATAGGGATTCGTTGGTTACGTCCTCGCGGGTCTCGTTCCATACAACCACGAATCCCTTGTCCGCCAGCATCTGCATCTGTTCACTGGGCTTGATTTCGGGGTCAATGACCTCGTACGCGACAAAGTCAATGTCCTTGGCCTTTTTATCGGCCGACTTGCGGTTCACAGTGCCTGCCACCAAGTTGCGGGCATTGGCAAACTTGTCACTGTATTTCTCCTGAAATACGTCTTTGGGGATGATGAACTCGCCACGGACAATGACATCAGGTACGTCGGGGATGTCAATGTACTTGAGCAGGTGCGAGATGTCTTGTCCGTACGTCCCGTCGCCACGGGTGTAGAGTTTTCGAACTCCCTTGAGTGAATAGTACAGACCGCTCACTCCGTCCAGTTTGCACGATAGTACATAAGGGCCGTTGTACTTTCCTTTCCATTGCGCGAGGGCATTGGAGTCAGGCTTGATCTTGTCCATCGATGGCATGTTGACTGGCAGCTTGACCTTTTTCTCCACCGGGGCACCAACGTCTCCAAGGGCGGCGTTGTCAGGCGCAACTCTTGCGAGGTACTCCTTGACCACATCGAACTCGTTGTCAGTGAGGGTGACCTCGCCTCCGGCATCCGTGAGCGAATGGAACTGCTCGTTCGCCAGTTTGATCATGTCGGCAATGTCTTTTTCTTCGAGCGATTCGAGGTGGGACATGCCGCGCTCCTTGAACAACTTCATGTTGTCCATGATTTTCGTCTTGTCCATCTTCGTAGTCTTGCGCTTGCGTGGCTTCTTGGGCTCTTCCTTGGGCTCTTCCTTGGGCTCTTCCTTGGGCTCTTCCTTGGGCTCTTCCTTGGGCTCTTCCTTGGGCTCTTCCTTGGGCTCTTCCTTGGGCATTTTCATAATGCTCATTTCGTTGTTGTTTGATGTATGAATTGGTTCATCGTAAGAAAATCTTTCAATTTTTTCAATAAGAGCTTCGCGGTCGGTCATATGCGTAACACATGACTTGTCCACACCAACAATTTCGGCAACGCGCGCCTGCAGCTCCTCGATCGACGCATCGTTGTTCCCAGCACTCTGCATAAACGTCGATCGATTCTTTCTCGTCCTGGGGCGGTTCATCTCGCTCACTAAGAGAGGGTTGGGTGTTTTATGTTTATCCCCTCCACGTACCTTACGCGTCACATTTTTCGGCGCAACGTCGCGCTTCTCAGGCAGAAGATATTTCATTCCCAGAAAGGCAAAGATTGACTCCTCGTCGGGGAACACGTCGGGAATCTTCTCGGTATCCCGTTCCTCCCCCTTTTCCTTCTTGTACAGACCATGCTCGTTGAGCGAATACCCCTTTCGTAGGGCACGAATACGCATCTGGGTATTGAGGTCCTTGCTCCCGGTAAAATACAGGGTAGCAAAAGGATATTCGTCCACCGGGCTATACAGAAAGTCCACACGACGCGCCTTGCGATAAGGCGCCAGCTTGGCAATGACAAGGCTCTTTGTAGGTCCTCGCGACAGCACTTCAGTGACAATCCCGTCGTTGACAAGCCTTGAGATGAAATCCTGGAACGTCGCTCGTGTCTCAGTGGTGACAATCACGTCAATGTCGCCGGAGTCGGGCTTGCCGCGACGGTAACTCCCTACAATCTTGGCCTCGCCGTCCTCTTTATTGGTTCTTCGTACACGCTCAAAAGCCGACATGATGACCGCCTGGTATTCGTCAATCTCGGCACGCGGAATGCGCTCCAAGATGTCCTCGTAATGTTCCAAACCGGCCCGCTGGGCGTCCGTCAAGAGGTGTTGGTTTGCGCGTAAATCATCAATCGTCTTCATACCCTTTGCTTCAAGATCAGCTGCTTTTTTCGGCCCGATGCCAAATACCGTAGTAAGTATGCTCTCGGAACCGCCATATTGTAAATCCATATTGGCTATACAATATTATGATAAATTAGAACCCCGGATCGTTTGTATACACCGTCGTGGACGCCAAATCGCCAATTGGGTTGTTGGTCACCACACTAAACATGTTGCCAAGCGGTCCCTTGAACGTATTGAATACATACCCACCCGCAGCTGCCGCAATGAACACCATAACCGCGTCGCGCGCCACCTCCTTGAGCGGTTTCACTTCCTTGTCAACATATTTCATATCGAGAAAGCGGACCACGCAGTACACCAGGGTAACTAAAGCCGCCAGAATCAATTCCTGTTCCATATACTGTTTCGTCCCAGGAAATTATCCGCGCGAGTACGAATTAGAGCTCCTCAATATCCCCAAGAAGGGCGCGAATATCATCGTCGTGGGGTTCCGAAGGGGTAGGCACAGCAGGAGATGACGACATGTCCTCGAAATCGGTGAGGTACACATTCTCGTCGTGAATGACAATCCCGTTATCAGAAGGCGTGCTTGTCATCTCCTCCATCTGACGCTCGAGCTCGCGGGCGCTGCTGAGCTCCTCAAGACGCTCGATCGATTTCGGGGCATCTACCTGCGCCACCTGGTCGACCTCGTTCAGGACCGTGTCCAAGTCGTCGAATTTGACCTCGGACGCAGGCTCCGGTTGGACAGGTGGATAGATGGGAGCGGGCATGGGGATTACCGCCATCGACGTGGGCTCTTGGGGCACGGACGGTTCAAATGCCTCAGTAACCGGAGCAACCGTTGCGGGAATCACAGCCGCGGTCTCCGGCGGAGGCAAGGGAATCACCGAATCAGGAACAGACAGTTCGGGCTCAGGCACTGGCGCAGGTGCCACAACGGTCTCCGGAGGGGGTGCCACCTCTTCAATCACCACCTCTTCCTCTTGCTCTACCGCGTCGTCCATGTACGCCCGAATAATGGACTCGGTAGGAATGCTGTCCCGAATCGTCACCATGATGCATTCCTGGACAATGACCTCGAGCTCACGCGCATTCTTTTGCTGCTGCAACGACCCCACGTTTTTCTCAAACAGGTAGACATTGCTGTAGATCTTGCGAGCACAGTGAATGTACACCTTGTGAATGAACTCGTCCAACTTGGGAACCGCGAGGTCGATCTGCTTCTGCTTGGTACCCACCCGAATGCACGTAAGCACTTTAAGCTGGATAATGTGCACACAAGTGATGAGATCCTCTAAATAATTGCACCCGCTGCGCCGGATGATTCGGTCGCGCTCTTGACCGATGATCTCACTATTCCATTTGGGGACGCGCACAAGCAGCTCCTGGAAGGTCATGAGGTACTTGCCGAGCTCGTCGTTCTCCACGCACATATTCCAGCCCTCGTTGAAGATGGACCGAAAGCCCTCCACCACAAGAGGGGTCATGATAGTTACGAGACGCCCACACCATTCGTTACGTGATTCGTGTAAGTTTGTGATTACAAAGTCGTCCATTATAGTGTATCGAAAGCTTAAAAAGAGACGCATCAAACGAGCGTTGGTCGTTCGGATGACAGCGAGGCACGGTAGTGGTAGTTCATAATAAACAACATGAGTAGTCGCTCGTCTCTGAACTCGGTACGACACTCGTCGAATTTCATAAGCGTATCGCAGGTATGGCTCGTGCACCCGCGCGCCTTGAGTGCCTCTATAAAGTGGAAGCTATGCATACCCTTTCGAAATGCGTCCGTAATCACGTCCACGAGTTTCTCCATGTCGACCTCTGTGTCGAGCCCCTCCAACACGCCTGCCATCGCAGTCACCCGGTCTTCGTCCACCATGCGCGGTAGCGTCGAGCGCCCATTGACAAAGGTCTCGGGTACATGGATTTCACAGAACCGCGAGAGGATCGGACTGAGCAGCTTGTATTTGTTTTCCGCAATCATGAAAAAACGGGTGCTGTGACTAAATACCTCGATGCAACGCCGGAGCGCCGACTGGGCATCGATCGTGAGGTTGTCCGCATTTGACAATATAATGCTCTTGAACTGCCGCCCGTACCCTAAATTCGACTTGGCAAAAAACTTGAGCTCCTCGCGGATGAAGCGAATACCCTTTCCGTAAGCACAGTTGACCATCATTACATTCTCGCGCATCACGTCCTTATTGCCGTTGTATATCTTGCCAATGAATTCAAGCAGTATCGACCGTTTGCCTACGCAGTTGGGACCGTGGAAAATGATGTTGGGGATCCGCTTGGTCTCCACAAAGGTATTCAGCATAGTTTTAATATCGTCCATGGTGACTATACGCCGCCGTGTTTATCCCGTTTTCACCACTTTTTTAAATTCCGCGGCATATTGGTATCGCCCCTGGTACATGGTCCGGCGCTCGACATTGCACTGGAGACATGCTATGACTACATTGTCGTTGTTGTGGCCAAAATCGTTATTGATGCGCTCGAGCGTCCACTGCATGGGGTCGCGGGACTCCGCATAAAAAACCTTGACGCGATTCTTGCAATAGTAACACACATTGCCACACTCCAACAGCTTCCCCACAACCTGGTCACGGGTTATAAATGCATCACTGTTGTATTTGCCCTTTGCCCGATCCTGCGATCGATATGCTCCGATCTTGCCGTTCAGCATGCCCGACATGAACCGCACATCCTCGTGCTCGGGCGGCATAAGACCGTCCCGTGTATAATTACGAAGCACCTCGAGTTCCTCGTCGGCCGTTATCTCGTCATACCGCCACTTGTCATCCTCGGTGATCTTTCGGTTTCGCGGCACCTTCACTGGCTCTCCGGTAACCTTGATGCATTTTTTATCGGTTGTTGTTTTCTCCGCAATCGGCACGTTGAGTATAATTCGTTTCATTACAATACCCCAGAAACACAAAAGTAAAATTGAACTCACATAGACAGTTTGACACGAATAATATAATTAGCATGGAATTTACTAACGAAACAATCACCGATATTAGTCTGAGCGGAGGCGATGTGGACACCAGCGACACTGAAAGCATACAAAGCATCGATCCAGAACCAGAACCAGAACCAGAACCCGTATGTGAAGAGAGCGATAAAGAAAGTGAAAGCGAGGACGACATGGTCCTCCGTGCGCGCAAGATCGATAAGGTGGTCGAGGATATTGACGACCTCTACTGCTTCATCACCGAGACCGTTGCCATGTCAGTCGACGACCATGTGGTCGAGTTCTTTCGCCACAAATTTCGAGACATGATCCGCAAGGAAACCATCGAAGGCATCCATCTCGCCATGAACCCAGCCGATCTCGAAGGCATCGAAGACATGATCGACGATATGGTCGATGATGTGCTGGATTTGCAGTTTGACACACTGCCGTCCTACAAGGAACCTCATGTTCCTACGCGCATTGACGCAAACCCCAGTGCCATTGAGCGCGCCAAGACCATACCGCAGGTGGCCCAGAAATCCGAGGAATGGTACAAACAGCGACAGAATATGATGACCGCGAGCAACATGTGGAAAATCATCAAGTCGGACGCCATGCGCAACAGCTTCATATTTGAAAAGTGCAAGGCCGAACAGAACCAGTTCTACAGCACGTCCACCAACTGGGGCAATAAGTACGAACCCGTGAGCACCATGCTGTACGAAAAAATGTTCGGCGTAAAGGTTGACGAGTTTGGATGCATACCCCACCGCGAGTACGCAATGATCGGGGCGTCGCCAGATGGCATTGTCACCGACACAGAAAGTCCCCTTTACGGACGCATGCTCGAAATCAAAAACATCTATAACCGCGAGATCACGGGAACGCCCAAGGAGGAGTACTGGGTCCAGATGCAGATCCAGATGGAGGTGTGTGACCTGGACGCATGCGACTTTCTGGAGACGCGGTTCAAGGAGTACAGCGACGACGAATTCTACAACGACGACACCGACCGCATTCGCGGCGTCATGGTCGAGTCCATCGACGGACCGTCGTACTATCCTCTGGACGCACCCAAGACGCCCGATGCCATCTCCCAGTGGCTTGAGAAGATCGACAATGCCTCTCTGTCCTACTACTACCTTGACGAATACTCATGCGTGACCGTTCGCAGGAACCGCGAATGGTTCGACCGCGCGCTACCGAGCTTCCTGGAAACGTGGGAAACCATCCTTCGCGAGAGGACCGAGGGGTATGAGCACCGGGCCCCGAAGCCGCGCGAGAAAAAACAAGTACAAGTGGTCAAAGATCTGGAAGTAAATATGGCCGAGATCAACAGGGTGGCCAACGAATTGAGTAAACAGTGGGACGTTATTAAGTTTGATTAGGCAAGGTATCGTTCAGGGGTTTGGTAGGAGAAGGGAGGATTTTCTGTATTTTCTGTTTCTATGTCCATTGCTTGGTATAACGCGCTCTGTTGATGCATGCGCGGAGTTGGTGGATGTATAACAGGCGCGCTTTCGTGACTGCTATAGGTTGACTCCCAATGCACGCGTGATGGGGATATGTTGCTTTCGTAGAACTGAATTGTCTCGTCATTATAATTACTGTATACCACCAGTCCGCTCACTTCTTGCAAGGTTTGTACATTACCCATGATAATGCTCGGCTCCTCGTCAGTAAGTATGTCCTCGGGTTGCGTTTCCTGGCGCAGTATATCAATGTCGTCGGGCTGTGCGCTCCAGCGGTCGAGATCGCGCTGGATGTCATCGATGAGAGTGTCCTGCGAAGACACATATGCGTCCATGCGGTTCGCAAAGTCGGTTGACATGTCCATATAGCGGCGATGGATGGGCGTGGGCAGCTGACTGGGCCCGATCACCTCTCTGGACGCCGTGATATTGCCGCGACACAAGGGACATTCGTTCGACTTGCGCGCATGCGTGACCATGCACTCGAGGCAGAACCGATGACCGCATCTTGTGGTCGCGGTGTTATTGTCACCAATTGCAATGAAGCATACGGGACAGTCCTCCTCAAGCTTTTTCTCGTTCGAGGCCGCCACTTGATGGGCGTTTTCTTCGACAAGCTGGGTCCGCTCGACCTGTAGCAAGTTCCAGGCCTGGGTGAGACACTCCACATGAGCCTTGCGTGGCATGGACGACATATATCCATAATGCACCGCCATGCGCTTCAGCATCCGTGTACTAAACCTTGAAAAGTCGGGCAGTTCATTGGACATGGCCATTGTGTAGTCAATCATTTCAGTATCAAGATTACATTTGTCAATGGTGTGCGCGCGCGAACCGCAGTATGCACACTTGCGCTTAAATTTTTGCAACATCTTTTATTTGTAGTTGACTACAGATAAAAATACTTTCAATTTTACTGGTTGGCGTCCGTATTATTGGCTGCCTGCTGAGCTTTCTTCTTCTTGTCTGCCAGCTCAGCAGCCAGCTTCTCCCGTTTCTCATCAATTTTGGCTGAGTCAGCAATGTGTTTTCTCACGATGCGGTTGCTGCGCAGTTTCCGTGTGCGTCGCGATGCCGTCGTTTGTTTCGTCGATGTTGGTTTGTACGAACTCTCATAAACGCCTTTGCGGTTGCGGTACAATCGTCGCGTCTCAGCAATATCCTTATTGTTCGATCTATCCTTAAGCTTGCGTGTCGTGTTCGCAGGCACATAGCCGTCTTTCAAACGTTCCATGATTTCATTTCGAACAGCAATTCTAATCTTTCGGTCGGCATCTTTTCCGGTTCTATAAGCTTCAGCATACTTTCCTGTCGAGTCCGTCATTATATATTTATAACCCTTGCCCGTCTGCCGAATATCAATGTCCCATGTATCCTTGCCCGTGGCCGTCTTTTTCTCGAAGCGCGCATACGCAGAGTCCGAATAATCGTCGCGGGTAGGCGTCTGCTCCATATACTCCATCATCGCAATAAGCCCGTTATCGAGATTCTTACGTATCAGCGTCTCGGTGGCCGGGCGCATGGACTTGTAGAACCGCGCCGGTGGAGTGGTCTGTTTCGGCTTGGGTGCATCAGGCTTGTTAGGTACGACAACGAGTGCGTCGCTAATCTGAGACGCAATTTGCTGCATATTTTTCACCGGATTGCTAACTAATGTGAGTACATAACTTTGGTCCTCGACGGTGGGTTCGGTATCAGTTTCGGTATCAGTTTCGGTATCAGGTTCGGTATCAGAGGCGACATCAGGGTTAACAATGGCGTTGGATTTTACTTGCGCGTTAGACTCAACATCTGTGACGTTGTCATTGTTATTCTCCGGATCTTTAGGTAATTCGTGTCGATCTTTAGATAAAACAATAGGTGGGTTGCCGGTTGGTTGGGTTTCAGGTAGATTATCCGTCTTCTTCTTTTGGAGGAATCCCGGATCATCAGTTTTTCGTTTCACAAGCCAGTTAAGAAACGCGGCGGCTCGTTTAATTACAGAGTTATTCGAATCTTTTTTGTTTAATTCATCCGAATGTTCAGGGGATGTTTCTACGCCGGTTGCATTAAGAGCCGCAACAAGGTCCGCAACAGGGACCGCAACAGGGACCTGAACCGTTTCCCTGGTCTCTTCTTCAGCAGGCTCTTTAGCAGCAGCAGGCTCTTTAGCAGCAACAGCCGCTTCTTCAGCCTCTTCTTCAGCCTCTTCTTCAGCCTCTTCTTCAGCCTTTGTCCTGGCCTCTTCTTCAGCCTTTGTCCTGGCTTTTTCAGCAGCCTTTTGTTTCCTTTCCTTTTCAGCAATTTTCTTTTGACGGCGCTGAAGATGAATAATTCTTTCTCCCAAACTACCTACAACCTCGCTATAGTTTTTTTCCAATTCGTTTGATGCGTCATCCTTACCAAGTTTTTTGAGCTCATTATTGATTTTTTGGATTTGTTTATAAAGGTCATCAAGATGTGTTTTTGTTTTATGTACCTCAATAATATCATCGGAAATTGTTAGATTTTGTTTCGCTTCTATTTCCTTTTCGATATGTTTTTTGTGTTTTAATAATTTATTCATTTTCTTATCATTTGTGTTATCCCCCTCATTTTCAACAGTAGACCCCTGATCAGGTTTGCCAGGAGTATCTACGTTAGTTCCCTTTAACAAGACGTTTGTATTGTCAGAACGTTCAAATTGATTTTTTCCGGAGATAGTACCCAACATATTAGGATCGCCACCCCCCTTTTTCAATGTTTTACGTTTGCCGCCGCGTTTCCTTTTCTGCGTTCGGCATTTTTTGGTTTGTTTTTTCATGTTACAATAACCGCACAAATTTTGTATGATGATAATCGTACAAAATATCTCCATTATTTCTTGGACCTCTTTGTCTTCTTGGCTTTCTTAGCTTTCTTGGCCTTCCTCGTTTTCTTGGCCTTGACCGTTTTCGTCTTCTTAGATTTCTTGGCCTTCTTCGTTTTTCTCGCTCCCCCGGCGATTTCATCTACACATTCCCCATTAACTAAATTCTTCTTGATCCATTCTTTTGTAATAGGTCGTCTTGTCATAGGGCTTTTCGGATTTTCAGTTGCGCGCACTAATCCTTTCATGGATTCGCGATCATAACATGCAGTTGGTTCCCCTGGCAATTTCACGGTATCTTCACGATCAATCTCATCAAGTGTGATAATACTGGTCACAACACCATTCTCGTCCTTGCATTCATTATATTCTTCTTCCGATATGCAAGTTGGTGGTATTGGTGCTGAAGCACCTGGTTTATTGTGTTCCTCCATGGAAGTTGCTCCTTCAAACATGTTATCCATATCTGTTACATTGGAAGTATCCCAATCTGAAATATCTTGGTTAAAATTTGATGCATATATAAACATTTCACGCATATATTTTACCTTAGAAGTGTCCCATTTTCCAATAGGCTGATTGAATTTCCATGCATTGGCAAACATATTCCCCATATCTTCTACATTAGAAGTATCCCAATCTGAAATATCTTGGTTAAATTTCCATGCATTTTTAAACATATACCCCATATCTTTTACCTTAGAAGTGTCCCAGTTTCCAATAGGCTGATTAAATTTCACTGCAGCTGAAAACATATAATCCATTTTTTCTACCTTGGAAGTGTCCCAGTTACCAATGTGTCTGTTAAATTCCCCTGTATTAGTAAACATTTCACTCATATCTGTTACATTGGACACATTCCAGTTAGATATATCTTCATTGAAATATGGTTTCCCGCTGAATAATTCGCTCATATCAGTAATTTCACTTGTATCCCATGTATTGATTTCGCCGTATCTATTAATGGCGGAGGATCTATTAGAAGTCCATAATTTTACGGCTTCTTGTAATTCATTCTTTGAAGAAGGTTTGAATACCATTTTTATATAATAAGTGCATATTTTCTTATGTGTTCGGTATTTGATGCGTTTTTGTATGATTGATCTCATACAAAAAATTGATTTCGTCACGAGCATTGTTCGTATTCATTCTCAAAATGACAAGTTTTATGACCCGTATCCCACAACGCATTGTCCCCGGAAACATTATGGTCTTCGACGTGGAGACCACTGGGCTCCTACCAAGAGGCCTCAGTCTTCTGCCAAGCACCGTCAACCAGTTTCCCTACATCATCCAACTCAGCTACATTCTCTACAATACTCGTCGCAAGTCCATTGAGCAGGTGTCCGACATGCACGTCCGCATTCCCTCCAGCGTCACACTATCCCCTAAGATCACCGAACTCACCGGGATTACTCGACAGAAATGCGATTCCGGTATGCCTATCCTCACTGCACTCCAGAACTTCTACGACGCCTACCAGTCCTGCGAGTGGGTCGTCGCCCACAACATCAAGTTTGACCGATCCATGATCCGCGTGGAACTCCAGCGCCACGCGGATGTACTTGAAGGCCCCCTCGCTCCCATGTCCAGAATGTTCGACAAAACCACGGAAATCCCTCGCGAATACTGCACCATGTTTCACGGGATCGACCTATGCTCCATCATGGTAAAGTCAAAAACCGGCGACCTCTACAAGAAGTGGCCGCGCCTCGAAGAACTCTACAACAAGCTGTTTCCCGACGAACTGTCGCCGGAGGGGTTTCACAACGCCTACATCGATATGCTCGTCTGCCTACGTTGCTACCTCGAAATGAACAAACGCCCCATCACCAAGGACAAGTTCCATAGCCTCTGTGCCGAATTAAAGCCGTTCCCTGACAGTCCGACAAACGCCACCGCATCACATTAACCGCTGCACATCTCGCAGATCTCATCCGGTTCCGGAGCACCATCCGTGCTCTTTTTTTCCGGCTCAATCGTGAACTGCTGCGCGTGATGCACCGCTCGCCGCCGCAGGTAGTAGATGCCCGTCTTCAGACCCTTGTTCCAGCTGTAAAAATGCATCGAGGTGAGCGTGTTGTAATCGGGGTCCTCCAACCAAAGGTTGAGACTCTGGCTCTGGCAGACAAAGACGCCTCGGTCAGCAGCCAAGTCGATGACCGCCCGCATGGGGATCTCCCACACCGTCTTGTACTTGGCCTTGATCGCGTCGGGCACATCGGCCAGCTGTTGGATGCTGCCGTGATTCGCAATGATGTTGTTCTTGATGTCCTCGTTCCAGAGACCGAGGTCCATCAGATCGCGCATCATGTACTTGTTGGTAACGATGAACTCACCCGCAATCGTGCGTCGGTTGTAGATGTTGCTTGTAATGGGCTCGATACACTCGTTGTTACCCAATATCTGGGAGGTGGACGCGGTGGGCATGGGTGCCATCAGCAGCGAGTTGCGCATGCCGCGCTCCTTGACCAGCGCCTTCAGGGCCGACCAGTCATACCTCGACGACCGGGTCGCGGGGTCCACGTTCCACAGGTCGAACTGCAGGATGCCCTCGCTCGCCGGGGAACCCACAAAGGTCTCGTAGGGACCCTCCTCCACCGCCAGCTCAGTTGACCGCTCCACCGCGCCGTGGTAGATCGTCTCGAAGATCTCAAAGTTCAGCTGCCGCGCCTCCTCCGACTCAAACGCCAGGTTCATGCGAAAAAACACGTCGGCCAGCCCCTGCACTCCGATGCCCACCGGGCGGTGGCGCATGTTGCTGCGTCGCGTCTTCTCCGTGGGGTAGTAGTTCACGTCAATGATCTTGTTCAGGTTGCCGGTCACCACCTTGGCCACCGCATGCAGCTCCTCAAAGTCGAATACCGGACCTGATTCTCCCTCCTTCACAAAGGCCGGGAGCCCGATGGACGCGAGGTTGCAAACCGCAGTCTCGTCCTTGTCGGAGTACTCGGTGATCTCCGAACACAGGTTGCTCGACTTGATCACCCCCAGGTTCTTCTGGTTCGACTTGCGATTCACTGCGTCCTTGTATACCAGGTAGGGAGTTCCCGTCTCCATCTGTGCATCCAGCACCTTGAACCAGAGGGTACGTGCCTCCACGGTGGCCTTGCCGCGCCCCTCGCTCTCGTACTTTTCGTAAAGCGCATCGAACTCCTCTCCATAAACATCCGACAAACCGGGGCACTCGTCGGGGCACATGAGGGTCCACTTTCCGCCCTCCTTCACGCGACGCATAAAGAGATCGGGCATCCAGAGCGCGTAGAAAAGGTCGCGAGCCTTGAGCTCCTCGTCTCCGTGGTTCTTGCGCATGTCCAGGAATATCTCCACGTCGGCGTGCCACGGCTCCAGATAAATGGCGAAGCTGCCGTTGCGGCGCCCGCCGCCCTGGTCGACGTACTTGGCGGTGTTATTAAAGACCCTGAGCATGGGCACGATGCCGTTCGAGCGACCGTTGGTTCCGCGGATCAGGCTGCCCTTGGCCCGCACGTTGTGGATATGCAGTCCGATGCCACCGGACCACTTGGAAATGAGTGCGCAGTCCTTCAGGGTATTGTAAATGCCGTTGATACTGTCGTCCTCCATGGCAATCAAGTAGCACGAGCTTAGCTGCGGGTGCGGGGTACCGGCGTTAAACAATGTGGGTGTGCCGTGCGTAAAGTACTTGCGCGACAAGTAGTTGTAGCTCTCCAGCACGCGGTCCATGTCGAGACCGTGGATGCCGATGCTCACACGCAGCCACATGTGCTGGATGCGTTCGACAACCACCCCGTCGATACGGAGCAGGTAGGCGCGCTCCAGTGTCTTGTACCCGAAATAGTCAATCAGGTAATCGCGGTCGTGAACAATAATGCTCTCCCATATATCGCGATGCTTGTTCACCGTATCCATGAACTCCTTGGTGACGATGGGACAGTGCTTTCCGTGCAGGTCCTTGTAGTTATGCAGACGATGCATTGCGCTCCAGAAAGACGCCTTGGTGTTCTTATGGTGGTTCGAGACAATTAGGCGACTCGCCAGGGTACTATACTCCGGGCGCGTTGAGCTCAGTGAAGCACACTGCTCCGCCATCAGCTCGTCAATCTGGGCGGCCTTGATTCCATCATATAACTGATCGATTACCTTCATTGTGAGCGAGGTATAATTGATCTTGACGTCGGCCTCGGCACCTATTTTCTTCACACGGTTAAGGATTTTATTAAAAGAAACGATCTCTCGCGCGCCGTTGCGCTTCTCGACATACATCTCGTCGTCTCCCATGATATAGACGCTATACAAAAAAGCGTCTATACCTTTACAAATACGTATTTAGTTCATGTACATGGCCCGTTGCCCCTTTGTTACCGTCATGGGCGCTGGCATGATAGTTGGCAAACGCTCTGCCAGATTAAAGCTGGGTAGCGATTTCACATCGGGCGTGGTGCGTACAGGACCGTTCACCCAGTCGTTTGCGCGGATCCCGCGGAGCGACGACTCAATGTCGGTACTGTTGTTCGCCAAGCGGATGGCGGGCACATTCCCTTGGATGAGCCCGTTGCCGGCATGGCATGTGCGGGTCGCCGAGTATGCATCGCCGAGCACTTTGGGCTGGCGGTCCCCGAACGACGCCTGGGAGGTCTCCCATATTCTGTAGTCTCCTTCGCTATTTCTGTTTCGTGTACTGGCCATATACACTACGTGTATATTTCGTTTCGGAACAACGTCCTAAATCGGCAGTATCGTAATAAGTTATTGAATCTCGTGCTAAAATTGAACGAAAGTTTTTCGCAATTGGCATGTAAACAAACATGAGCCTCGATTATACAAAGATCAGTTCCACACCAGTCATTAGTCCTACCGGACCCTACGCGCTATTTCATGGCAATGCGCCCCTACTCCCTTACGAGCTATGCTGCCCTATTTGCAACATTGGCGACGAAGAAGTGAATTGCGTAATGTGTGATACGCCCATCTGCACCGGGAAGTCCTGTGCGATGGACGTGAGTACCCACGATAAGAAACAGTACTCCTGCCGCCGCTGCGTGCGCACCATCCACAATAAGCTAAAGCCAGTCTATTGCATCGAGTTGGGAAAACTCGACATCCGGGTGAAACTTAGCAACGAATAAGCTTCATTCCGTACATGATTCCATCTTACATTTTTTGCAGTATGGTGCGATAGGCCGGATGATCCACGGAAAAAGCGTCGGGGTCGGCGCGATAGGCACAGAGGCAGGCATGGAAAAGAGCGGCGTAATCGTAACTAAATAACACCGAGAGTCCGATGGACGTATCGGTCGAAAACATCTTTGCTGCCGCGCGCCAGTAGAGGTCGACAAACGCCGCCGATTCCCGCGTGACCATTTCGATCTCGTCCATGACCTTGGTAACAACGGCATCATCGTAGTTCGATTCGTCGTTTGATACCAGGTCGATGTCGTTGTCGTATTGCTTGAGCTTCATTCCAAACGCCCGGCGAATGCACATGCGGAACTCAAAATCGTTGGTATAGTTCATTTTTGCGTCATAGTTGTACATACACAACTATAAGGCGAATGTTTATGTCATTTACTTCTTGATGCGTGGGTCGCTGCCGCTCTCGCGGGTGTTGGCACCACCACGCACCCATCCCTCAAGGGCAGCTTCCTCCACAGTGTTGGAAGGGTCCTCCACGCGCTTCTTCATATCGCGGTCCACCGGGTAAAGGGCGACGTCCGCGAACGACTTCGAGGTCACGGTCGACTCTCCCTTGGGGACGAACACCGATCGGCCCGTGCGGAGACGGCTCTCCACGTCGGGATTGCCGGCACCTCGGCCCATATAGGGCACAGTGGCGTAGATGCGTTGGTGGAGCTGTTGGGGCTCGGCCGGTCGAGATTGCTTCATGCCATTAAAGAGCTTGGAGCTATCGTCGACCACGGCGGCATTGGTGCCATTGCCGTGTGCGGTGCCGCTGAAATTCATGCCAGGATAGCTGGCCGCGAATTGCACGGTCTGGTTTGACCCACGGTCACTAAAATAGTCGGCCATCATGCGGTTGGCATAACGGATGTTGTGAACCGCCTTTTGACTCTCGTCGATTTTGTCGCTGCCAATTCTGCCCAAATTATTAAACATATAGTCGCTGACGGATGCCATTATACTATACGTATAGACTTTTCTTTTTCGCGTCTAATAATTGGTGTACTTGGCTGCATTTCGCGCGCAGGCGAACACGTTGCCCTCTTTGCACGAAATCATGGATCCGTAGCAGAAATGGGCAAACGCCTCCTGGTCGTTGGGAAGGGTGGTCGACGGATTAGAGGTGAACTGACGAAGCGACTGTTCGAAAGTCAGCTCGGAACCTAAATCCTTGAACAGTTTGTCTGCGATCCCTGGGTTGGAAGGATTTGCGTCCTGGATGGCATTCTTGGCTTGGGTGATGATTTTTTCGCGAACATTGCCATTGTATGCCGGGGGCGCTGGCTTTTTGGCACCCGTGTCAGTTACCAGCACATTTCCAAAGGGGTTCTTGGCACTGGGTGCAGTGAACATCGTATTGGCGTCCATCTTGGTACCTTCCTTCTCTAAATAGTCCCGGGCGACGTCGGTCTGGAAGGCTTCTGCGTCGCGTTCCTTTTTCGAGTAATGATACATGAGGAAAATGACGCCCAGAGTTACTGCCAACAAAAGCAGTACACGCGCATTGGGGGCAATAATGTACAAAACAAGGGTCATGAAAATGGCCGTTCGGGTCACCGCGTTGAGCATTTGCGCGTACTCCATGTCGTCGGTAGGGAACAGCTCGTAAATATAGTCGGAGTGGATGAGAACATTGGGGTTTTCATACCAAAAGGGGATCTTGGACTCCGGTTCCGGCACTTCTTCCTCGGGTTCTTGTTCATATTTGTTTTTATCTTCAAGTGGCTGGCTATCGTTATAGTCAGTATTCATTGTATACATAATCGGCATACAAAAAATGCAGATTATCGTTGGAATGGTTCTCATGAATGGTCAATCGTGAGCGATTCACAATCTTCCGCGTCGGCATCGACGATTCGCATCACACAGCGCTTTTTTGTGCTGTACATGGGCATTGCGCACCCTATTTCACCCACACCCGCGCACCTGGCCCGGAAGTTCTCGTACCGGTCTCTTATCTGTTCGAAAGTGAGTCCAGAGGGTTTTCCCAGCATTTTATTGATGTGTTCATGCAATTCGTAGATATATCTGGAGAATGTCTCCCTGGATTTCAGTCGGGCGTCGGTGAGAGGCAATTCCTTAAAGTTCTGTGTAAGATTGTCCCTACACTTCCCACAAGGGAGAACATACTGCAATGATAAGACGTGATCCTTATACTGCTTTTTCTGGGTCGCAGTTGGCTTTACAGGATAGTTAAAGCTCATTGTATGCAAAAAATGCCATAATGCAGGCCCCCATACCTGAGTAAGCATGCCGTTGTTGTTTTTATAATCGGCGTCTATATACTGCATTTTCGTGTGCTTAGATGGTCTGTTCTTCTTAGTTCTGTTCTTCATATACTATTATTGACATTTTCTGGTTCTCCGCGGTATACAATTTCGTTTGGTATCCTTAATCGAATTATTATGGTTTGCAATTATTTATTGCATTGGCGAATGAAATGTCCAACGTATAATCGGAGAACATGAAATATACAAGTATTACAAATGGCCTCCATTGACGTAAATATCACCAAGCACATTGAATGTTTCACCGATCCTATTACTCTTGATGAGTACAGTGGGACCATTGAAGACTACATTAAAATGAGCACGGACAATATTGTTATTTTACACAGCAATAATCTGTTTTTCTTGACCCGCCGAAGCATGATACTTGACCAATACGCAAAGAGAATAAACCAATATCATGGTTGTAGATACAGATATGAAACGCGGTTAGGAAAATATGATCCGCACATTGATCACAGCGCAACCTATTTTAGCATGCGTTCGATTGGTTTCATTCATCACGGAAACTACTGCGATATTAGTGAAATAGAAAACAATGGTGGATTGCAATTATTTGCAATGTATGAGCTGCGTCATGCATACCCATCCTATGCTTATGCAGTAGGAACAACAGAAATACATGAATATTTGGTAAAAATGGAACCTGACAGATATGTGACCACTGCAAAAATGTTACCGGGACGCCCATCGACAAGTGATAATTTAGTACCGCTTGTACAGCCTAATACATCAGAGCCTATTTTTCTGTATGATAAAGATGAAACTACCAGCATATTTTTCGTCATTGCAAAGTTATATATGCTGTTTCATGGCGGATATATGGTGTTGCAGATGATTTTCAATGCCATCCCAAATAGAGACAATGAACTGTGTGACTTATTAGAGTTAAGTGATTTTGAAAATATGACCGATTTGGTTGATCTGGATGGACTATAAGTCTGAAAGTCTGAAAATCCAAACGGAATTTGAGGTACTTTAGCAATCCCAATACGACCCTTTTTGTATGGCCAAAAATGGCCAATTTGTTATCCATAGTCAATTGCACTTTTCATTTTTCGTATTCGCGACCCTTTCTTCGTCGAAATTTGAAAAAAGAAATTGACTATGGATAACAAATTCTCAGTAACAAAAAAAATCAGCGAAAAAATGATTTCTGAGCATTATGCTCACAGTCGATTTTTGCAATGTTTTCCAGAGTCAATTTCTTTTTTCATTTTTCGTATTCGCGACCCTTTCTTCGTCGAAATTTGAAAAAAGAAATTGACTATGGATAACATTTCTCAGTAACAAAACGGAAAAAACGGAATCGGCGCTGTGAGCATGATGCTCACAACGGTTTTTTCACTGTTTGACAAACTTTTTTCGAAATTTCGATTTTGGACATTCTTGAAATTGTCCAATTTCGAAATTTCGAAAAAAGTTTTTTCTGAAAAAAATCAAAAATTCAGTTGTGAGCATAATGCTCACAAACTAAAATTGAAAAATTCAGTTTGTTACTGAAAATTTTTTTTACATTTTTTCGATTTTTCTCTTCAAAATCGAAAAATGGAAACCCAAAATGGAAACTTTGGAAACTTTTCAAAATTCAGTTTTTCGTCAGTTTTTCGATTTTTCTCAGCATTTATGCTCAAATCAGTAAAAAAAATCTCACAAATTTTGAAATGGATTTTGGGAGCGTTTCCAAAAAAAATGCCGCAGCATTTTATGCAGTCGAGCTCTCCGAAAAAAAATGCCGCTTACGATAGTTCAGTAACAAAAAAAAATGCCGCAGCATAATTGCATTTTAACCCACTAATTGCACAGCAGGTTACATGTAATTGAGCAACAAAGGTTGTCCTATCTCAGTAACAAAAAAAAATGCCGCAGCATAAATGCAGCTATTTAAAAATGACAATTTTGGAGGTTTACAGCATTATGCTGTGATCAAAATACATTTTTCTCAGTTGAAAATTACATCATACATACAGACAAAAATACGAAAAATTTGGTTCTCCGATATTTTTTTCGATTTTTTTCGAATTTTATGACAGACCTACGTTACTTTTGGGCGGATTTTTGGGTTCTCCGATGTTTTGATGGATGTTTTATGACAGACCTACGTTACTTTTGGGCGGGTTTTT
>Ga0181556_1000481_pt1 | contig 42705 bp, 24 predicted proteins | sample 011ome_14_FD_148651 | JGI IMG/M metagenome (GOLD analysis project Ga0181556, IMG submission 148651) | Coastal salt marsh microbial communities from the Groves Creek Marsh, Skidaway Island, Georgia - 011505AT metaG (spades assembly) | ecosystem: Environmental > Aquatic > Marine > Intertidal zone...
AAGGTTTCGTCGAGTTGTTTAAAGCGTGCGTGTCATAAAATTGCCAACGGCGAAGAGGAGAAAAATTTTTTACATTTTTACTCGTCGTAGCGGCACAAAACATTTTCTCTCTCTCTCCGTCTGCTTCTTTCTCTCATCACTTTATTCGCGAGGAGAAACAACGGAGTTTCATCAGTGCATGCTAAGAAGAAGGAACAGCGCGCGTTGTTTCGTTTCTGTCGCTGCTGTCAAAGCTTCTGTTGTTGGTAGTATCTCTTCCGTCGAAAAAGCAAAAGCAGGAGTACAACAACAGCCGTTTCTTTTTGCAACATCATCGTCGTCGTCTGTAAAGTCTTTCGTGACGGCGCATCATCGTCTTATAAGCGGATTCGTTTCGACGACGACACCCGGAACAACGACCGCGCGGAACAACAACAAGAACAACAACAAACACAATTTCCAAAGAAGAATGCGCTCTCCAGAAATTCCTTCTTCAATATTATTGCCACCACCAATTGGCTTCGACGAAGTCGTCGTCGAAGGCAAAGGGAAAGTCTTGCAACGAGAAAACGAGGTGTTTTATAACCGACCGCAAGTGGTCAATCGAGACTTATCGCTGGCAATCGTAAGAGAGTTTCAAAAGAGAAGGAAAGAAGAACACGAAAACGACACGGATCAGAAAACGAGACGAGGGAAAGGGATGTATAACAAAGTACCGCGAGAGAGCAAGATCATCGCGCATTTGGTGAGCGAGCGAGAGCGAGAGCACATGTTCGCGACGAAAGAGACGACGCGAGAACATCCGGCGACGACGACGAAGACGGAGGATGATGAAAAACAAAAAGAGTGGGTGGAAGTGAAACCAGGGACGTTTCGATGGCAAGTGGTTGGTGCGGAAGAGAAACGAGAGACGGCCGACGATGCTGCTGCTGCTGCTGCTGAACAACCGAAAGTAATAATAGAAGAAGAAGAAGATGAAGAGAAGAAAGAAAAACCGCCGTTAGAACCGATTACTATTTTAGAAGGCATGTGCGCGACTGGGCTGAGAGCGATTCGGTACGCCAGGGAACTGGACGATGTCAAGTGTATCGTCGCGAACGATTTAGATCCAACTGCCGCGTTAGCCGTGGAAAATAATAAAGAATACAACGCGCGAGAATCCGAAGAGGTGAAACGACGCGTGGACAAAATCGTAACCAACTGCGGCGACGTTCGCGTGGTTGCGTTGCAACACGAGAAGTGTTTCGACGTGGTCGATTTAGATCCGTACGGGACTCCATCGCAACAGTTAGAATCGGCGGTTTTAGCGCCCGTTGAAGGTGGTTTGTTATGCGTCACCGCGACAGACATGTCCGTTTTGTGCGGCAACAACGCCGAAGTTGGATGGACGAAATACGGGAGCTACCCTTTGAAAGCGAGATATTGCCACGAACAGTCGACGAGGATCTTGTTAGCGGCTATTCAATCTGCCGCGGTAAAGAATAGACGTTATATTGTTCCCGTGCTTTCTACGCAGATTGATTTCTACGCTCGCGTGTACGTCAGAGTGTACTCCTCGGCGGTCAACTGTAAAGCGGCGGCGTCTAATTTGTCGTACGTGTTCCAATGCGTCGGGTGCGATTCGTTCGAATTACAACCTTTAGGAAAAGTCGAAGAGAGGTCGCACGAACGAACTGGAAAAACGTACACGAAGTTTATTCCAGGAAAACTCTCCGCTGCGGTGGAACACAACGAACACGGCGATCGCAAGTGTCACAACTGCGGGTGGGGGATGAACGTTGGCGGGCCGATTTGGTCGGCGCCAGTGCACGATAAAGGTTGGGTCGAAAGCGTTCTCAAAGACGTCAAAGAGAGTTCGGATGAACGGTACCCAGGGAAAGAGAAAGTTAGAGCGTTACTGACGAACTGTTCGGAGGAGTTACCGGATACGCCGTTGCATTATTGCTTACACTCTATGGCCGGGACTTTAAAAATTACGCCGCCAACGCTGGCGCTGTTTCGATCGGCGATTATTAACGCCGGGTATAAAGTCAGCGGCGTACACTGTAATCAATTAGCCGTCAAAACCAACGCCCCGTCGAACGTTTTATGGGACATAATGAAGTGCTGGGAGCAAGAGCACCCGGCGCAGGAGGATTTCAAAAATGGCAAGTCTCCCGGCGCCTCGATTTTGAAGAAAGAACCGGTAGTAAAAGCAAAATGGACGCGAGTGAACGGGGCATTTAGTAAAGCGCAGATGGCTGGCGAGACGCGATTTCCAACCAACCCAGAGGAAAACTGGGGACCAAAAAACAGAGCAACGGGAGGGAGAAGTAACAAGAGAGAAATTTCGTCGTGCACCGCTCCAAACACCAAGAATTCTAGAAAACAAGCAAAGAAAAAATTTTAATCGAGCGACGATGAAGAAGACGAGTTGTAACGCGAACTTTTTTTATGTGCCCAAAAATAATACTTAGTATTCAAAAGATCTCGCGCAAGGCGTTTTGTAATTCGGCGATGAGCTCATCCGGATAATCGACGATGAGCCTATGCGGCGTACCCCAGTACTCTTTAGCGATTCCTGTTCCCTCAACGTCTTCGTCCGTGTACAAATTCGGGTCGACGCCTCGAATCCATTTCTTCGCGCACCTAAATTTGCCGTTGTTCGAGCACAATTCAGGCCAACGTTCAAAATCCATCGCGTGGTATCTCTTATCGTTTTTCGCCGCCACGCATAGCATTGGCGACTCCAATCGCTCGTTCAAGTCGTATTTCTCCGTCGTTACTTTGTAATCGTACGTTTCGACTTGAACGAAATCCGATCGAATGTTCGGTAAAATCCTCGTCTTCATATCCTCGGTCATCTCCGGATTAGATCCGTATCTTCTCTCGAACGCCTTCCAAAACAGTTTTGCATCTGTAATTTGCGCAATTCGCGGTGCTATGATATCTGGATCGTAATATTCCGAACACAAATGGTTCGGACGATTCCCGCAACACGCGACCAAGCTCGGATTCGCGCACGCGTCGTCTCTTTCGAGACGTCTCCCTAACTCAAACGCAATCCATGCGCCCAACGAAAAACCGAACAAAACGTACCTCTGCTTCGACAATTCCTTCGAAAACAGCGGCTTCAACTCCACCATCATCTCGTCCACCACCTCGTTCACGCTTTCCAAAGCCGTCTCGTTGTACCGACTGTTTCGTCCTTTCATCTCGATCGGTATCAATCTCACTCTCTTCTGCGTATTTTCTTTCAACAAGCACGTGGTCAAATGGTTCCATTTTTTTCCGTGATAACACCACGCCCCTAAACCTGCCTGAGGTATCATTATCAAATTGATCACGTTCTCGTCCTCGAGCGAAATGTCATCGACGTGTTCGCGAACGATGTACTTGGACTCCATGTCAGTGTTTTGTCTCTCTCTCTTTTTTTTCTGAAGAGAAAATCAAAGCGTTTTTTTTAATTAATCTTGTTGAAAATTTCTCTCGCATTTTTTGTCCTCAACCACCTCAAAAGAAATCATGGCGTGTCCTTTGCGACACTACCTGGGCTATTTCTACTGGCTCGCCGCGTTCGTCGGCGCGATTGCCGTGGTGTTCGGAATGAAAGATTCTCGACTTTACGATGTTTCTTCGGGTGGCAGCGACGAGAGCAGTTCGAAGACTGCAAAGAAGAAAAGGTAAAGAGAGAATTGGAAACATTGAAAGAAGGTTGATTGGTGGAGGGGAAAAGGCAAAGAGCAGACGTTTAGAGTGACTTAGGTATCATTAGCACGTAGCAGAATGTGATTTTTAATGTGATTTAGTAGTAGGATGTTTTTATATTGTCATTAAAGGTATAGCCCATTCTCTGTCTCTTCATTGTATTCCTTCTTTCTCTTTCTTTCTCTCTTTCTTTAACACCGCGCGACGCCATTTAGCCGTTTCTCTTCATCCAGCGATCGCATATATGGTATTAAGACGGGGCACCTAAGTGCGCGCACACTCTCAAAACGTCCGCGAAAACACCCCCTGCGGTGACTTCGGCGCCCGCCCCGGGGCCGCGAACCACCAACGGTCCCGCTTCCGTGTATCGCTTGGAGATGTACGAGATGATATTATCCGAACCTTTCAACTGCGCGAACGGATGATCTTTCGGGTACTCTTTCAATTGCACCGAGCCTTTCTTGTTCTCGACGTCGACGACGCCGACGAAAATGAGCTTGTTCCCGTTCGCTTCGGCGGCGGCCATTTTCGCCGCGATTTCGTGGTCGTAGTCCGGGAGCTTTTGCATGAACTCGTCCACGGATTCGACGTTTTGTAAAGGTTCCGGAACTAACGATTCGATCGGGATATCGCTCAATTCCAAGGATAAGCCGCACTCGCGCGCCAAAATCGTCACCTTTCTCGCCACGTCAACACCGGACAAATCATCTCTCGGATCCGGTTCCGTGTACCCGTTCGCTTTGGCCTCGGCGACGACGTCGGAGAATTTCTTATCCGGCGTTAACGTGTTGAAGATATAACTCAACGTCCCGGAGAAGATGCCTTGAATTAATTTGATGTCATCACCGGCGTCTTCTAACGATTTCACGGTGGAAATAATCGGTAAACCGGCGCCAACGGTGGCTTCGTAAAAGTAATGCGTGTACGAATCTCTTTGAATGTTTCTCAAGGACTTGTAATACTCGTACGGTCCCGAGTTGGCTTTCTTGTTCGGCGTGACGACGTGAATACCTCTGCTGAGCCATCCTTTGTATTGCAACGCGACGGCATCCGAAGCTGAGCAATCGATGATGACTTGATTCGGTGAGTTGGATTCTTCTACGTGATCGGTGAACTTTTCGAAATCCGCCGCTTCGTTTTCGTTGGAGTATTTATTCTCCCAGTCGTCCAAGTCGATGAAACCGCCGGTTTCGGCCAAGTGCATTTTGCTACCGCCGGAAATAGCGACGACGCGTAAATCGACGCCAAATTTATCCAATAAAGTTTGTTTTTGCTCTTGCATTTGCGCCAACAAGGTTTTGCCGACCAAGCCGGGACCGACGATCCCAACCGATAACGGAGTTCGCGAGGCGTAGAATCTTGAGTGCACGGCGTTGACGGCCTTGATGCAATCAGATTTCTTGATCACGACGGTAATGTTGTATTCACTCGCACCTTGGGAGATGGCGATGACGTTGACCGCGGCGGATGCCAAGGCGGTAAACAACATCGCCGAGACGCCCGGGACGTTCGCCATATTTTGACCAACCGCGGATAAGATGGAACAGTTGTTCAAAGCGACGACTCTCGAGACTCTCCCAGCGGCGATAGCCTTCTCGAATCGCTTGTTCAGCGCCTCCACGACTTTGTCGGCTTCGTTTTGGCGAACGGCGAAACAAATCGAGTGTTCCGAGGACGCTTGCGAAATCATGACCACGTTACAGTTGGCATCGCGAACGGTACTGAAAACCGCCGAGGCAAAACCTGGAACACCAACGAGACCGGTACCTTCCACGGTGATTAAGCACACGTCGTCGATGGTGGTAATACCTTTAATCAACTCGCCCGCGGTGGACACGCGACTACCAACATTTTTCGTGCCTTTTTTGGATTCGTCGGCTGGAATCTCGCATCTCGCCGCAATCAATGTCCCCGGTGCAGATTGATTGAAGTAGTTCCTGATGCAAATCGGAATTGAATATTTCATAGCCGGTAACGTCGTTCGCGGGTGCAAGACGTTCGCGCCAAAATACGCCAACTCCCACGCCTCATTGTAGGACAAGCGTTCCAAGCATACGGCGTCTTTCACGCGTCTCGGATCAGAGGAGTACACTCCATCGACGTCGGTCCAGATGGTGATATCGTCCGCGACGAGTAACGCGCCAAAGATGGTCGCGGAGTAATCGCTCCCGTTTCGTTTCAACGTCGTAGGAAACCCCTCCGGCGTAGACGCGATGAAACCGGTGCATACGACGATCGTATCTTTATCGAGGCTGCCTCTCATGTGCGTTAAATGATTCCACAAATCCAAGCGATAGTTAGACTTATCGTAATCCACGTCTACGCCTCCGTCTTCGGCTTCGGTCACTACCAATATTTCTCTGGCGTCGATCCAATACGATTTTCCTCCTTTACATCGAATCGCCGCGGCGGTCAATCGCGCCGTCCACAACTCCCCGTGACCAACCACAAAATCCGCAAACGTTTCCGTCGAGCACCCTACGATAGAAATCGCCTTCAACATCGACCCTAAATCTTCCAACTCTTTATTAAAAGATTCCATGTACTTATCGAATTCCTTCGGTATCGTCAACAAATCCGTCGCCGTCGTCGTGTGTTTCTCTCTCAACTTTTCCAACTCTTCCACGTAATCCCTCGATCTCGCCGCCGCCATCGTCGTCGCGTTTATCAAGCAATCCGTCACTTTCGGTTCCGATTTCGTGATCACCCCCATCGCGGATACCACCGCGAACGTTTGGTTCCCGTTTTTCGCGCTGTCGATGAGTAAGTCGCAGACGCCGGATATTCTCTCCGAGGAGCCGACGCACGTGCCACCGAATTTATGCACTTTCCACCCAGCTTCCGCACCTCTGGGGAAGGTGGTGACTTTCTCGTCCGGTAACGTATCCATAAAGGCTCGCGCGTCCGCCGGTACCGCTCGCGAAAAGACGCGAAGACTTTTTTTATTCCCGCCGTTCCCTTTATCTCGTTTCCTCGCATCGGACGATGATTTCGACGACGATGAAGTCACCATCTTCCCGTGAGTATTCTTTCGCCACGACAGCGACGCCGTCGACGACGACGCGGACGACGACGCGCTCATAAAACGCATCATCATCATATATATATATACAAAAAGTAGTGTTTTTCTCCTCTCTCTCTCTCTTATATATCTCTGTGTTGGTATTTATCTCATCGGAGGGAAGAAAGAGAATGCAGAAATCTGGAAAACCTCAAGACGAGAAGAAAAGATAAAGTTGTGCCAGTTTTCGTCTCGTCCCAGGAAAAGGATTTTTGGCGGTCAATTAATACTACTTTTTACTCCCACATGTAATAAAGAAGGGGTTTTGAAAGAGCGCTGCTTCTTTTGGTTGAGAGACGTGTCCTTTCTCTTCTGTCCAAAAAAAGAAAAAAACTCAAGCATCAAGAGTTTTGAAAAAACGAGAAAAAGATTGCAACGAGAGAAGAAGAGATCTCACAAATCATCATGCGGCTTCTCCAACTCTCTATCGTCGGGGCGAGACAGACGAGTTCCGAGTGCGCGTCCACTTCTTTTGTTTCTTCTTGGAATTTTAAGAACAACAGAGGACGAAATGGAAAAGGAACTGTTGGCGTTTTTGGGGGTTTTGAAGCGTTCCAGAAGAAGAAATTAACGCGCGGATTTTTGGGCGGGAAAAAAAGATACGATGATGACGATGGGATTAACGGTGTCGATGTCGCGAGAATGATGATGGGAAGAGGAAGAGGACATGTGCACGTCGTTCGAGCGAAACAGACGACGGAACTGGAACGAGATCGCTTGGATATTGAAATATCGAGCACGTGGGACGAATCCATGGAGGAGGATTTCGAGTTCGACGAAGACGGGCAGTTGTTGGACGCGTTCGGGGAGGAAATCGATACGACGGAAGTGAAGAAGGCGATTCCTGGCGATTTTTATTCCTTGATTCAAGTGCCGAAAGACGCCTCCTCGGCGGAGATTAAAAAGGCGTACAGGAGGTTGCAGAAAGCGTGTCACCCGGACATCGCGGGAGAAGCTGGATCGGACGTGTGCATTATTTTGAACGAGGCGTACGATATTTTAATGGACGATACCGCGAGAGCGGCGTACGACGCGGAGATGAAAGAGCTGGAACGCATGACGCAAGAGTTTATGAAACGAGGCGCCGCGGACGAAGAAGACGATGAAGGAGGCGGGTACACCGGCGAACCTCTCTCGGAATTCAAAGGCAAAGATCCCGCGATCGGGTACCCGCGCGCGGTATTCGTAAACGAGTGTCAATGCATCGGATGCAAACAGTGCTGCCACTCGGCGCCGAAAACGTTCGCCATGGATGATCAATTCGGCCGCGCTCGCGTTTTCGCCCAATGGGACGACGACGAAGAAGACATAAATATCGCCATCGAATCCTGCCCAGTCGATTGCATTCACTTTGTCAAAGAAAACAACCTCCCAATTTTAGAATACGCGATGTCGAAATGCGAACGCACTTCCGTCGCCTCCATGATGTCCGGCTCCGCGCGAGTCGATGATCCTTTCGACGTCGCCAACCAAATGATTCGCCGAGGCGAAGAACGCTACGGCCGATTAGGCCTCGACCCGAACGAAGCGTTAAAAGGTAAATCATTAGTCGGCAGAATGAAAAAACGAATCCGAGACGCGTGGTTACAACTCGGCGAGAAACCTCGATTGGCGTGGACTTCGTATAAAATATTCAGAGGATTCGGAAGCGAAGACGAGGAGTACGACGTCAGCGTCGACGATTTCGGCGAAGTGAGAAGGAAAAAAACAGACGAGGAGGAGAAGAAGACAAAGAAGAGCCGGTGGTTTAACTTTAATTAGCAGTGTGTAAGAAGATTGTACGTAGCCCTTTGTAAACAACTTAAGCGTGTGTGTGTGTAAAATTTTCATCCAAAAAGCTCTCGTGTGCCGTCAAAAAAAAAGCATGCGGTTGTGCTTTTCGACATCAACATCACCGTCGTCTGCTTTCCACCACCATCATCGAAAAAGCAACTTTCGCAGAACGCAAAAGACGAGCAGTACTATCGTCGCGTCGTCTGAATCGTCGTTTAAAATGGAGAAGACTTCTCTTCTGGCCACGCCTCTCAAATGCATGATTCCAACGTGCGTCTATTTGGATTACAACGCGACGACGCCTATTTTCCCGGAAGTGTGCGACGAGATGCTCCCATTCATGCGCACGCATTTTGGCAACCCGTCCTCGATTCACGCGTACGCCGTGCCGTGTTCTGTAGCCATCGATGTAAGTCGAGAGAGAGTGAGAAAAGCTTTAGGCGCGACAAATGGAAAGAAGGAAATTGTGTTTACCAGTTGTGGCACTGAAAGCGATAACCGAGCGATAGATATCGCCTGCGACTTGTTCAATTCTTCCGCGTCGTCTGATGAAGCAACGCGTGTTCTTCCGCACGTGATTTCAACCGCGGTGGAACATCCAGCTGTTCTCGTGTATTTAGAGAGCGAGCGAAAGGCGAAGCGATTGACGTACTCGTTAGTGCCGGTAAACGAGGAAGGCGCGGCGGACGTCGAGGCGTTCGAGAAACAGTTGGCGGAGTTTCGCGACAGAGTGTGTTGCGTGACGATTATGCAAGCGAACAACGAAACGGGCGCTGTGCAACCGGTGAGAGCGTTCGCAGATTTAGCGAAAGCAACGAATCCGAAAATTTTGGTGCACACGGACGCCGCGCAGTCGTTCGGGAAGGTGAAGCTGAATGCGGATGATTTGAACGTGGACGCGATTACCATCGTGGGACACAAAATTGGCGCGCCGAAAGGCATCGCGGCTCTATTTTTGCGGGAAAGTTTTCTTTCTGAAAGAACGAAAGAGATCATTAGTAATGGTGGTAACGTTGACCCGTACAGATCGTTTTTAAAAGGCGGCGGACAAGAAGGCGGGAAACGCGCGGGCACGGAAAATGTCCTTCACATCGTCGGTTTAGGGAAAGCGTGCGAAATTGCGGACGAAGAGTTTGACGCGTTTGTGGCGCATACGAAACGTATGCGCGACTTGCTTTTCGAAAAATTAAAAGCTTCGACAAAAATCGGCGATCGAGTGTTCGCCAATGGGCCGAAAGACGACGCGAAACGTTTACCGAACACGCTTTCCGTCGCCATTAAAGGTGTCAACGCAGGCGCGTTGTTAGTAGAATTAAAAGATCAATTGGCCGCCAGCGCTGGCGCCGCTTGTCACTCGAGCGAAGACGGCGGAGGCGCAATCTCCGGCGTCTTACTCGCCATGCGTTTAGAAGAAAGTTTAGCCAGAGGTACTTTGAGATTGTCCGTGGGAAGACACACGACCGAGGAGGAAATTTCGAGAGCCGTAGAAGCCATCGAAGCCGTAGCGAGTAGACAAATTGAAAATAAATGAGGTCGCCTGTATTTTTATTGCCGCTTCTCCGTGTTATTTATTACATTATCGCAATGTCTAATGTTCTTTTCTGCTACGTTTCTTCTATTCGTCGTCGGGGATGAGTGTCGCTCTCGTAAACTTTACAGCGTGAGCGCTTCGTATTCTTCCGCCAAAAGACTCTTACTCTTCCCTCTCCTTTTTTCGCGTTTAGTTTTCGCTCGCTCCCATCCACCGCCGCCGCCATAATCGTCTTCGTTTAGTTGCGCATTTTTGTCGTCGAGCCTTTTTTCGTTTTCGTCCTCGTTTTCTCCTCCTTTACGGCGGAAGGACAAACTCTCCCTCTCTTTCCTCTCCTTTTCTAATTCCTCCGTCAAACTCTCGCACGCAAACTCGATGACTTCATCGTGACTCATACTCTCCATCTTTCTCCCTTCCTCTATCGCCTTCTTCAAATGTCTTCGAACTCTCCCGATATCTCTCGCGAACCCGGTCTTCTGTGCAATCTCAAAAATCTCGCTCTCCGCGTCCGTGATCAACCGCAACGAAATCGGCCCGCCTGGAAAATCCGAATCCGCGGTCCCAACCATCCTCGCGCTATTGTAATGTTCGCACCCTCGATCCGCGTCGTAAGCTAAATGATACGCGCAATCCTCGTCCATGATTTCCTCTCTCACCGACGAGTCCTTATTTCTCATTTTCTTCTCGCCGCCGCCGCTACTACTACTCCCACTCTCGCCGAAATACGGCGACAACACCCACCGCGGCTGCCCCGCTCGATGCACGCATATCCGCATTTTCAACAATCTCGCGCACGCTTGCACTTCCATGTTCCCGGCCCACGACCCATCTTTCCTCATTCGCGCTAAATACGCAGACCACTCCTCGTCGTCCTCGACGAACGGCCGGAAGTCCTCCTCGTGTTTTTCCATGTACTCGCACACCTCCTCTCTCACGTCCAAGTGGTGAATCTCCGACCCATCTCTCTGGTCGCATATCGCTCGAAAGAAACAGTTCCCGTCCGCGGAGACGTCTTTTAACGTTAAATTGACTCTGTGTAATTGCTCTCGGAGGATTGCCATGTCGTCCGACGACACGGAGGAGGCATTATTCTTCGCAGTGCTGCTGCGAGAAGCATCGGTATTCGTCGCGTTGTTCGTGTTCTTCTTCTTCTTTCGATTGTTTTTCTTCCCCTGCATTTGTGCTTTTGCCTGCGAACCGACAAAACAACAACGAGAGAACGAAAACACCGAGGAAACGCGTTTCTCTGCTTCCTTTTGTTCTTCCTTTAAAGCGGTGTCACCGAAACGCTCCGCCTTCTTCGTGTATCGTTCAAACGCGCCTCCTCTTTTTCTTCTCTTTTCAAATCCTCTCCGTCGGACGCTTCTTCTTCTTCTTAAAGCCGCTAAAGAAAGCCCCTTCGCGTGGTATGGAAAGAGTGGAGAGTTTTGAGTCTCGAGTTCCTGTGCGAAAGAAAACAAACGAAAGAAAAAGTTCGTCATTTTTGATTGCGAAACAACAACAACAACAACAACAACAACATCATGCCACCGAAGAAGAAGACGACAAAGACGACGAAGGCACGAACACCACCACCAGAAAAGGTAGCACCACCACCACCAGAAACGAAGAAACGCAAAACGCGATCGAAGACGCCTCCTCCTGAAACGACGACGACGAAAACAGAAGAAGAAGAAGATGGTAATGTTGCAATTGTTGAGACGAAGAAACAAAAGACTTTGACAAAAACGGAAGGCGGCCGAAGGCGGACGACGTCGTCTCTTGAAGCGCCGATTGTTTTACTCGAAGGACACGCGGGTGCGGTGAACGACGTGAAGTTTAGCGCGGACGGGAAGTTCATCGCGACGGCAGGGAGCGATGCGTGCGTTCAGTTGTGGTCGTATGATTTTGATGATGAGGATGAAGACGAAGAAGAAGAAGAGAAAAAATCAAAGAAGAAGAAGAACAACATCGAAAACCGATTCATTTTAAGAGGACATAAAAACGCGGTTCTTTCGCTGGCATTCCTCTCCGATCAATTTTCGATCGCTTCTGCGAGCGCGGATAAATCGATACGCGTCTGGGACGTGGAATACGCAGAGCAGGTGAAGAAGTACGATAAGAGTCACTCGAGAGCGATAAACTGCGTGAGCGCGAACGAACGAGGGACGAGTTTAATCGTCTCCGCCTCGGACGACGGGTTTTCGAAAGTTTTCGACGCGAGAGTGGCGAAGAAAGAGGTGATGCAGTTGAAGCACAAGTATCCAGTCGTGTCGTGCGCGTTCAGGCAAGATGGGTTAGAATGCGCCACGTCCGGGGCGGACGGGATCGTGAGAACCTGGGATTTACGATACGCGACGAGTTTTCAAGAAACCACGAACGAGGAAGTTCGAGCGCGAGTGAAGAATGATGTGTTGTGTTTAGATACGAAAATGACGGCGTTGACGATGAAAGAGGGACACGAGGATATCGTCACTGGTCTCGCGTACTCGTATCCAGACGGATTCGAACTCGCCTCGGTTGGGATGGACGGCAAGTGTAACTTGTTCGATTTAAAACCTTTCCGAGAAAACGCCGACGCGAGAGTCGAAATGACGTACAAAGGCGTCCAAACCGATTTCGAAAAGCGCGTGATCAAGTGTTGCGCGAGTTCTCCTTCAATTTCAGCGAACGTGTCCTCGAAACCAACGTACGTCTCGTCCGGTTCAGCGTGCGGCAACGTCTTCGTCTGGGACCAAAAAACCGGCAAGATTAAATACAAACTTCCCGGTCACAAAGGCAGTTGTTTATCCGTCGCGTTTCATCCGTTTGAACCCGTATTAGCCAGCGCGGGTGCGGATGGGAAGGTGTTCTTAGGTGAGTTAGCTTTGTAACGTTTGCATTCATTGATATGATGAATCATTATTATTATTATCGTTAGTATCGTTATTATTTAGTATATTATGAACCGAGTGGAAACTTCACAACACCGAGCGCATCAGAACACAGAACAACAACAACAACAACAACAACGAATGCCACAAACAACAACAAAAGCATTCGCCGGTGAAGCCGCGTCTTTCCCTTCCTCCCCTCCTGCATCTTTCGACAAATCGAACCCGTACGAAGACCCAGTCGCGTTCGTCCAACAGAGAGAACACGACACTCGAGAGCGCATGATCGACGTCGAAAAAGCGAAACTGATCCGAGAACGTCTGCGAGAGTGCTACCGAAACGAAGGCGTGAACCATTTCGAAAACTGTAAAGACTTAGTCGAGAAGTACACCGAGGCGTTCGAGGGGAAGAGTTTCGCGCGGATTAACATCATGAGAGATTCTAAATAATAATTCAGAGAGAGCGATTGAAGTGAGAGAGCGAGCGAAGTCGTCTCGCCGCTCCGTGTAGTAATTAGGTAGGGAAAGAGAGAGAAAAAGATTGAGAGAAGAGGTTGGAGTTCTCTCCCGACGACGACCGTCCACAAAAGCGACTCTTCTCAAAGAAGAAGAGAGAAAGCGCTGAGTAGGTCGTCTCGAGAGTCCATTGTTTTGTAGTTGTACTAGTTTTGTAATTGATATGCTCCATACGTTATATGTTTAATAGTCTACTTTACGAAAGAGAGAGAAAGAGACACGAAAGGTCCTTCGAGAACTTCATTTCGTGCGAACACTTTTGCCGCTTAATTATTTATTTATTTATTCGCGAGGAGAGAGAGCTTCTTCGAAAAGGAGGAAGAGGAAGCGGAGGAGGAGTTGTCTCTCGTTTCCGTTCTTCTCGCAGGCGCGCGAGAGAGAGCGCGTTTTTGACCTCTCTCTCGTCTCGTCGCATCTCGGGAAAGATTCTGTTGTTGTTGTTTCGCTCGTGTGTGTTGTGAAAGGACGCGAAGATACGAATCACCATCCGAGAGTATTGAAAGAGCGAGACAGAACAGAGAGACACCGCGCTGGTGAGTAACACGTGATGCCGAAAATGCTCTCGCGACACGTGGGTGCCGCCATCGTCGCGAAAATGAACGAACGCGCAAAAAGGGACGATGAAAGGAAAAAGGAGGACAAGGAGGAAAGAAACGAAGAAGAAGAAGAAGAGAGCGAAGAGGGGGAGTTTTTTAAGCGAAGAAGAAGACAATCGTCGATGCATGCGGCGTCGTCGAGAGAGGATGAAAAAGATACAGCAGCGCAGACGATGATTCGAGTGAAAGATCACAAACGACCCGGGATGATGCGGACGGTGACGTTCTTTAGCGGGAAGAGCGGCGGAGCGAAGACGGCAAATCCGGCGGCGAAAGCAGACGGAGAAGAAGAACTAGAGGGAGAAGAGGAAGAAGACGAGTATCAAGTGGCTTTAGATCGAAAGGAGGAGCTGGACGTGTTGATGGAGGATTCGTTCGACGTTTTGTTAGGCGAAACCAACGACGATGGTGCGAAGGAAAGTCAAACGTACCTGAGAAGAACGAGAACGCACGCCGCCGCGACGACGACGACGACGAGGAATGTCACGAAGACTTCCTCCGAAGATAAATACAGGAAGGAATTTCAACGAAGTAAAACTCTCGTGCATCGACGAACGCCACTTGATATCGTGGACTCGTTTGTCGATGACGGCTACGAATACGGAAAGAAATCGATGATGAAAAGAACGCAAACGAGGGGAGCGAGTCGGTACGAGTTGCCGAACCCAGAGAACACGTGGTATCCAACCTTAGATATCGTCAACAAAGCGTTTAAGAACATTTTAAACGCAGTCGCAGAGAAGTTGACAAAACAGGACACGAAATTAGGGAAATGTGCGAGCGGTGTGAGGAAGAAACAGGTCAAATGGACGATGGAGGTTGCGAAAATTGAGCCCAAAAGAAGGCACGACGACGCGGACATAAGAATGGACGATCGGAACTGGGTGCGAGGCTCGAGATTTTTTGAGTTTTCGCAGACGAGATTCTTTACGACTTGGATCGCGACGATGGTTTTTCTCTACGTCATCTCGGAAGGTATCGATAATTGGGTCGGGGTTGCGACGGTGAACCAGATTGGCGGGTGGCGCTTGGCGTTTTTCAACGCGGTACAGCTCATCATCAACATAACGTTTCTGATTGAAACGATCGTGAAAATCGGTGGTGCCGGGCCGGTGGTTCGTATTACGCACAAAGAAATAGTTTACAACCACGAGTTCGAAGAGGAGACGGAGAAAATAGAGGAGACGTACCGATTAGCAAAATGGGAACCGTGGTCGTATTTCTTAAACTTGAGCAACATCTACGATTTCTTGGTTAACGTTTTAATCATTTACGGTTATTGCGTAGACGCTTTGCCGGGCGTTGACGACGGATGGTTGAGTCCCGGGAGAATCACCGCGTTTCGATTGTTGCGAATGATTCGCGTGTTGAAGTTTTTCTACTCGTTTCGAACATTTTCGGTGATTCTATCCGGTATCGCCGCCGGGATCAAAGGTATGGGGTGGGTGGTTATTTTACTTCTCGTCGTCATGTACGTGTACGCTGTGTTAGGCGCCACCTTATTTTCAGAGACCGACCCGATGCACTTTCGAGATTTAGGGATTTCGTTTCTGACTGCCGCAAACGTAGCCACAATGAACGATTGGCGGACATATTTGATGACGACCATGTACGGATGCGAACACTTCGGATACACCGAGGATGATTACATGGAGTACTGCCCGTATGTGTTAGATGACGACGGGGAAACGAAAATCTACGCCGAGGGGCAACCAATCGTTGCTGGCATGTATTTTCTGTCCATGATCTTAATCATTGGTAACATCATGATGTCCTTAGTTATTGGTATCATTACCGCGAAAATGGACGAAGCGAACGAACGCGTCGATCAGTTGAGAAACGAAGAGAAGAAAGAATTCACCTCGAGAACGATCGGGGCTGTCTGGAAATCGCGCAAATCGTTAGACGATAGTTTATCACTCGTACAGTACAACAAAATCATGTCCATTTTGCACTTGTTTTCGGGCATCATGGATGACAAGGAGAAAGATCAATTTGGTACTCCGGATTCGCGAATGGAACAAATACAAAGCTGGATGGCGAGAAATATAGTCTCCACGAAATGGTTCGAATCTCTCATCATGCTCGCGATCATCGCCTCGGCCGTTATTAGCGGATATGCCACGCAATTTTCGCGCTATAGCGATGATCACACGATGGTAGACAACTCCCCCAACTGGATTAGAGACGTCGAGTCGACTTTCATATATCTCTTCTTGTTTGAAATCGTAATCAAGTTCACCGTATACTGGGATCCGCCAGTGATGACTTTTTTTACCGGGAGAAACAAGAGTTGGAACATATTCGATTTAGTCACCGTTCTGGTAGGTTTAGGCGGTGAGATTGCTGAGCGTGCGTTCTACGAGGCGCAATCGTTAGCGTCGTTTTCAAGAGTCGTCAGAGCGTTGCGTTTGGCGCGTTTGGTGAAAGTCATGCGTATGGTCCCGCAATTGAACATCATCATTCAATCGTTAGTGCTCGGAATGCTTTCTCTGATTTACGTGATGATTTTGATGGTGTTTGTATTTTACGCCTATTCCATTATTGGTGTAGTGTTATTTTCCGAGAACGATCCGTTCAATTTCCGAACCGTTCCGGTTTCCTCTTTGACGTTGTTTCAAGTATCCATGTTGGAAGACTGGACGGCCGTGTTATGGGTGAACATGTTCGGCTGCGACGTCGATAAATTTGGCATCAAAGACGACGGCTTTTACTATCACAACCTACAAGAAATGGAAGAGGATCCTCCGTATCCGTGCGAACACCCGAGAAGCAATCGAACAACCGCGTTTGTGTATTTCTTCTCGTTTGTGATTATCAACGCGTTGGTGTTCGTTTCCGTGTTCATCGGGGTCATCGTCAATGGGATGCAAGAAGCTACGGCTTCGATGATTATTCAAATCAACTTGAAACGAAGAACTGATGCCATCAAAGAACACTTCGAGGTCGGGATACAAAAGTTTAAAGATTTAGAAAATACGTTTCACTTGATGAATTGGAAAGGTCACCAGAAGATGAAACTTTCGCACGTTGAGGAGCTTTTGACAAAGGTCCAAGTCGAGCACAAACCGGGATATTTGCGACGCGTGATTCAACTGTGGAGCGCTCAGAATAGGAACTTAGTGGCGAACAAAATAGTCATAAGATGCCACAACGCTAAGAAAGCCGCGACGTATAGCATGAAAGAAGGCAAGCTCGAGAGGATTAGATCCATTCCAGGTGGAGAAAATTCGAAAGCAAAAAAATCGATACCGATGAGCCCGAGAAAGACGGATGCCAACACCGTCCGCAGTCGAGATCACATCTCCTTCTCCGAAGGTCTGGAGCAACAAATTCAAAACGACGACGCGAGCAAAACATCGAAAATAGCCATCGATTTCCCAGATTTCATCTTGCTCGTTTGCTTGTTAGAACAAGCTGAGTTTCTGGAAAAGTCGTACGCGCTCCACCCGAACTCGGGCAAAGAAGGCTGGGAAAGCGAGTCCTCCGTCGTTTCGGACACCAGCAGCGAAAGCGAATCCGACAACAACGAGGACGAGGACGAAGAGGAAGCCGAGCGCAAACTCCAAATCCAAAAAGAGGAATCCATCCGAATGCGACTCCAAGCCTACCGATTAGGAGGACACGAACGCGCGCCGTACTCCTCCAAGTTCCGCAAACCGCCGCCTCCCCCCTCCTTCTCCGGCCATGGCCATCCGTCGAAGCGCGTCTTTCGTAAACTCAAATTATTGGCGAAACAGTTTCGCGTGCGAGCGGAAAATAAGTTAGTCAACGTCCAAGAGAAGTTGTTCGAGGGGAGTAACCGAGTCATCGGAGAAATAAAAGTTTAATACTGCAGATGAAATATTTTATACTCGCGTAGTTTCGATTTTTTCTTGCATCGTGCGTGTGAAAGAATTTTGCCGCCAAATTTCTCTTCTGTCTGCCCCACAATTTCTCCTCTTTTGCTCAACAATAACAACAACAACAACAACGAGACAAAAATAACAAAGAGAAAACGAGAGAGGGAGAGAGAGAGAGAGTGCGCGAAGAAAAAGAAACAATAATAATGGTCAAGCCAAAGGTACGACGCTCCTCGCGTGATGCTACTACTACTAATAATAATAATAACATAATGTTTTTGTGATGATGATGATGCATCATCTTTGCCCCCAAAATTAGGGAGGAAAAACCGATCGAATTCTCTGATCTCTCTTTCTTTAAGCTGACATTTCATTACTTTCTTCTTCTCTTAAATGAATAACAGGACAACACCTCTGAGAACAAAAAACGCCCGAAATCGAACGACGAAGTAATCGTCCCTCGAGACGTCTCGTTACCTCTGGATGTGAATTCTCGCCTCATGTGCCGATTTCGCTCGGGGGATGAATTTTACATGGTAAAAATCATCGAAAAACGAGACGATCCGGACAAACCCGAGAATGCAAAACACGTGGAGTACTACGTGCACTACGAAGCGTTCAACAGACGCTTGGACACGTGGGTGAGCTTGATGGATTTTGATTTAGGGACGCTGGAGAAACCGAGGACGAAGGAAGTCGCGGACGCGCAACCGAGCAAAGAGGACGGGGAGAAGGATCCGAAAAAGAAGAAACAGAAGAGAGAGAACAACGAGAAGAACGATGTGAAAGTAGAAAACGACGGCGTCGCGGCGGAGAATAAGATGAAAGGCCACGGGGGCGGGCACGGGAACGCGCATCCCGACCCGGAGCACGCGGAGTTTGATCCGAGGGCGTTGCAAGAGCACGAGGAGTTCACAAAAGTCCGGAATATTTTGAGCATCGAGCTTGGAAATCACGAGATGGACACGTGGTATTTCTCGCCGTTTCCTCCGGAGTATAACGGGACCAAGAAGTTGTACTTTTGCGAGTATACGTTGGCGTTTTTCAAAAGGAAAGAGCAATTGCAAAGACATTTGAAGAAGTGCACGGTGCAACATCCGCCGGGAGAGGAAATCTACCGAAACGGAAAGATTTCCTTCTTTGAAATCGACGGGAAGAAGCACAAAATGTTTTGTCAAAATTTATGTTATTTGGCCAAGTTGTTTTTGGATCACAAGACGTTGTATTACGACGTCGATCTGTTTTTGTTTTACGTCTTGTGCGAATGGGACGAGAGAGGATACCACGTCGTCGGGTACTTTTCCAAGGAGAAGTGTTCGGAGGAAGGGTATAACTTGGCGTGTATTTTGACGTTACCGCCGTACCAACGGAAAGGCTACGGGAAATTACTGATTGCGTTTTCGTACGAGTTATCGAAGAAAGAAGGAAAAGTCGGGACGCCGGAGCGGCCTTTGTCCGATCTCGGGTTGGTGTCCTACCGAGGGTATTGGACGAGAGAGTTGCTGGCGTTGTTGGCGGATCCAAACAGACAGTTCGTGTCGATTAAAGACTTGTCGGATTTGACGATGATTAAAACGGAAGATATCATCACGACGTTGCAACACTTGAACTTATTGGCGTATCAGAAAGGCGCGTACGTGATTTGCGCGGCGCCGGATTTGATTCAGAAACATTTGAAAAACGCCGGGGGACCGGGCGTGCGAGTGGACGCGAAGAAAATTATCTGGACGCCGTATAACGCGGATAAAGAATACGAAAAGTATCGCGGGTAATAATTTTGACAACAACAAAACAAAATGTAAACTACTACAAACTACTTCACTTACTACTAGTATTATACACCCCCTAACGCTACGTATTTCGTTTCTAAAAAAGCCTCCATGCCTTCTACGGCGCCTTCGCGTCCGTAGCCGGAATCGTTCATACCGCCAAACGGCGCCTCGGGCGCAGATATAGCCCCGGTGTTTATGCCGATGATGCCGAAATTCAAACTTTCGGAAGCTCTGGTCGCTTTTGATATATCTCGCGTATACGCGTACGCGCATAAACCGGACTTGGTATCGTTGGCTAAATCATACGCTTCTTTCTCCGTTTGAAAATCGGTCACAACGGCGATCGGTCCAAAAATTTCTTCTCGCCATACCAGAGCCTTCTTTTCGTCCTCTCTCCCCGCCGCGACGATGCGTTCGCGTTTGATTTCCTTATCCATGCGTAGAATTTGCGGGTACACGAAATTTGAATCGACGTCATCTGTCGACCACCACGGCGTGGAAACTTTATCCTTCCCTCCGTAAAAATCTTCGCACGCTCGCGCGACTTTCTCCTTCGCTTTCGCGTTGATCAAAGGTCCCATGGAAAACTGGCCTTTCGGGTACGTTTTCGAGTTATCCCCGACGGATAATTTTCCCGCGCGTTCTCTAAACTTCTCGTAAAATTCCTCAAACACGCTCTCGTGGACGATGAACCGTTGCGGACTGACGCACGTCTGCCCGGCGTTTCTAAACTTTGCCATCATCGCGCCGGAAACCGCGCTGTCGATATCAGCGTCCTCGAATACGATAAAAGGCGCGTTCCCGCCGAGTTCAAGAGACAGTTTCTTCAACCCCGCTCGCTTGGCTAACCACTTTCCAACTCTCGTCGACCCGGTAAAACTAATCTTCTTCAAAGCGTCGGATTCCGTCATCGCTTCCCCAACCTGTTCGCTTTCGTTCGTCACGATCACTTCTAAAGCTTCTCTCGGCACGCCCGCCTCGTACGCCAATTCTACCAATTTCAACGCGCACAAAGGCGTCACTTCACTCGGTTTTAACAACACGGAACATCCGCTCGCCAACGCCGCGGCGACTTTCCTCGTCACCATCGCCGCCGGAAAATTCCACGGGCATATTAACCCAACCACCCCCACGGGTTGCTTAATCACCGAACACCGACTCGACGTCGACGTCGACGACGGCATGTTCCTTCCGTACGCTCTCGTCGCTTCCTCGGAAAACCATTCGACGAATGAATTCGCGTACGCCACTTCCCCCAACGCTTCGCTCCTCGGTTTCCCGTTTTCATAGGTCATCAGTTTCGCGATGATTTCTTTCTCTCGATCGATTAAGTCGTGCCATTTCTGTAGTATCGAAGCTCGGGTTCGGCTCGTGCGTGCGTTCCATTTGCCTCCTTTATTGCCTCCTCCTCGATGAAAATTTTCCTCTAAAAAATTCAGCTTTTCCAAGCACTTCGCTTTAATTGTCGTCGTCGTCTGCTGCACATCGTTCGTTTTTACGAGAGAGACCACGGTGGCGATGGGTTGTCTCGTCGCCGCGTTCCTCACGACGACGATATCCTCGTTTTCCACCGCGCCTCTTTCTTTATCTGTATCTTCTTCGTCTTCTTCTTCGTCTTCTTCGAGAGGGAAAGACGTTCTCACGTAGACACCGGATTCGTTGTCTCGTCTCGAGAAATATCGAAAGAATGCGTGCTCCTTTCCGGTCCTCTTCTCGAGAGAAGAAGACGAAGAGGAAGAAGAAAAGAAACGAGGACGCAAAAGATGACGTTGAAAAGAAAATCGAGGAGAGCGACCGAATGAGAGTTTTGACGACGCGCGGAGGAAGGAAAGCGCTCGCTTCTTCATGTGTGATGTGTTTGCTCGAAAAGTGATGCATTTTCCCCCATAAGAAGTCTCACCTAAAGCCGCACACATAGAACTTTGAGAGAGAGAGAGAAAGAGAGAAAGAGAGAGAAGAATTAAACGCACACGCACACACGTGCGCTTTAAGAGCGTGCAAACATTCAGAGCACCGCGCGTTACGGAGAGATACGCATGAACACCAACGAAGATGATCTTTTCGCGACGACGATACCGTTGGCGGTCTGTCTCCCCGCCGCTCGAACAACACGAACAAGAACAACGTTTGAGAAGTCTAACGATACGAAAAAGAGTGCGAAAGACGAAGAAAACGACGACGAAACAGCATTCAGCAGCGCTTCTTCTGCGAATGAGACGATTTTATGCGCGTTAGAACAGGTCTCAAAAATCTCGGACAAAATGTGCGAAGACTTGGAACGAGAGATGGATGGTGTGCTCCTAAAACTGCTCGAGATGGACGAGCGAGTGCAAAAATGCGAGAAGAAAGTCAAGAACGCACAAAGGATAAAAGAGGATTCACTTTTGTTAGTGGTGGAGTCTTCGAGGGAGTACCCTTTTGGAGTGGTGGAGAAGAGTGGGAGGAAAAGCGGCGGCGGGATGTCTTGGTGTCGGTACGACGATACGGTGCGGGAAGCGCTCCGCAAAGCGAATGAAAAGAGACCGAAGAGGAGGGCGTTTAAAGATTTGGAGAGGATGGCACAGGAGGCGAGACGGTACGGGGACAGAGCGAGGGCGTTGGCGAGGTCTTTGATGAAAGGTGGTGATGGGGGAGGGAGAAATGAATTCGTTGTCGACGCGAAGCGCATCCTCCGTCGCAGAGGGTCCTTGGCGGACGTGGTTCCGGCAAAGACGGCGTTCTACGATTGCGAAGCGTTGCGTTTTGGAGGTAAAGGGAAAGGCGGCGAAGGAGACGCTTTAGAAGAAGAAAAAGAAAAAGAAGAAGAAGAAGTCTGGAAGGACGGTAACGAGGCGGAAGAATTGAGCGATGGTTTTGCGAAAAAACTTTTTCTCTCTTCGCCGCCGCCGAAATCAATCGCAATTCCGGAGGAATTCGTTCGAAGCGCACGCACGCGGGATGCCGATGTAAACAACGCGAGCACTTCTGCCGCCGGTGACGAAGAGAGCGTCAGCGCGAAGAAGTCGTTGGAAAGCGTGTTCAGTTTTCGTCCGAAGGCTTCAGATGCGCCCGTTGTGGTCTTTCCTGGAACGTTACCGTCGCCCGGACCATCCGCGTCAAAGAAGGATACCGGGGAGAAAAGTAAAGAAGGCGACGGCGGAACTGATTTGTACGAGTTTACGCTCACGTCCGAGAATCCGTACAGTCCGAGCGCGTTTTTACGAAATCCACCGACGAGGACGACGAGGAATGCGCAACCGCCGAAAAAAAAGAAAGGAGGAGGGAGTGCCTCTGCATTGACGAGTCAAAAACGTAGCGTTGGAACGAGTAGCAATAGCAGTAACGACAACGTCAACAGGCCGGCGCCGGCGTCCGTGCCTGCGCCTCCGCCGCCACCGCCACCCTCGAATACCTCGAGGCAAAAAATGCCTTCGCTTGCCGCAGGCGACGATGGACGCGGCGCGCTCATGGAAGCTATACGAAGAGGTGCGAATTTAAGAAAAGTTAGTGTTTCCACGGATCAGGATAAAAAGCCTCGAAAGTCGAACGCGACGAGTGATACCGACGACAAAACCAAAACAGGCGCAGGGGAGAGGACAAAAAAAACTGCCGCGGACGCATCGAGAGGCGGCGCTCAAATGAGCATGATGGAAGAACTGGCGAGTCAGTTGCAACGACGACGGTCGACCGTGGTTTCGTCGCAAAAAGACAGCACTTCTAGAAACGCAGCGCAATAATTGATTCGCGCGCAAAAATTATTGCGCGATGATGATGCGCTTCTCCTCATTCTTCTTTTAATCTCTCTACAAATCTACGCTTCTATTATCTAAACTGCTCTATTCTATTATTATTCTTTTATTAAAGTTTTGACCGCATTTTTCCTCTTCCAGAAATTCGAGGCGTTTTAAACATTTCATCCAGCGGTAGCGTTTTGTATTGCGCAAACGCCTTTTCGCGCTCGATTTTTCGCGCCTCTCCGTAGGATTTCTCCCACCCTTTATCGATGATGTCCAAAGCGACTCGAGCTCTCTCTGTACTCCTGCTCTTCTCCATCATCTGTTTCGCTAAACGAATCGCCTCTGTCATCGCCTCACTCTTACTCTCAAATACCTTCACTTGTGCCAATCCGAAACGAACCGCGTCTTCCCCGCTCAACGCTTCACCGAAAACGCTCGCCAACTTCGCGTTGGAGGCGCCAACCGCTCGCGGAAGTTTCGTCGATAACCCCCAAGACGGGAGTAAGCCTAAATCCATATGCGTGTCAAGAAAAACCGCATTTTTGGTTACCAACACGATATCCGCCGCTAATGCGATTTCAAACCCCGCGTTTATCGCGATTCCGTTCACCACGCAAACGATAGGAATTTCGCACTTTTCCATCGCGTGCACTACGTCTGCGTCGTAATCAAATTCAGACATTTGGAACACATCTTTCGCCGCGTGTAAGTTTATCCCGGACGAAAACGCCTCGTCTCCGTCGCCGGTTACTATAATGCATCTCGCTTTTGTGTTCTTCTCGTTCTCTTCCTCCTCATTCGCGAGGATAAACGCCGACGCCAACAGTTTCAAACTGTTCTTATCTAAACTGTTTCTCGTTTCCTTTCCCGAGATGGTGACGATTTGGATTCGTTCGTCCTCCTTTAACGCTCGCACGTCGACGCGACTCATTCAAAAACGGTACGTACCACCGCTCCGTTGCTCCTGCGCACAAAATCGCTCTCGCAGCGTCTCTCTTTTCTCCTCTGAAGTCTCTTTGACGGGCTGACTTTAAGTTGTTATAAGAGTAGTTGTGAGGTGAAAATGTGTCAAATTCTCCATTATATCTGCGCGCAGAGAAACACAGAAACACACACACATAAACGCGCAAATTATCATCCTCGTCGTCATGTTTTCTGTAGCGACGTCATCATCAACAACACCAACGAGAATAGCGTCTTCTTCTTCTTCTTCTTCTTCTTTGAAGAATACTCATACGAAATGTACTACGAAAAGGCAGCCGCAGCAACCTGGACGTCTTTGTTGCGTTATGGTCGCGAAGAACAACACCAACGACAACAAGAACAACAATCATCATCATCATCCTCATCATCATCGTGTAAGGAAAGCTGCGCTTCTCGGGGTCGCAACGACGACGTCGTTATCGATGATGATGATGCTTCTTTCATCCCCCGAAATTGCTTTCGCGGAAGTCACGTGCAACTTGGTCACCCCGTGCACCATGCCCCCGCCGAACGGCGAGCCGAGATACATCATGCCGTCCTCGCAATACGACCCGGCGAAAGACGCCGAGGAGAAGTTTATGAAACAATTGGAAGCGAAGAGAAATAAAACGGCGGCGACCGCTACTGCTGCTGTTGTTGAAGAAGAACCGAAAGCTGTCGCGCCCGAGGCGGCTTCCGAGTAATCACGAGAGACCGAATCGCGTAACGACGATGATCTGTAGAATACTGAGACTCCCGAAGATGGCCCACAAATCGACCGAGAAGAGTTACTAAAATCAGATTCCATACAAAATGAAGCTCTTTTAGCAACAGTTGTGTATGTTGAGTCCGATGTTGGAGATTCGGACGTAGTGCGTAATTCGTTAGATTTTGTCTTCATAATATAGTTTTTACTCTGTTGCACTCTCTCGTTGAATACTACTGCTACTACTACGCGCAAAACACACGCAATACTCATAATAAAGGAACCACGCGTTACACTCCCTAAAAAATGTTGCTGTTCATCATCTGATATGGAAGACGTGGAGTGTTTGCAGCCTCAGGAGAAAGAGGAAAACTTTAGGGAAATTCGAGATGAAATCGAAGCGTTGAAAGCGATATACAACAACAACGAAGAAGAAGAAGAAGAAGTTAAAGAAGATGAAAAGAAGGTCGTCGTTATTAGTAGAGAAGATTTTGGAAAAGAAAACGAGTCGTTTACGTCGTCTGAATCGTTTTCAGAGAAGAAGATTGCGGTGACGTTCTCACCCACAAATCGAATGATTTTGACCTTCGATGGCAACTCGTATCCTTCGCGAAAAGCGTTCTCGATCGATGTGTTAAAAACGCCGGATAACTTTTCGTGGGACTTTGAAAAAACGGTCACAGAGATGAAAGACGATTTATACCTGTCAAAGAAAGAAGTGTTCGCGTTTGATTTCATACAGAAGTACGAAGAAATGTTCGCGCGAGAAGACGCGCTAGCGAAGAAACGAGAGGCGAAGGAAAAAGAAGAGAACGAAAGGTACGCCAGAGAACGCAGGGAGAAACAGAAGAATATGAGCGAAGAGGAGAGGAAAACGAAAGAGGCGATATTTAATAACGATCATTTGGTGAGTTGGAAACACGAGGGTGATCCGAACGTCACGCCGTTGTTAGAAACCGAGCTGGCGGATGACGTTCGGAAGCGCTTCAAATCTCACGAAATCGTGTGTTACGAAAAATGCAGATTCCAAGCGCACACGGTAACAAACGTCCAAACGATCAAAGAAATCAAAATAGCGTTAAAGCTCATCTTACTGGACAAAAAAGTCCAAACTGCCACGCATCCGAGAATGTTCGCGTATCGAATACCAAACGACGACGATTTCAACGACGACGGTGAAACCGGCGCCGGGAAGAACTTGGCCAACGTTTTGCGTTTGCGAGGGAGCGAATGCGTCTTCGTCTGCGTGACGAGATGGTTCGGTGGGTCGCACTTAGGACCGCAAAGGTTCAAAGTCATAAACTCGTGCGCGAGCGAAGCTTTGGAGAAGGTTGGCGCGATAGGGTTCCAGAAAAAGTAGAATAGTTAGCCGATGTAATACCGCAGAGAATATTCGAAACGTGAGCGTTTAAGTAAGTCGCTTTTGTTAGAATTCCGCAAAAAAAGCCGCCGCATCTTTTCCCGAGAGAAACACAAAATCAATCCAATCGCGCGACTCTAAAACCACTTTCCGGACGGCATCGAAAAGCAGAAAAAGCAGCGGCATCGGCGGAGTCGTCGTTTGTCATGTCGTCGTTACCATCTTTACGACGAAAGGCGGAGACTACTCGTCGCGTCACGTCACGACGTGAAGGAAAAAATCAATCCGTTTCTTGCTTATCTGTTGTTCACGTGAATACGAATACTGTCGATGGAAAAGCATCAAACGAGAAGCAACAAAACGAAGACGAGGAAAAGAAGACGACAAAAACGGAACACGGGGAGGCGACTTTTTTGACGCACTTAGTCGCCGGTTTTTGTGGCGGCGCGTTATCGAGAACCGTCACGTCGCCGTTAAATGTTGTTCAGGTGAGGAAAATGACGAACCAGCTCACTGGTTCGAGTAAACTGGTCCCTTCGCTGGTAAAAATCGCCAGGACTGAAGGCGTGAAAACGCTGTTTGCCGGAAACGCGACGATGGTTCTGCGATACGGACCGAGTAAAGGTCTGAATTTTGCGACGTTTCATTTCTTTAACTCGAATTTACACGCGATTTTTGAGAAGCGGAGGGAGAAGAGAAGAACGGCTGAAGCGTCGTCGAAGAGTAGTAGTAAGAATAGAAGAAGGACAGCGAGAAAAAGCGTAGAAGTTTTAGAACAACCAGAGAAGAAAAAAGACCAGGAGATTTCGATTAAAATGCTCGCCGGAGCGTTGTGTGGAGTGAGCGCGTGTTTGTTGTTGTATCCTCTCGACGCGTACGCGACGAGGAAAGCCGCCGGGAAGATTGCGGAAAATTTTACCGGGCCGTTTTCTGTCCCGTTGGGAGTGCATCACGTGGTGAAGAAAGAAGGCTATGGTGGTTTAATGCGAGGCTTGACGCCGGCGTTGTTGGCGATTGCGCCGGAAGCAGCGTTGACGTTTGGGACGTACGATATCATCGCCGAATGGTACAAGGACACCTTTGACAAAGAGTATTGCGAGCCGCACGTTTCGATGTGCGTCGGCGCGATTTCCGCGACTACCGGGCAACTGGCGGCGTTTCCGATGGAGTTGATCGCGAGAAAAGCGGCGACCAATAGGTTTGCATTATCTTTCCACGACACGTTTCGGTTGATGGCGATGAATAGAGGTATTGGGAGTTTGTATAAAGGCGCAAAGGTCGCGGCAACGAGGTGCTTGCCGATGAGCGCGGTTTCCTTCGCGACGTACGAGATTGTGAAGCATTTGATATTATCGAGCGATAACGCGATCGTCGAGAAAGTGTTTAAAACCCCACAAGTTGTATAAAATAATCATAATCGTTCCAGTACATTATCCATACCTAGGTATATACATACTCTCGGTAGATGACTAACAATCAATACAAACTAATCTTTCTACTAGTAAGTGTGCGCTACGACAAACTACTTTTATCGAGAATCATTTAATACAGAACCTTCTGAATTTCTCAATCGAGCGAGAGCTTTGCTCGGTGCGAGTATAACACCATCGCCAAGAATCCATGCATGGCGAGAAAGTAAAGCGCAAAAAAACTGCGAAAACCTCGACTAGACAAAAGCGCTTTACCTCCCGCCATGGCTAATCGATCGTGTGTCGCTAAATTTGATGAACCTCCATCCTCGCTTTCCGTGCGTTTGAACGCGTTGAACGGGTTCAATCTTGCCAAGTATTTATCGCGGTATCTGCCCACGACGCCGCCTTCGTCGCCGCCTAAACTCGCGCTCTCTAAATCACCGTGACCGCCTCCACCGAAACCACAACCGTATCGCTGTGCGCGTTTGCGCATGCCATCTGAGATCGCCAAACGGTCCACGCCAATCGTCACGCCACCAACGCCGCACGAATACCTAGCGCTTTTGTTGGCAGATTTTTCCGTTTCTAAGGAATCGCTCAAAGGCACGCCAGATTCGTCTACGCGAAGAATTTTGACTGCCGCGGAGGCACCGCCTGATATCTTTGACGCGTAATATTTCTGAACGTACCGAATCTTTTCGAAAAGTTTGACGTTATCTTCTTCGAGTTTTGTGACTTTGGCGCTCGTCGAGGAGAGTTCAGTCGTGACGCGAGCTTTCTCCTCGTCGAGTTCGGAGACTCGGCGTTTGAATCGGTCTCTTTGCGAAGCTAGAATTGCAATCATATCCGTATCTGTAGTCGTTGTCGTGGTTGTCGAGGACGATGATGGGTCGTGTGTTGCGGCAGATGATGTTGATGTCGTTCGCTTCGCTAAGTCGTCCTCTAAAACTGAAATAGTTTCCGCCGCTTGCATCAATTTCGTCTCCGCCGCGACCGCTCTTTCGACGGCTACTTCTTTCTCCTTGTTCGCGTCGTCTTTCGCGCGTTTCGCAACGGCAATCTCTGCGGCTAATCTTCTGTTCTTGTCCCGAACCGCAATCAGCGGTTTACCGCCGTTGCCTTCGTCTTCCTCTCCTTCGCCTCTTTCGTTGGTATCGTCGCTTCCCCTAATCGACATAGCTTCGGCTACGTCACCATCTTCAGAATCCACCAGCGCTTGTAACACTCGCACTCTTTCTCTCAATTCCTCGACAACTTTCGCACCGCTCATTTCCGCGTTGCTCTGTTCCTTCATCAGTTCTCTCTTCGTTTCTTCCAATTTCAATTTCGTCTCCGTTAACTGTTTCGTTAAACTCGCGACGTTCTTTTCCGCCTCTTTCGCGACTGCCACCGACGCGTTCTCCATCTCCTCCACATCTTCCGCCAGTTTTGCAATCATCCTCTCTTTCACTTGTAGCTTTTCCTCCAGAGCCGCGACGCCGAGTTCCGGGAGACTGTTGTTATTACTCCTCATCGTCATACCTACTCCTCCGCCGTTATTGATGACGTTGTTCGTCTTATTCACGAATTCCTCCTCGCGTTTCTGCAATTTCTCGGCTTCGAGTTTCAAGCTCTCTCGATCTTTCGCCAACGTCGACTTCATCTCCACCTCGTTATTTTCTAAATCAAAAATGCGACTCTGCGCCTCGTCGTGTCTCTTCCTCAACTCTCGTAAATTTTGTTCCGCCTCGGCGAATTTCTTCCTCGCTTGATCCGCAGCGTTTTCTGCCGCCGATTTTCTAACCTCCAAAACCTTCGTCTTCTTCTCCACTTCTCGAGTTAAGCGCTCCTCAAATCCTTCTCGTTCTTTTTCCAACAATTCTGAATCCACCGTGCTTTGCTTGCTCCTCTGCAACTGTCGGAGAGACACGTCCAACTCGCTCCGCAACGCGGACGTAGATTCGATTTCTTCAATCGCCGAGAGCAAGATGGAATCCTCTTCCTCCGATGACGACGACGATAAAGAGGAGACATTCTTGCCAGTCTCCCTGTTCTCGTCCTCGTCATCCTCCTCCTCGTAACTCGTCTTCACTCGTTCGCGCAAACGTTGCACCTCTTTCAACAGCGCCTTCACCAAGACGTCGTCTTTTTCCTTGTTTTTGTCATCACTCGCATCATCAGAAGTTTCCCGCTGCTGCTGCTGCGCTTTCTTCACGATTTCCATCAACTTCGCATCCGACGCCTTATCCTCTCGTTTCCTTTCCGCCTTCGTTTCCTTTATCTCTTTCCTTTTCTTCTCTTTCGTTTCCTTCCTGCGCTTTTTTTCCTCTCGCATGAGTTTCAACTTTTGGACGACGTTTCTCCCTTTCAGCGTTGTTCTTTTGCTCGCGTCGTCGTCGTCGTCGTCGTCGAAAACGACCAAACCGGTGTCTTCTAACCGTTGCACCACGTGCTCTTCCACCGCATCCAACGCGCTGTTGATGATTTTGTCCATCGCGTTGCTCATTCTCTCTCTCTCTCTCTCTTTGATGGTACTCTCGTTCTCTTTTGTGTTTTGAGGGATTTGGCTGCACGTTCGTATCTTGAATAAAAAATACGCGTAAAGAAAGCTTCACAACTAATGTCGCTTTTCCGCGCATCATCGTCCTCCTTTTCGCGACATTTTAGAAAAACACGAACGAAAAAGAGATCTGAAAGAAGAAAAGAAACACGACCGCGAATGTTGCGTTCAATCGGACGAAAAGTGTTCGCGTCGGTCGGATATTCCGATGCAAAAAGCGGCGATGTCAAAGAAAAAACGGGAGAGGAGATACGAAAAGAAAGCGCAGAGGTGAGGAAACAGAAAGTGTACTTGTTCACGAAATCGCGATGCGACGGCGACGCGACGATGAAATCAATCTTGGGAGGGAAAGGTGCTGGACTCGCGGCGATGACGAACCTCGGGTTGAGAGTGCCACCGGGAGCGACGCTGAGCGTGAACACGTGCAAGGAATATCTCGAAAGAGGGAAAGAGATATTCAAAGGCGGGTTGGAGGAGTTGATTTTCGAAGCCGTGGACGTGATCGGCGAGGAAGTGTCGAAGATATTCTGGAGGAAGAGTACGGATTTTGTCGGCGAGGAGTTGCCTTTGTTGTTATCCGTGAGATCTGGGGCAGCTGCGAGCATGCCTGGGATGATGGATACGGTGTTGAATCTAGGATTGAACGATCGAGTGGTGGACGCGTTGACGGCGACGTCTTTTACGGAGGAATCTGGGAAACGTTTTTTGTACGACGCGTATCGACGATTGTTGGATTTGTTCGGAGACGTCGTGTTTGGGATTCCGCACGAAGACTTTGAGAGAAAACTGAGAAAGTTGAAAGAGTTGAGAAACGCGCAAAACGACGTCGATTTGAACGCGGATGATTTACAATCTTTGTGCGAAAGTTACAAAGACGTCTACGACGCGCACGATAAAACGTTCCCGCAGGATCCGGAGGAACAGTTGATGTTAACCATCGAGGCGGTATTCAAGTCTTGGAATAACCCGCGCGCGCGCGTCTACAGAGAGGTGACCAAGACAACTGGCCTAGCGGGAACTGCCGTCAATATTCAAGCGATGGTGTATGGGAACTTGAACGACAAGAGCTTGAGCGGAGTGTGTTTTACCAGATCCCCGGCAACAGGCGACGATACGATCTACGGCGAATGGTTGCAATCTTCGCAAGGCGAAGACGTGGTAGCTGGTATTCGAACGCCCGAGCAAATCGAAGATATGGCAAAATTCGGATTCGGCGACGCTTTGGAGGAGTTGAAAGAGGCTTGCGATGTCCTCGAGAAGGCGTATAAGAACATGATGGACGTCGAGTTTACCGTCGAAGATAACGTGTTGTATATTTTACAGTGTCGGGTGGGCAAACGAACTGGAATCGCGGCACTTAAAATCGCCACTGATCTCGTCGAGAAGAATAATCTGATCTCTCCGAGAGATGCCGTCGCGAAGTACGTCAACGTCGAACACATCGAACAAGTCATCCACCCGACGTTTCGTCGCCCGACGTTCACGTCTCTGGGAGGCGGTATCGACTCTTGGAACGTTTTGGCGGAAGGACTAGCAGCCAGTCCAGGGTGCGCGTCGGGACGCATCGCGTTTACATCTGCGGATGCTATTAAAATGCACAAATTTGGCCAGAAAGTTATCCTCGTCCGAGAAGAAACGAGCGCAGAAGACGTTGGAGGTATGCACGCGAGCGAAGGATTTTTAACCGCGCGCGGCGGGATGACGTCTCACGCTGCCGTCGTGGCGCGGGGTTGGGGGAAGCCGTGCGTCGCGGGAACAAAGTCCATGCACTTTGTCGATCACGAGTATCATGTTGCTCCGCATCCTCGCGTTGAGCATATTGACCTTACCACGCATCCCGACGCGCTCGAACCGGCCGATACGCCAAGAACTATCGTCGAACGATCGGTCGTTTTCGAAGAGTATCCGGACGTTTCGTTCAGAAAAGGCGATTTCATATCCATAGATGGCACGCGAGGCGAAGTCATCGAAGGTGAAAAAGAGTTGGAACCGTTGGGAACCGCCGTAAAAGACAACAAAGCGTTGATGGATTTCATGGAATGGGTCGACGATATCCCATCCGAGACCGTCGTTTACGCGAACTGCGATACGGAGAAAGAAATAAGGTTCGCCATGGAGACGTTTGGGGCAAAAGGTGTCGGTTTATGCCGCACGGAACACATGTTCTTAGCATCTCCCGATCGCGTTCGATGTGTTCGCCAGCTATTCCTCGCGAGCGACGAAGACGCTCGCGCAAAGGCTTTGGCGGATATCGAACCGATCCTGAGATACGATTTCGCAAACCTTCTTCACGCCGTGGGACACGAGAAGTCCATCACGATTCGTTTGTTAGACCCGCCCGTGCACGAATTTCTACCGAAAGATACCGAGTTAGACGATCCGGAGATCTTGGAAGAAATCACAAAGTACTGCGGCGTCTCCGAGACGACGTTGCGCGCGAAAATCGCAAAGTTACGCGAAACGAACCCCATGTTGGGAAATCGAGGATGTAGGTTGGGAATCTCACATCCGGGAATTACGGCCATGACCACTCGCGCTATCGCGCACGCGTATTACGACGCGCACGAGAAAACTGGCATCCAACCGGTCGTCAAAATCATGATCCCGCTCGTCGCTACGGTCAGTGAATACCTCCAACAAGTCCACATCATTGATCGCGAGATGCACGCGGCGTATTTGGCGAGACGCCACACGCTTCGCTTCGCCAAAGAACACTTTGAAAGCCGATTGGCAAAAGAACGCGAATACGAGCTCGATTACCATCCGTTTAAAGTCGGGTGTATGCTCGAAACGCCCCGATCTTGCTTAATCGCGAAGAACTTGATCGACATCGAAGATGTCGGCGAGGAAAACTTCCCCCTTCGAGCGTCGTTTTTCTCTCTCGGCACGAACGATTTGACGCAAATGACATTCGGCTACTCGCGCGACGACAGCTCGTTTTTCCAAGCGTACGAGCGCGAGAAAGTCGCCTTAGTCGACCCGTTCGAAATTCTAGATTGGGACGGCGTCGGTAAGCTCATCAAAATCGCCTTAAACGAGATCACCGAGGAGGAAAAGGAGGAGGAAACCGACAAAGACGAAACCGGCAAACCGAAAAGTCGCCCTCGTCGTCTTCGTCGCCTCGCCGAAGTCTCCGCGTGCGGCGAACACGCCGGAAACCCAAAATCAATCGAATTTTTCGTGAGAAATAAAATAAACGTCGTCTCGTGTTCTGCCTTTCGCGTGCTCGGTGCGAGGTTAGCCGTCGCGAAAGCGCAGATTCACATCATGGAGGAGGACGAAGAACGCGAAAGAGAGTGAGTTATACGAGAGAGAGAGAGAGAGAGGAAGCGTTTTACGAGAGAGAGAGAGAGAGAGACAAAAAATTTTTTTTTCAGAAGAATTGAAAAAATTGAAGTCAAAAAATCAGTCAAAAACGTCACACATTCCGCCGCAAAAAACACTACAGACTCTCTCATACTACCACTAAAGAAAGAAATATGAAGCGTACTCATCGGCATCAAGGAGGACAAAAAGCAAAGCATCAAAGTCACCTTTACGTCGCGTTTTTGGTCTGTTTTCTTCTCGCGTTTCTGCGTCTCGCGCTCGCGCGAGATGAGACAGAGGAAGATTACATCATGACCAATCGGATGGAGGAAGACGAAGAAGCTCGAGAATCGGGGATGTTCGTGCCGCACATGGTAGGGACGACGCACGGGCGTCATCATCGACAGCAACAACAACCACCGCCGCCGAATGAGAACAACAACCATATGCCAGTGTATGAGCAGCAGCGCGAGCAACAACACCATCGACAACAGATGCCACCACCGCGCGGAGAAGAACAAGAGCAGAGTGCGCAGCAGCAACGAATGCCACCACCACCGCCGAATGTGGTGCCTGAGGAGTTAGAATTAGAATTAGGAGAGGAGGAAGAGCACGCGCATCAGCAAAAACCGCCACCGCCACGTGATGATGATGATGTTGATGACGACGCGGAGGATGACGCTGAGTCGTTTCCGGATGACCAGCAGCAGGAGCAGCAGGAGCAACAGCAGCGGCGACAACCGCCGCCGCCGCCGACGAAGCGCGGGCCGCCTCCGGGACAACAGCAGCAGCAACAACAACAACAGCAAGACGACCAAGAAAAACAGCAGGAGAAAGGAAAAAAGCAGCGCTTAGAGCAACAGCAGCAAGCGCAGCAGGCGAAAGAGAAGAAAAAACTCCCGACGCCGGAAAAGAAGCAGTTGAACGAATATTTAGACCACGTGTTAGAGGACCAACCGGTGAGACGATTAAACGTTCTGGGTACGTTCTCAGACGCGGCCGGGCATTTGGAGAGACAGTTTTTGTCCAAAGCGTCCATGGAAGCGCACTCTAAGATTAAAGAGTGGATGGCGGATGCCGGTTTGAGGGTATTCACGGATGCCGCGGGGAACATTCACGGCGTTTTGGACGCGACGACGCCGCCGTCGTTAGACGAACACGGTGAGAAGATGATTCGTAAGGAGATGTTTGTTGGGTCGCATTTAGATACGGTCATCGACGGGGGTATGTTTGATGGTGCTTTAGGGGTCGTGGTGGCCATCGCCGCCACGAAAGCGTTGAGACGAACGAACCCGGTGAGAGAGTATAACATTCACATCATCGGTTTCTCGGACGAAGAAGGCGTTCGTTTTGGGTCCACTTTCCTCGGTTCGCGAGCGATTGTTGGGACGTTGCCGGACGACGTGTACGACGTCGTCGATAAGCAAGGCGCGACGTTCTTACAGGCGTTGAGGAACGCCGGTTTACCGGGCACAAAAGAATCTATCACATCAGCCAGACTTCCGAAACAATCGTTCGGAGCGTACGTGGAAGTTCACATCGAACAAGGTAAAGTTCTCGAACTCGGGGGGTTTCCCATCGCCGCCGTCGCCGGCATCGCCGGGCAAACCAGACTAAAAGTCATCATCAACGGCGTTCAAGGACACGCCGGGACGACGCCGATGGTTGCCAGACGCGATTCAACTCCAGCCGCGGCTGAAGCCGTCCTCGAAATCGAAAAGAGATGTAAAAAAGGCGGCGTTGGCGAAGCGTTGCCGGAAGTCATGCTCGTGTGTACCGTCGGTGAATTTCAAATCTTCCCAGGCGCGACCAACGTCATTGGTTCTCGAACCACGTTTTCGGTAGACATCAGAGCGCAATCCGACCGCGTTCGTAAAAACGTTGTCCAAGACGTCACGCGGAAAGTGCAACTGATTTGCCGAGCGCGTGGTTTAGAGTGCAAAGTCCAGCGCACCCACGAAGCCTCTGGCGTGACCATGGATCGAAGACTGACGAAGCAACTCGAAGACGCGTGCGATCGAACGACGGAAGAAATGCACCGCCGTGCCTACGATCTCTACATGGAACAACAACGTCTCCAACGCGAAGAAAACGACTACAACGACGACTACAACGACGACTTCGGCGACTTCAACGACGATTACGATGGCGACGGCGACGAGATGCGAGACGAAGACCAAAGCGACGATTTGTTCTACTACTCGGACGCGCAAAAGAAAAAAATGAACTCCAAGCAGCGCCGACGAACCAACAACAAACGAAACAGAAACGACCGAAGCGGTTTCACTCGAGAACCCGTCATCACTCGTCCGCCAACTTTGGTTTCCGGCGCCGGCCACGACGCGCTCGCCATGGCCGATGCCATGCCCGTCGCCATGCTCTTCGTTCGATCGAAAGACGGGAAATCGCATTCGCCGGAAGAGTACACGTCGCCGGAAGATATCGGCATGTCCGCGAGAGTCTTGTACAGATTTTTGCAAACCTTCACTTTTCCCGAAGACGAAGAGAACGATTACGTCAGCTATTACGACTTACCATAAATAAGAAAACTACTACTAGTGTTTATGATATGCGCACGTATTATTGCGTGTGTGTGCAAGAATACGAATAGGAAAAGAGAATAAAGAGTGCGAGTACATACGCATCAAGACATATTTTAAACAGTAACACATCAAGACGTTTTAAGATTTTTGCTTTTTTTTTTTTTAATTCTTTGATGAGAAAAGGCAACTCTTTCAAAAAATTTCCTCAAAATTTGACACACGCTTTTTGCGCTTTTTATTCTCTCATTAAGAAGAAGAAGAAGAAGAAGAAGAAGGTTTCGTCGGTGTTTTACAAAAACGATCATCGACGATGAACGACGAGGAAACCTTGATCCCTGGAGGAGAGGATGGGAGCACTACTACCACGAACAACACTCAAAGACGACCTCCGCGTGTCTCGACGACGAATTCGAATCAAAATCAACATCAATCCGGTGTGTCCGCATTCGCGCGAAATTCAACGAAAAAGTCGAGAAACATTCACAACAACACAACGTCGTCGTCGCCTCGAACGAGTGGCGGCTTAAGTGTAGTAGGTGGTTTTAGAAACCCTCGAGAGACGTTTCAGAACATCGCGGCGACGGCTGCGGGGACTTTAGAAGATCGGAACACTTTGATGAATTCGAGTTCGAGCCCGAGAGAATCTGCCCCGGCGGTTGTCTTCGGGGCGACGGTTTCGGACAGAGAGACGAACATGGCGAGTTTACGATTACGACGAATGACGGCGTTTGAGTCGCACGATTACGACCCAATCGATTGCGACATCGAAGAGGAACAGTTAAGAAGCCGAAAGAGAGCGGAATATCAAAACGAGGAGTGGTGGAAGTGGACGCTCTCGGCTATCATCGGCGTCGTGATGGGTTTCGTGGCGTTCGTCGTGGACGGGTTGGTGGATAAGTTGAACTCGTTTAGGTTTGGGATGGCGATGAGATTAGTCGTCGGGGATGGAGAGAACCAAGACGCGTCGAAGTTTTACGCGTACATCAGTTCTCTGTTTGTGACGTGCTGTTTAGCCGCCGTCGCTGGAGGGCTGGTGAGTTACGTGGAACCTTTGGCAGCCGGCAGCGGGATTCCAGAATTGAAGACGTATTTAAACGGCGTGCATTTGAAAGGGTTGTTGAGATTGAAAACACTTTTGGCGAAATTAGGTGGCGTGGCATTTAGTATTGGCGCTGGTTTGATTGCCGGTAAGGAAGGACCGTTCGTGCACGGCGGCGGTTTGGTTGGCGGCGGTTTGTGCTCGTTCGGTTCGCACTCGCTCGGGTTCAAAACCAGAAGACCGAACCATTTTAGAAACGATAGAGATAAGCGAGATTTTGTGGCTATTGGTACCGCGACGGGTGTTGCGGTTGCATTTGGCGCCCCAATCGGTGGAATGTTGTTCACCGTAGAGGAAGGGACGTCGTTTTATAACTCGTCCATGTTGTGGCGAGGCTTTTTGGCCACGTGCGTCGGCGTGTTGACCTCGCACTGGTTAGAGCAGTTGGACTTCGACGCCACAGATTTCGCGCGCGCGAAATTCGGGACGCACAGAGATTTTGGTTTATACACCGACGACGAGGCGAACTACTCGAAACAGTACTGGTGGTACTTTTGGGAGGTGCCAATCTTTGCGATGATTGGATGTTTAGGCGGCTACATCGGCGCGTTGTTCGTCAACTTGAACGTACGAGTGACCGCGTGGCGAGCGAAATACATACCGGTAAACGATAAGTTCAGACGATTTTTAGAAGTCATCGCGGTCGCCGCGTTAACTTTTACGGTCATGTTTGTCTTTATGGCGGCGAGTCCGTGTTTAGAAATCCCGGCGCCGCTGAGAGACGGACACACGAATCTAGCCAACGAGTTGGACAGGTTTGAGTACGGCGAAGCGAGTAAGGAGGAAATTCGTACGGATTTCTTCTCGAAAATGTATTGTCCGGAGGGATATTACAGCTCTTACGGTCAATTGTTCTTCGTTCCTCTGTCGCAATCGTTCAAATTTCTCTTGCACCTGGGCGAAGTTGGCGAGAATGGGCAAGCGCACGAGTTTTTGTTTCGATTTGATTTATTAGTGTTTTACTTCTTAGCGATGTTTTCGTTAATGACGGTGACGTACGGCGTTGGTGCACCCACGGGTTTATTCGTCCCGTCTTTGGCGGTCGGCTCAGCCATGGGCCAAATTTGTGGGAGGATCGTCAACTCTGTCAGCGGTTGGATATTAACCGACGTGCAAATAGATTTACACGCGTACGCGGTTATCGGGGCCGCCGCGAGTTTAGGCGGGGCAACTCGAATGACCATAAGTATTACCGTTTTGGTCATGGAAACGACGGGATCGATGCAATTAATCATTCCGTTAATGTTGACTATTTTCTGCGCCAAAGCAGTCGGCGATCGGTTCTCCCATGGGATTTATGACACGCACATCAAAATTAGAGGCGCGCCGTTCTTGGAAGAACCGGAATTAGCCGGGCCAGCCGGGGATAAATTACGCGTCAACGAAGTCATGGCGAAAACCATGATTACGATCAAACCGCGCATGCGCGTGAGGGATTTGATCGGTATCTTAGCCTCGAACGATCACGGCGCGTTTCCGGTGACGGAGAATCCGCCCACGAAGCCGGGAGAGCCGTTCGAGTTACACGGCACGATTACCCGAAATCGTTTGTTGAAAATGATCACGCACAGAATAGGTTTCTTCGATGGGAACCCAGAGTCTCGACCGGCGGACGTGTACGGCTACACCACGGCCAAAGACAGAGACGACTTGCTAGATAAGTTGAAGCAGATTCCGTTCAAGTCACCGCACGTCGCCGAAGTCGCCGCGTCTTTATCGTCCGTGGAGATGGACTCGGCGTGGATCGACGTCTCCCGATTGATGCAACGCCACCCGTTCATCACCCACGCGGACGCGAGAGTCTCCAGAGCCTACCGCATTTTCCGAACGATGGGTTTGCGACACTTGTACGTGACTCCGGATAAACCGTTAGTCGTCGGCGTCATGACAAGAAAAGATGTCATTCAAGAAAACACGAGCTTAACGTTGGGCGAAAAAGCGGAACGAATCATGGCGGAGAGACGATCGAGTGGCGGCGGTGGTGTTGACGGCGAAGCCGAGGGCGCGGATGCTTTCCCAGGAGGCGCGAACTTGTACTCGCACGACTACGCCGACCGCTTCAAATCGAAGAAGAACGAACCGTCGTCCGCCCGCCGCGGCGTCGACGAGCGCGGCGGCGGCTCGACCGCAAACGACGACTGGAACAACCAATTCGGCGACGACGACGACGACCACCGCTCCGACGAGGAAGAAGACGAACGTTTGCCGTATATCCCGTATTACCAAGGAAACGCAGGCGACGACGACGACGACGACAATGATGACGACCACCACCGCGGTAACCGCGACGCTCAAAACGCCGCCGCCGCCGAGGACGGTACCGAAAACACCGCCGATACCGAAGGATCAGGAGGGAACGGGGGATTCACCAACATCTCCGGTGCCTCCATCGTACGAAGAGCAAACGGGCCGGATAATTTGTAATACCATATACTACCACACGACTCACATTCGCGCGCGTATATATATACTACTACCGTAGGAGTACCAGTGTGACTCTTTTCTGATGAGTTTTATTAAAAAAGAGATGATGTTTGAGCATGTTGAGTGCAAAATCGATGATGAAAACCCAAAAAGAAAAAAAGGTGAAAAAAATGTGCTGACGCACGCCTTTTTTTTTTTTCTTCGTTTGAATCGCACCCCGATTCTCCCACACTCTCAAAGCGTCATCATCGCTCTAAAACTTTACCACGACGTCCGAAAAAGTGTCTCTCTCACCGCCCTTACACGCTCTGGTTGTTGTTCTCTTCTTCCGTCTCGACGATAATAGAGTGTTAGTATTAAACGCGCGACTGTTGTTGTTGTTGTTGTTGTTGTTTCGTTTTGAGAGAGAGAGTGTTGAGATCATCTCATCTTCGTTCGGGAGAAACGATCTACAAACAGTTGACGAACGACGTCGAAGATTTTTTAGCACGAGTCGTAAACACACACACGCATAAAGAGTGAGAGACAGAAAGACGCAATCATCCAGAGAAGAGAGAGAATAAAACAGACAAATATACGAATAATGGGCGCGTACCTCTCGCAACCGGTAAAAGAGAAAGAAAGTTCAGACGGCGGGAACGTGAAAGTGAAGTTCGGGACGAGTGCGATGCAAGGCTGGAGGACAAGCATGGAGGATTCGCACTGCGCGGTGCCGGATTTAGACGAAAACACGTCCTTCTTCGCGGTGTTTGACGGCCACGGCGGGAAGGAAGTCGCTTTGTACGCAGGGAGGTACCTTCCGCAAATATTGAAAGATACGAACGCGTACAAGGAAGAAAACGATTTGAAACAGGCGTTGGTGGAGTCGTTTATGAAAATCGACGAAGTCATGAAGGATAAAACGAACGCGCAAGAGTTGGCGGAGTTGAGCGGGAGGAGACGGTTTCGGGAGGAAGAAGAGGATGCGGATGAAAAAATGTCGGCGGGAGGCTCGAGAAACGTGAACGAAGCCATTCGAAGGGCGCTCAAGGAGAGGTTGTTGGCGGAAGGGACGCCGAGCGAGGAGGTGGATTTAATCATTCCGAGTTTAACGAATGACGACGACGAGGAGGAGGAAGAAGAGGTGAATAAAAAGAATGGCGAGAGAAAGGAAGGAGGAGAAATCGGGAAAGATAGTTCTAAGAATACGGCGGCGAACGAACAACCCGTCGCGTCTACGTCTTCTGCCGGCGGCGGTAAAAAGAAGTTCGTGCCTTTATCCGAGGAAGAGTTGAGCGAATGGGAAGGTCCAGTCGCCGGCGCGGCGGCGGTTTCGGTCGCGTTGAGAAACGGGGAAATTATATGCGCCAACGCCGGCGACTCGAGAGCGGTGTTGTGTAGAGACGGTAAAGCTATCGACATGTCTCGAGATCATAAACCTACGGACGAGGACGAATGCGAGAGAATTGTCAAGGCGGGAGGGTTCGTGGCCGACGGTCGCGTGAACGGGTCGTTGGCGTTGTCTAGAGCCATCGGCGATTTCGAATATAAAAGAAACAACGTCCCGGACGACTTGCCGCCAGAGTTATATTGCGTGACTGCTAATCCCGAAGTGAAAACGTTTAAATACGAACAGGACCAAGACGAGTTTATAATAATCGCCTGCGACGGCGTTTGGGACGTGATGACCAGTCAAGAGTGCGTGGACTTTGTTCGCGAGCGGTTGTGTTATAGTTCAACGAAAGACGGTGTGGTGCCGCCAGAACATCTCTCGAAAATCACCGAGGAATTGTGCGATGCGTGTTGCGCCACGGACACGAGAGGGAGCGGATTGGGATGCGATAATATATCCGCGGTTATCGTCCAGTTTTTAGATTCCAAGAAATATAAAGAGACGACGGAGAAATATAAAAATAATACGTCGAGTGTAGAAGGCAAAGGAACGAACCAAGCGCTGGATGATGATGCGAAGGAGGCAACTGCCGCCGCCGCCGTCGGTAATACTAACAAATAATAATTGAGGATGTATACTACTTGTAGTTCACTAATATTTAACAAAATAGACATATAATATAAAAGCAATAATTCTTTGATTGATTAATACTTAAAAGAGACTACTTCTGTACTACTTTACGCGCCTCCTCGACAAACTCGCGAACGAGAGGCCTCATTTTTCTTCCTCTAAAGTTAATGCACCAGTTTGAAATTTGTCCTGGAGACATCCCAGTCGCCTGCGACAGAACCATCTTCTCTTTTCTCGACGGATACGGGTGATGAACGTTCTCGTACATCCAGTCTTTTAACGGCTTGGTAATCCTTCGAGTGGACGCCGCGCTTCCCGGTTTCAACCGTTTCTTTTCACCACCCCACGACGCGACGGCGACGTAATCCGTCATCTTCTTCACCCGCTCCAACCGTTTGTTCATGATCCTTTTCACATTTCGTTCCGTCTGCGTGGCGATGGATTTTTTACTACTCAACGATGTTAAACAGTTCTCTTCTTTTTTGTCTTCTTCTCGTTTGTTCATCGTCGACGAGACATCTCGAAGCGCCTCTCTCAGCGCGTTCGTGAATTCCCGATTATTATGATGATGTTCTTCTTCTTCTTCTTCTTCTTCTGTATCTCTCCTCCTAAACAGTTCCACCCGTTTCGCGATATCGTCTCTCCTTCCCTCGAACGAGGAGGAAAACCCGTTTATTAAAGCTCTCCTCTTCCTCTGCGTCTCTTCTTCTTCTTCTTCTTCTTCTTCTTCTGCGTTCATCGTGGTGATGCGTCCTTTGATCTCGCGATTGTTTTTTTTAAGTGTGTTTGACCTTCTTTTTGCAAAAAAAAAGGCGTTACGAGTACTCGTTCGGTCGCCCTATTAAATTCTCAGCCGAAGATATTTTTTAGACAGATCGACGACGAGAGAGATAACGTGACCTGACCTTTCCGTGACCTTTCCTTCACGCGTTCCTTTTTCAAAAACGCCCCCACGTACGCCTGCCCTCTCTTCTTCATGTCCTCCAATTCCGCCACCAAAGTCATATCAAACGTCCTCACCGGCAT
>Ga0181556_1000482_pt1 | contig 42699 bp, 46 predicted proteins | sample 011ome_14_FD_148651 | JGI IMG/M metagenome (GOLD analysis project Ga0181556, IMG submission 148651) | Coastal salt marsh microbial communities from the Groves Creek Marsh, Skidaway Island, Georgia - 011505AT metaG (spades assembly) | ecosystem: Environmental > Aquatic > Marine > Intertidal zone...
CAGGAAGGGAGGTGGGCAGAACGGAAACTAAAGGGGTTCTCGGAGGTGAAGGAGGTACTGGAGAAGATGCTTCAGGAGCGGTATGCCCCCCGTACACAGACTCTTACACATAACTCTTGACACGACCCGGCCAGGCCCCCCTTGACGAATGTCCCTACCGTTTGATAGTCTTCAAACGAAACAAAAGGGAGGTAAATATGACGCAGACCATGACCCGTAGGCGTTTCGTGCAGCTCACCGCCGCGGCCACCGCCCTTTTCACCGCAGGCGGCAAGGCCCAGCTCTGGTACGCCCCGAGCCTCACCTATCCGGCGGTGAAGGTGGCCAACCTCTCCCAGGTCAAGACCGGGGAGCCCATCTTCTTCAACTACCCCGACGCCTCCTCCCCGGCCGTCCTGGTCAAGCTCGGCCGGCCCGCCATCGGGGGGGTGGGGCGGGAGCGGGACATCGTGGCCTTCTCCGCCCTCTGCACCCACATGGGCTGCCCCGTCCAGTACGAGGAGGGCCGCTTCATCTGCCGCTGCCACTACTCCATGTTTGACCCCGCCAAGGCGGGCCAGCCCTACCAGGGCCTGGCCAGCTCCTGGCTCCCCCAGATCCCCTTGCGCATTGACGGCAAGGGCGACATCTACGCCGTGGCCGTGGCGGGCCTCATCTGGGGCCGCGTGAAGAACGTGTGAGGAGGTAAGGTATGGCGCTCATTCCCCGTAGGGACCGGCTTCCCATTCCGCCTAAGAACGCGAAGGTCTACAACCAGGTCTGCCAGTACTGCACCGTGGGGTGCGGCTACAAGGTCTACGTGTGGCCCGTGGGCGAAGAAGGGGGCGTGAAACCCGAGCAGAACGCCTTCGGCCTGGACCTCTCCACGCCCCAGCCCCCCCTGGCCGGCCAGAGCTACACGGAGACCATGCACGCCGTTACCGTGGGCAGGGACGGGCGGCAGTATAACGTGGTCATCGTCCCCGCCAAGGACAGCCCCATCAACCGGGGCAACTACTCCATCCGGGGCGGCACCAACGCCCTCACCGTTTGGAGCCTGGACCGGGGCACCCAGGACCGGCTCACCTACCCCCTCCTCAGGGTGGGCGACCAGTTCCAGGCCATCACCTGGCAGGACGCCCTCACCCTCATGGGCCTCCTCATCAAGGGCATCCGGGACCGGGACGGCAACGACGACAACATCGCCGTGAAGTGCTTCGACCACGGGGGCTCGGGCCAGGGCTTTGAGGACAACTACGCCGCCGGGAAGCTCTTCTTCGCCGCCCTCTCCGTGAAGCACATCGCCATCCACAACCGCCCCGCCTACAACTCCGAGGTCTGGGGAAGCCGGGAGAGGGGCGTCCACGAGCTGAACTACACCTACGAGGACGCCCGCCTCGCCGACACCATCGTCCTCTGGGGAGCGAACTCCTACGAGACGGCCACGGTGTTCTACGTGGAGCACATGCTCCCCAACATCCAGGGGGCCACGGTGGCGGAGAAGCAGCAGGCCTTTGACCCGGGCGAGCCCGCCGAGCCCGGCTACCTCATCGTCATTGACCCCAGGAAGACCAGCTCCTACACCGTGGCGGCCCAGGTGGCCCCGGACCGGGTGATGCTCCTCCGGCCCAACCTGGGCACGGACTACATCCTGGCCAACGCCATCGCCCGGGCGGTCTGGGAGAAGGGCTACTACGACATGGCCTACCTCCAGGCCCGCACGGACATGACCCTCTTTGAGGAGTACAAGGCGAAAAGCCTCAAGCTCTCCGTGCCCTACGACGAGTTCATGGCCCAGGCGGAGCGCATCACCGGGGTTTCCCGGGCGGAGATTGAGAAGGCCGCCGACTGGATCGCCAAGCCCAAGGCGGGCCGGTTCAAGCGCCGCACCCTCACCATCTACGAGAAGGGCATCATCTGGAACATGAAGAACTACGACCAGGTGGCGGCCATCGTTCAGCTCGCCGTCCTCACCCACAACATCGGCAGGCCCGGCACGGGCTGCGGCCGCCAGGGCGGGCACCAGGAGGGTTACGTCCGCCCCCCCGCCCCCACCCCCGGCTCCATCTACCGGGGCGGCCCCCCCGTCAACGTGGACAAGTTCCTCATTGAAGGCAAGGGCAAGTTCTACTGGGTCATCGCCAACGACCCCTACCTCTCCACCCCCAACAACCAGGTCTTCCGCAAGCGCATCCACGAGCGCACGGAGAAGCTCACCAAGGCCCTCGGCGCCGGGGGCGAGCCCGGGACCATACAGGAGCGGGCCCAAAAGATCCTGGACATCCTCTACCAGGACCCCGACGCCCTCTTCCTGGTGGTCCAGGACATCTACATGACCGAGACCGCCCGGGACGCCCACCTCATCCTCCCCGCCGCCGGCTGGGGCGAGGCCAACGAGACCTCCATCAACTGCAACAGCCGCCTCCTCCGCCTCTACGAGAAGTTCATGGACCCGCCCGGGGAGGCCAAGCCCGACTGGGAGATCTTCAAGTGGGTGGGCCTGCGCATCGCCGAGCTTTACCGGGCCGAGGGCAAGTTTGAGGAGGCGAAGAAGTTTGAGTTCGGCAAGAACTGGAAGACGGACGAGGACGTCTTCCTCGCCGGGGCCGAGGAGTTCCGGGACAACACCGTCTCGGAGGAGGACGAGGCGGTCCTCGAGGCCGAGAACTACAAGGGGGTCACCTACAAGCTCCTGAAGGAGCTGGGCCAGAAGGGCATCCAGACCCCGGTGCGCCGCGACCCCAAGACGGGGAAGCTTGTGGGCACGGTCCGCCGCTACACCTACCGCTTCGGCACCGAGGACGGCAAGTTCAAGTGGTACGGCACCGACGACTGGGAGGGCTACCCCGCGGAGGTGGCCAAGTACCTGGAGCCCGGGATGGCGGAGAAGTACCCCTTCTGGGTCACCACCGGCCGGGCCCAGACCATCTGGCAGACCGCCTACCACGACCGCCACCTTCCCGAAAAGGCCCTGGCCCTTCCCCTCCCCTACGTGGAGGTGAACCCCGAGGACGCCAAGCGCCTCGGCCTCAAGTCCGGGGACCTGGTGGAGGTCTACAACGAGGAGGGGAACGGCACCTTCCTCGTCTACGTCACGGACGCGGTGAAGCCGGGCACCCTCTTCCTGGTGATGTACCACTGGCGGGGCACCTCCAACTCCCTGGTCACCGGCTACACCGACCCCAAGACCACCATCCCCTGGTACAAGGGGACGAGGGCCAACCTCCGCAAGGTGGCCGGGGCCATCCCCTCCGTGCAGCAGACGGCGAGCTTCTTGCAGCAGAACAAGTTTGACTAAGCCCTCCCCTTCCGGGCGCCCCCTCGGTTCGGGGGCGCCCCGGCTTTTGCCGGGTAAAATGGCCTGCAGATGGCCCGCAAGCGCAGGCAGGACGCCACCCCGCCCCTCTTTGAGCTGGAGCTCGCCAAGGAGCCCCGGCACTTTGACGAGGCCAACGTGGCCCGGCTCGGCCTCATCTCCATCCAGGAAAGGATCCCCGAGGGGTACGCCTCCTGGGAGGAGGAGTTTGAGGTCCTGGGCAAACCGGTAAAGCTCGCCTGCTACGCCAACCCGAACGTGGGGGGCGTGCCCCACGGCCTGGACAACGAGGTCTCCCTGGCCCTCATCGCCCTCTACCTCAACGCGGGAAGCCCCCCCGACGGCACCTTCACCACCACGGCCTACCAGATCCTCAAGCTCATGGGCTTTGACACCTCGGGGTACTACTACCGGGCCCTAAAAGAGAGCCTCCTCCGCCTCACCACCGCCACCTACGTCCTCTCCGAGGCCTGGCGGGCCGACGGACGCTGGCAGAGCGTCTCCTTCCGCTATATTGACAAGCTGGAGTTCACGAGCGGCAAGGAAGGAAGCCTGGACCGCTCCAGCGTCATCCGCATCACCCTGGCCAAGGAGATCGTCCGCTCCCTGCAGAACCGCTACACCAAGCCCATAGACATTGAGTTCATGGCGAGCCTCAAGCGCCCCCTGAGCCGGGCCCTCTACCGCCTCCTGGACGCCCAGCGCCTCTCCCCCGAGCGGGAGGAGCCCCTGGCCCAGCTGGAGGTGGGCCTCATGGAGTGGGCCGCCGCCTGCAAGATCGTCCACAAGCGGCCCGACAAGGTGCGCCGCACCCTCGAGCCCGCCCACAGGGAACTCATAGAGCGCCGCTACCTTCGCTCCGTGGAGTACGTGGGCCGGGGGAAGAACCAGACCATCGTCTACGTCTTCGGCGAGGAGGCGGGCGGGATCCCCGACGCCGAGGCGGTGAACCTCCTCATGGCCGAGGGGCTCTCCTTCACCTCCGCCTACTCCCTGGCGCGGCGCTACTCCCTGGGGCACATCAAGGAGCGGCTGGAGCGCTACCGGGCCATCCTCGAGGCCGGCTACCGGCCCAAGAACCGCCTGGGCCTCCTGGTGGACGTGATCCGGGACGAGACCGGGAAGTACGAGCGCCCCACCCGGACGAGGCGCCCGGCCAAGCGGCAAGCGGCCCAGGAGGAGGCGGAGGCCCGGAGGCTGGAAGAGGAGGCCGCCAGGGAGTGGGCGGAGATGCCCCGGGAGGCCCAGATCCGCCGGGCCCTCCAGGTGGCCCAGCTCGTCCTCCGCTCCCGCATCTCCGTGGGCGAGCTGGAGGACCTGAACCGCCTCATGGAGTCCGGAGCCCTCGAGCCCAGACGGGTGGTGGAGGAGCTGAAGGAGGCTTTGGCCCAGGACCGGCTGGAAGGTTGGCTGGAACGCTTCCGCAAGATGCTCCCCGGCTGAGGAGGGGGGCCTATCGGAAGACTTGGGGAGGCGGGAAGGAAAAGCGCCAGGTTTCGCCCTCCCCAAGCGGTTTTCTTTGCGGGTGGGCGGTATCGGAAGACTTGGGGTGTTGACCCCCTCCCCTATCGGAAGACTTGGGGAGAAAGTATCGGAAGACTTGGGGCGTCGGGGGGTGCGGGGTATCGGAAGACTTGGGGAAAAGGTATCGGAAGACTTGGGGTGTTGACCCCCTCCCCTATCGGAAGACTTGGGGAGAAAGTATCGGAAGACTTGGGGAGAAAGGGGGCGGAGACTCGGAAGACTTGGGGCGTTTTGCGGCCGGAAAGCCCTTCCCCATCGCATCCCGTCTCCGCCCTGTTGTTGATCATTATTAGTCAATCAAAGGGTTGTAGGTATTTTTGATGATTTCATCAGCAAAACGGAACCGATTCAAGTTGCTGGCCCCACCGGGGGGCCGGGGTGACGCGGGGGACACTTGGCAAACGCCAAATCTTGGGATAGTCTAGGCCCATGAAGCAGGGCGAGCTGGTTCCCGTGAGCGAGATGGCCCGGAGGCTCGGGGTGACGCGGGAACGGGTGCGGCAGATGATCCTCGAGGGTAAGCTGGAGGGCGTTCGCCTCGGCCGCTACTGGTACGTGCGGGAACGGGAGGGCGGGCGGCTCCGCCGCGTCTACACCTTCTTCACCCACGCCGGCGGGGCGGGCAAGACCTCCCTCGCCCGCGACCTCGGCTTTGAGCTGGCGCGCCGCGGCTTCCGCGTCCTTTTGGTGGACACGGATCCCCAGGCGAACCTCACCTCCTGGCTCGGGGTGCGGGAGGTTGCCCCGGAGGAAACCCTCCTTCACCTGGTGGACACGGGCCAGCTGCCCACGCCGAGGCGCCTTTCCGAGTGGGGCCTGGACCTCATCCCCGCGAGCCTGGACCTCGCCCGGGTGGAGGTGCGCCTCATGCAGCGCCCCCTCTCTACCCTGCTCCTGCGCACGGCCCTGCGGAAGACGGAGGGCTACGACTTCGTCCTTATTGACTCCCTCCCCTCCCTGGGGCACCTGGCGGCCCTCGGGGCCTTGGCGGGGGACGGGCTCCTCGTCCCTGTGGAGACCAGCGTGAAGGGCGTGGAGGCCCTGGTGGGGGTGATGGAGGCGGCCCAGGAGTACCGGGAGGCCCTGGAGCAGGTGGACCCTAGGGTCCCCCGGTCCTTCGTGCGCCTCTTCATCCCCACCAAGTTTGACGCCAGGACCCTCGGGGACAACCGGGTGCTGGAGAAGATCGCGGGCCTCGAGGACCTCGCCCCCGTGGCCTCCCCCATCGCCTACCGCCCGGGGCCCCACAGGAGGGCCACGGAGCGGGCTGTTCCCCTTCAGCTTGTGGGGGACCGGCAGGCCCGGGAGGAGGTGGAGCGGCTGGCGGAGGAGTTCCTCCAGCGCGTGGTGGCCCAGGACGCCGTGCGGGAAGGGGTCCTGGAGGAGGTGGCGGAATGAGCCGGCTGGACGAGGTTCTGGGAACGGCGATCCTCAAGGGCAAGAAGGCCTTGGGAAAGGAGGCTCCGGAGGTGCTTCGCCTTCCCCTGGACCTCCTCCGGGTGCGGGGGCAGCCGAGGCGGCGCTTTGAAAACCTCGAGGCCCTCGCCGAGAGCATCCGGGAGAAGGGGGTCCTCCAGCCCCTCCTGGTGCGGCGGGTCGGGGAGGCCTACGAGGTGGTGGCCGGGGAGAGGCGCCTCCGGGCGGCGGCGATGGCCGGCCTTAAGGAGGTTCCGGCGCGGGTCCTGGAGCTCTCCGACAAGGAGGCGAGGCTCCTTGCCCTCGTGGAGAACCTCCAGCGGGAGGACCTGAACCCCTACGAGGAGACCCTAGGGGTCCTCGCCCTGCTATCGGAAGACTTGGGGAAGTCGGTGGAGGGGGTGGTGGGGCTCCTCCGCAAGATGAAAAACGCAAAGGAGGGACGAGTTAGGGACAACGTTGTTCCTACTGCTGAGGCCCGGCGGGTGGAAGAGCTCTTCAAGGCCCTCGGCCGGATGTCCTGGGAGTCCTTCGTGCAGCACCGCCTCCCCCTCCTTTTCCTCCCCGAGGACCTGAAGGCGGCCCTGGAGGAGGGGGCGATCCCCTACACCGCCGCCCTGGAGCTCAAGAAGGTGAAGGACGCGTCCTTGCGGAAGGTCCTCCTGGAGGAGGTGAAGGCGGGCCTCTCCCTGCGGGAGCTGAAGGCCCGGGTGCGGGGGGTCTTGCGGAAGGAAAAGGCTCCCAGGCCTTGGCCTAAGGAGGTGGCGGCGAAGCTTGCCCGGCTGGACCTCGAGGCCCTCCCTCCTGAGCGGCGGGCGAGGGTGGAAGAGCTCCTCGCGGAGCTGGAGCGGGTCCTAGGGAAATAACGCCCTTTCGCTGACTTCTCAGGAAGCTTCCTGGGGGCCTGCTTCGCGCAGTCCGAATGCTTTTGGGAGCCGGCGAGGAGATCACTCCTCTTTGGACCCCTCCTCCCCCCGGGAACTACCGGGCCCGGGTCTTCGCCGCGTCGGTGGACCTGACCCAGCTTCGCCGTCCGGGCCAGGCTGCCCAGCTGGACCCCCAGTTCAACATCTCTTCGGCCTGGAGCCAGCAAACCGTCCAGGTGCAGTCGGTTGGCACCTTGAGGGTCGTGCCCGCGCCCGACATCGCGCCCGTCCTTCCTCCCGAGCCGGATGTGGTAGGGGGGGCATCCCAGTAGGGCGAAGGGATCGGGGACCGGCTCTCAGGTCCCATGACCACCCCGGGAAGCCGGGGTGGTTTTCTTTCCGAAGCCTCGTGCCCTGCTTGCCTTTGACGTAGGTAGGCGCGCGTGCGGCTTAGGAGTCCTTACCACAGCCAAACGACCCTTGAGGCTCTAGGCTTTGGTCCTCTCCCAGGTAGGGCCGAAAGGAGAGGGCGGCCTTCCCCGAGGTCCTGGTGATCCACGGGTAGGGCTACCGAAGCGCTTTGATGGGAGGCGCGGCCTCTCGCCCTCGCGGAGAACCTCCAGCGGGAGGACCTGAACCCCTACGAGGAGACCCTAGGGGTCCTCGCCCTGCTATCGGAAGACTTGGGGAGGTCGGTGGAGGGGGTGGTGGGGCTCCTCCGCAAGATGAAAAACGCAAAGGAGGGACGAGTTAGGGACAACGTTGTTCCTACTGCTGAGGCCCGGCGGGTGGAAGAGCTCTTCAAGGCCCTCGGCCGCATGTCCTGGGAGTCCTTCGTGCAGCACCGCCTCCCCGAGGACCTCAAGGGGAGCCTTGGGGGAGTGGAAGGTCCGGGCGGGGGAGTCTAGAAGCGGGGAAAAACTTCTCGTCATGGCCCGGGATTGTTGGGGGGAAGCGCGGAGGCTTCTGGCCTGCCTGGGGGTTGACAACTGCCCAGGTTTTTCTGATTCATTCATACCAGCCGTGAAGCTCTCCGACTAGGCCCGCAAGCAGGGGGTGAGCTACCTCACCGCCTGGCGGTGGTTCAAGTCGGGCAAGTTCCCCGTCCCCGCCCGGCAGCTCCCCTCGGGCACCATCCTGGTGGAGGAACCTCTTCCCGAGGGGCGTACGGTGCGCAAGATATGTTTCGCGTGACCTACGCCCGGGTCTCCTCTGCTGACCAGGAGGAAGACCTGGAGCGCCAGGTGGAGCGCCTGAAGGCCTTCGCCCAGGCCCAGGGATGGGCGGAGTACGAGGTGGTGGCCGAGGTAGGGTCCGCCACAAGGAAGAGGGGAAGGCTTCTCCAGGTTCTGGCCGATCCCGGGGTGAGCCGCATCGTGGCGGAGAAGCGGCACCATCTGAACCAGTTCGGCTTCCCCCTGGTAGAGGCCGCCCTTCGGGCCTCGGGGAGGCGGATCGTGGTCCTGGAGGACGAATGCGGGTAACCCAGGCCTTCCGCTTTGAGCTAGACCCCAACGCCCTCCAGCGCGGGGCCTTGAGCAAGCACATAGGCGCCGCCCTCATCGTGGCCCCGAGGAGCTTCCCCAGCACCCGCCTCTGCTCCCGGTGCGAGGCCTGCGGGTTGGAGGTGGACCGGGACCTGAATGCGGCCGTCAACCTGCAGAAGTACGGGCTAGCCCACTTCAGAGGCTCTACCGGGAGTTCCCCAAGAAGTGACGCCTGTAGAGACCGGCTCTGCGGCGGAACGACCCTTAAGGGTCGGTCTACGAGCCATGGGTCGAGGAAGCAGGAAGTGGCCTGTGGTCGTGACTTCCTCGGGAGGTGAAATAGGCGACTAGGGCCACGGAACGGTTCCTCGGGATATCGGAAGACTTGGTGCGCCTCTGGCGTGAGGAGCTGGGAGCAGGAAGGGTGTAGAGGCCTTACTGCGCTCTAAAGCCCAGGGGCGAGGGCGTCCTTCCCTCGCCCCTGGGCACTGCTTTGCGAAGCTTTAGTACACCTGCTCCCGCTGCCCGTAGCTGAAGACGCTCACGCTCGTCACCCGGTCCTGCCCCGTGGTGGGGAAGAAGGGAGGGGCCAGGCCCTGGAGGAAGCGGCGGTCGTAGGTGAAGGCCCGGCCGTAGCCCGTCCTGTTCCGGCCCGTCGCGGGGTCAAAGGTGCCGAAGGCACCGTAGTAGTACTCGATGATGCCGCCCAGAAGGTAGACGCTCCCCTTCTCCGGAATACTGTTGTAGTCCTCCACGCCCACAACGCCCCTGGAACTCATGAGCGTCCCGTGGATGTGGATGTCCCGGGGGGCCTCGCGGGCGATCCACACGCTCCCCTCTTGGCTGTACACGCCGAGCACGTTCTGGACCCCGAGGTTGTCGCAGACGGCGGGGGTCACGGTGCCGTCGGGTTCCCGGGTGGGCACGCCCGTGCAGGGGGGCTTCTCGTACTTGAGGTCCCCGGTGATGCGGATATCCCCTTGGGCCGCCACGGTGATCTGGGCGAACTCGGCGAGGGCCGGGGGGGCGGTGGCGGGGTCTGTGGCCCGGCTCCTTTCGGGACCGGAGAGGCTTCGGACCTCGCCGTCCGTGTAGATCACCCCGTTAAAGCGCACGGGGGCTCCGTCCCGGAGCACGGGGACGAACAGGCCCCCGTTGTCCTTCTGGTAGAGGAGCCCGTCCAAGCCGTAACGGTAGACTTCGGTGGCGGTTTGGTTGCACTGATTTTTGCAGTAGGTGACTTCAATGTACTGAAGCTTGAGGGCGCCCGGGCCAAGCGGCTCCGAGCAGGCCACTTCGGTCTCCCCGAGGAGGCATTTGCGGTAGAGCTTGAGGGAGCGGATGTCGTCGCTGAAGTAAAGCCCACTTTCTTGGGCGGCGGTCCTCTGGTCCTGGCTGTTCGGGGGCAGGGGGATGAAGCTCGCGTTCCAGTCCACCCCGGCGGTGAACTCGGGGGCGTGGGTGCCGTAGGGGTTCCTGTAGGAGGGCCGGGCGGCGCTCGGCTGCATGTTGCGGTCGCGGACGAACCCCTCTCCGTAGAAATAGGCCCCGGGCACGGTCTGGCCCTGGCAGCTTTGGCTTCCCGGGGAAAGGCACCCCGCGCTCGTCACCTCCCCGCCGAACCACGGGCTCCGGTAGAAGCGGAAGTGGCCGTTGGTGTGCACGGGGCCGTCAAAGAGGGTGCGGTCGGTAAACCAGACCCCGGTCCCGTTGGGAAGGGCGTGCACGTTGGTGAACAGGGCGTACCGGGCGAAGCTGGAGCGTCCGATGGTGAAGCGGTACTCTCCCTGGAGCACGATGTTGCGGCGGGCCTGGCCCAGGGAGGCCTCGGCCACCATGACGAAGGGAAGGGCGTAGGTCTGGCTGACCCCGCTTCCCGTCCCTGTCCGGGGCGCCCCCTCCACGAAGCGCCCCGGGGGGAGGTGGGTCTTTGGGGGAAGGGGTTCGCCGCAGGCGCTCGTAGTGACGTAGACCCGGACCCGCACCTCGGCGGGTAGGCCGTCCGGGGCGAAGTTCTTTCCGCAAAGGAAGCCGTCAAGGTCGGACTGGAATCGGTCCGCCACGTTCGCCAGCGCTTGGGCCACGAGAACAGGGTCCGGCGCCTCGGTCCCGGTGTTGCCGCCGTAGGCCCACCTGTCCGTGGAGCTCGCGGTTTGCTGCACGATCCTTTCCAGCCTTTCCCGGCCCCGGGTGGCGAGGAGGGAGCCTCCGAGGTTGGCGGCCCCTCGGGCGAGCATAAGGGTCTGGACGATGCCCTGGTCCTGAGCGCCGTGGCGGATCTCGCGGATGGTCCGGGTGAAGATCAGGGTCCCGATGCCCGAGACCACAAGGACCGTGGCGAGGGCTAGGACGATGGCGATGCCTTTGTTTCTCATGCGGACACCTCCTTATTCGCATGGGACGATGCGCTTGGCCTGGTACTGGGTGTTGGCGGCAAGCTCCACCTGGGCCGTGTAGGTACGGCTCACCGGGCGTCCACGGGAGGGGAAGCGGGCTTCCAGAACCAGGGAGAGGCGCCTAAGGGTGTAGACCTTTCCGGTGGCCACCTCCGTGACCTGGTACGGGGGGGCCCCCGTGGGGCGGGCGAAGTCGTAGCCCGGCGTGAAGGCACCTCCGGGAGGGTCGGTCACCGTGTCCCCGAAAGCGCCTTCGTAGACGTAGTGGATCTCAAACCGCTCCATGTCAAAGGCCACGGGCACCTCTTTCACCTCTTCCCCGCCGCCCTCCCTGCCCTCCCTGTAGACGAGCCGACGTGTCGTCGGGTCAAAGCGGAAGCCCAACGTGCGCACGCGGAAGAGCAGGGTGTTCGGGGTGTAGTCGATGGTGTTGCCGCATTCGTCGTGGACCACCTCCAAGCCGCCCTCCACGGGTTTGACGTCCGTCACGGGGAGGATCACCCCGTCGCCCAGGTTGTTCACCATGAGGACCTCGTCTCCCGGGGCTATGCCCACGTCCGAAAGGGCTTCCGCCAGGACGACGATCTTCACCTCGGTCGCCCGCTTGAAGCTCTGGTTGTCCCCGCTGTCGTGGGGCAGGACGGGGTACCCTGCCCCTCCTTCGATCAAGGCGAAGGAGACGCTCGCGTTGCCGCTAGGATAAGGCGTGGCGCTTAGCCCCCCGAAGACGGCGCTACGCAGGTCCTGGGTGAACACCTCCACGATCCTCCGGAGCTTGGCCTGGGCGTTGATGGCGGCCTCCAGGTCGGAGCGGCTTTGCATGAACTGGATCACGCCCCCGTAGGCCACGGCCAACAGCGTGGCGAGGATGGCGAGGGCCAGAAGGAGCTCTACAAGGGTAAAGCCTCGGCGCTCGGACACGCTTCACCTCCTCAGTTGATCCCCGGAAGCGGAGGAGCGGCTGGCCCCGCGCCGCCTGGAGGAGCGCTTAGGGTGTAGGCCTCGGTGCACCGCTCCTCGCCCGCTTGGCGCCAGCACACCCGGATCCGGTAGACGTTTACGGCCACGCCGAGCCCCGAAGCCCAGCCGGGGCTGCCCCGGTTGGCGATCTCCGCCTTGTAGAGGGCGGGGTCGGCGAAGCGGACCTCGCGGGGCAGGTCGGGGAAGGCGGCGCCCAGGGATCCGTAGTCGTAGACTTTGGCCGTCCCCGAAGGGGGAAGGAGGGCCGTTTCGCCGCCCACGACTCGTCGGCCCAGGTAGTTCAGGATCTGGACGGCCTGGGTGCGGGAGCCGCTGATGGCGGTCTGGCGGATGCTGGAGAGCAGGACGGCGTTCATGGCGACCAGGACGAGGCTCAGGACGGCGATGGCCACGAGGACCTCTACCAGGGTGAGCCCCAGGGCCTTCTTCACGGCACCACCTCCGTTTCCCCGATCAGGGAGACCGTATAGGTGTAGGTCTTGGACCCCACCGTCGCGGTGAAGCTCAGGGGCTGGAGGAGGTTTCTCCCGTCCTGGTCCGCCACCTTGCCGGGAGGCGTAAACTGGGCGACCACGCCCGGCGTTAGGCTTAGAGAAACCCCCGGGGGGAGGTCCAAGGCGCGGAGAACCGTACCGTCCGTCCGCCTCACCTCGAGGCGTTGCCCCGTGAAGTGGAGGACGAGGTTTTCCCCTCTGCTTGCCGCCTCGGTGGCCGCCTCCCAGAACAAGCCTTGCAGGGAGCGCAAAAAGGCGGCCTGCTCCTGGCTTAGGAGCGTGCGCCGTCCGTTGAAGGCCCCTATGGCGAAGATGACGGCCAGTACGGCGAGGACCACCAGAAGCTCTATCACGCTGAAACCCTTCCGCAAGCTCTCCCTCCCTCCTTACATGGTTGGGGATTTTCGCAGGGGGCGCATCCCCCAAATGGGGGGGCCTGTATAATGCCCCTGCATCAGGAGGAGGTAGTGGAGTGGATCTCGTACGCCTACGGCAAGAACCACTACGAGGCGGACCCGGAGCTTAGGGACCTCCTCCGCCACTTCTGGCCCGGGGCGGGGGATAGGGAGGCGGAGCTCCTCGCCTGGGGCGCCTACATGGGGCGGGAGGTTTACGAGGCCGCCTACCACATTGACCAGGACGCGGGTCCCGAGCTCGTCATGCACGACCTGGACGGGAACCGGGTGGACCGGGTGCGCCTGTCGCCCGTCCAGCGGGAAGTGCTCAAGCGCCTGCGCCCGATCGTCCGCCCGCCCTACGAGGGAGGGAGCTGGCACCACCACTTCGCCCTGGGCTACCTCCTGGCCGACGGCGGGCTCTACTGCATCCTCACCATCACCCACCAGGTGGCCTACCCCATCCACAAGTACGCCCCCGGGCTCGCCTCTTGGAAGGAGCGGGTCCTCTACGGGGAGGCCTTTGGGGCCACCTGGATGACGGAGATCCAGGGGGGAAGCGACCTCGGGGCGAACCGCACCGTGGCCCGCAGGGAAGGGGAGGTCTGGCGCCTTTACGGGGGGGACAAGTACTTCGCCTCGGGGGCGGGGCTTGCCGATGTGGCCCTGGTGACGGCGCGGCCCGAGGGGGCGCCCCCTGGCCCCAAGGGGCTGGCCCTCTTCCTCCTGCCCAGGCTGGACCGCGAGGGGCGCCTGAACTACCGGGTGCGCCGCCTCAAGCGGAAAAGCGGTACCCGGGCCGTGCCCTCGGGGGAGGTGGAGCTGGAGGGGAGCGAGGCCTACCTCATCGGCCGGGCGGAGGAGGGGATCTACTACACCCTGGAGACCCTCACCGTCTCCCGCCTGGCCAACGCCATCGCCGCCATGGGAATTGCCGCCAAGGCCCTCTTGGAGACGCGGCAGCGGGTGCGGCGGCGGCAGAGCTTCGGGAGGTTCCTCGCGGACCATCCCCTGGTGCGCCACGACCTCCTGGACCTCTCCGTGCGCCAGGCGGGGGGGCTGGCCTTGGCCCTGGCGGCGGTGGAGGCCTTTGACCGGGCCTGGCACGAGAGGCCCCCTTACGGCGAGGCCTACCACCTGGCCCGCTTCCTCTCCCACCTGGCGAAGAACCGCACCGCCGAGCACAGCGCCGAGATCACCCGCCTGGCCATGGAGCTCTTCGGGGGGCTGGGCTTCCTGGAGGAGTACGCCGTGGCCCGCTGGCACCGGGAGTCCCTGATCACCCCCATCTGGGAGGGGCCGAGCAACATCCAGGCCCTGGACCTCCTGGAGGCCATGCAGAAGAAGGGGGCCCATAGGCCCTTCCTCGCCTGGCTGGAGGCGCGCCTGAAGGGGCGGAGCGAGGAGGCCGAGGGGGCCTTGGCGGCCGCCCGCAAGACCCTGGACCGCCTCGCCGCCCTCGAGCCCGAGGCCGCCCAGTTCTCGGCCAAGACGGCCCTGAGGCGCCTGGCGGACGCTGCGGCGGTGGCGGGCCTCCTCGAGGCGAGCGCCACCGCCGGGCCCCGCTACCGGGAGCTCGCCGGGCTTTACGCCCGCCGCTTCCTCCTCGGGGAGGACTACCCGCCCGAGGCCCTGGGCGCGCGGGCGTTGTACCTGCCCGAGGGCGGGGCGTGAGGCCGCTTCCCTTCGCCCTCGCCTGGGGCCTCGGCCTCGGCGGGGTCCTCTTCCTGCCGCCCATCCCCGAGGGGTGGGGAATGTCCCGCCTCGAGGCCCTGGCCGCCCTCCCCTGGGTTCTGGCGCGGCGCCTGCCCTGAGGGCCTTGGTAGCTTGGGGATATGGACGGCTTGGCCTGGGAGAGGCTTCGCATCCGGATAGGGGAGAGGGGTGCCCGCGTGGGGCCTCGAGGCCAGGCCGGGTGGGGTACCCTGGGCGGCAAGGAGGGAGGATGAGGCTAAACCTAGGAGGAGCGGAGGTTTTCCTCAGGGCGGAGGGCCTGGAGGAGGCCCCGGGGGGAGTGCGCCTTTGGGGCAGGGAGGTGCGGGTCTTTCCCCCTTTCCCCGCCAAGGGGTTCTTCCGCCACGGCTGGCAGAGCTGGAGCCTCGCCGCCTGGGTGGACCCCGCTCAGGCCCCCACGCCCCTCCTCCCCGAGGCGCGCCGCCCCCAGGCGGATGACCCCTTCCTCCTGGAGGCCGGGGCGTGGTGGGGAAGCGGCGTGGGGGCCCTTAGGGGGCCGGACGGGAGGGCGCTCCTTCTCGGCGCCCTGGACCTTGGGGCCAGGGTCCTGGGCCGGGAGGACCTCCTCCTCGGCCGCTACGCCGGAAAGGGTGGGGCCTGGTTCCTCGCCTACGGCCCGGAGGAGGAGGTCTTCGCCGCCTACGCCCGGCTTCTCCCCAGGCGCCTTTCCGGGAGGCCCCCCAGGGTGTGGTGCTCCTGGTACAGCTTCTACACGAGGATTGGCGAGGACCTCCTTCTTCGGGTTCTGGACGAGGTGGCGGCCTTCTCCTTTGAGGTCTTCCAGATAGACGACGGCTGGCAGCGGGCCCTCGGGGACTGGGAGCCCAACGACCGCTTCCCCCGGGGGATGGCCTTCCTCGCGGAGAGGATCCGGGAACGGGGCTTAAGGGCCGGGCTTTGGTTCGCCCCCTTCCTGGTCACGGCGGACAGCCCCCTCTTCCAAAAGCGGCCCGACTGGGTGCTGAGGGACGGGGAGGGGAGGCCCGTGCGGGCGGGCTTCAACTGGGGCAGGCCCCTCTACGCTCTGGACGCGGGGAACGAGGAGGTGGTGGAGTGGGCCGCGGACCTCGTGCGTAAGGCCCTCGCCTGGGGCTACGACTACCTGAAGCTGGACTTCCTCTACGCCGCCGCCCTTCCCGGGGCCGAGGGGGAGGCCCGCTACCGGAAGGCCATGGCCCGCCTGCGGGAGGCGGCGGGGGAGGCCTACCTCCTCTTCTGCGGGGCCCCCGTCCTCGCCTCCCTGGGCCTCGCCGACGGCCTGCGGGTAGGCCCGGACGTGGCCCCCTACTGGGACAACGAGGAGCGCTCCTTTTGGCTTGCGGACCCCACGGGGCCGGGCCTAAGGAACGCCCTCCGCTCCACCCTCCACCGCCTCTGGCTCATGGAGAACGTCCATGTGGACCCCGATGTGGTCTATTTCCGCACCCGCTTCAACCTGCTTTCCCCCGAGGAGATGCGGCTTCAGGAGGCCTTGGCCCACTTCACCGGCTTCAAGGCCACTTCCGACCCGCCCTCGTGGCTTCTCCCGGAGGAGAAGGGGCGCCTCGAGGCCTTCCTCGCCCGGGAGGTCCCGGTGCGGCGCCTCGGCCCCTACCGCTTTAGGGTAGGGGAGGAGGAGGTGGACTATGCCCCCCTTCTATAAGCGCCTCCACCGGAAGAAGGACGGCCGGGAGCTCTTCCTCTACGGCCTAATGCCCCTCGAGGGCCCCCCTCTCCCCGAAGACGCCGAGCCCTTCCGCCCCGCCCCCCACCTCCGCTACCACCCCTTGCGGGGGGAGTGGGTGGTCTACGCCGCCCACCGCCAGGGGCGCACCTTCCTCCCCCCCAAGGAGCACTGCCCCTTGTGCCCGAGCCGGGAAGGGGGCTTCCCCACGGAGATCCCCTTCCCCTCCTTTCAGGTGGCCGTCTTTGAGAACCGCTTCCCCTCCTTCGTGGAGGAAGCCCCTCCCCCTCCCGAGGGGCTTCCCGTGCCCGCGGGGAGGGCCTTGGGGCGGTGCGAGGTGGTGGTCTACACCCCCGCCCACACGGGAAGCCTCGCCACCCTCACGGAGGAGGAAAGGCTCCTTTTGGCCTGGGCGTGGCGGGACCGGTACGAGGCCCTCTACGCCCTTCCCGGGGTGCGCTTCGTCATGCCCTTTGAGAATAGGGGAGAGGCGGTGGGGGTCACCCTCCACCACCCCCACGGCCAGATCTACGCCTACCCCTTCGTGCCGCCCGTCCTGGAGCGGGAAAGCCAGGCCTTCCGGGAGAGGCCCGTGCTCCTTAGGCTTTTCCCGAGCCTTGGGCCCTACGTGGTGGACGAGGAGGAGGGCTTCCTCGCCTTCGTCCCCCCCTTCGCCCGCTACCCCTTTGAGGTCTGGGTGGCCCCCGTGGAAAGGCACCCCGGTCCCTGGACCTTCTCCGAGGGGGAGATGGCGGCCTTCGCCAGGCTCTTGGGCCGGGTGGTGGCCCGGTACGACGCCCTCTTTGGGGAGCCCTTCCCTTACGTCATGGTCTTCCACGCCGCGCCCTTGGGGGAGGAGGCCACCTTTCACTTCCACGTGGAGTTCTACCCCCCGAGGCGCACCCGGGACAAGCTCAAATTCCTGGCGGGGACGGAGCTCGGGGCGGGGACGTTCGTGGTGGACGCCCTGCCCGAGGAGACCGCGAAGGCCCTTAGGGCGGCGTTGCCGTGACGGCCAAAGCCCAGGCGTGGGGCGTCCTGGGGTGGGGACTTTGCCCTAAGGTACAAACCCGTTCTTCGTGAAACATAGAATGCAAAGGGTGAAAGCGGCTCCGAAGGCGCTCCTCCCGTGGCTCGCGTTGCTCAGCGCCCTGGCGACAGTCGCGGTAAACGCCGCCGCCAACGCCCTTCCCCTGAACGGCCTTAAGACCGGGGAGATCTCCGACCGGTTTGCGGTGTACTTCGTCCCGGCGGGGTACGTCTTTGCGGTGTGGGGCCTGATTTACGTGGGGATCCTGGCGTTCTCCGTTTACCAGCTCCGCCCCGCGGTGAGGGAGGACCCCAGGCTGGCCGGGGTGCGCCCCTGGTTCCTCGCCTCCAACCTGGCCAATGCGGCCTGGGTCTTCCTCTGGCACTACGAGAGGTTTCCCCTCACCCTCGTGGCCATGGGCGCGCTTCTGGCCTCCCTCGTCGCCATCCACCTCCACCTGCGGCGTGGGCTGGGGCCCTCGAGTCCCTGGGAGCGCTGGCTTGTGGACGCGCCCTTCAGCCTCTACCTGGGCTGGATCTCCGTGGCCGCCATCGCGAACGTCGCCGCGGTTCTGGACTCTGCGGGATGGTCCGGCTGGGGGCTTTCCCAGGAGGCGTGGATGGGCGTCGCCCTCGCCCTGGTGGTGGCCCTGGCGTGGCTCCTGGCCCTTCGCGAACGGGAGGGGGTGTTTCTTGCCGTCCTCCTTTGGGCCCTCGTGGGCATCGGCGTGCGCTTCCCCAACAGCGGCTTCGTGACCCTGGCCACCTGGGGCGCGGCGCTTCTTGTGGGCCTCGCCCTCGCCGCCGCCCTTTGGGGCAGGGCGGGGCGGCCCTCCGGGGGGTACCCATGAGCCCAGGGGCGTGGCCCAGGCCCCGCGTTGTGGTGAGCGCCTGCCTGGGGTTCGCCGCGGTGCGCTACTCGGGGGAGCTCATCCCCGACAAGGTGGTGGCGGCCCTAAAGGAGCACGTGGACTTCGTCCCCGTCTGCCCGGAGGTGGAGATCGGCCTCGGGGTGCCGAGGCCCGTGGTGCGCCTGGTGCGGGGGGAGGAGGGCCCGAGGATGGTCCAGCCCAAGACGGGGGAGGACCTCACGGAGAGGATGCGGGCCTTCAGCCAGCGCTTCCTCCAGGGCCTCGGGGAGGTGGAGGGCTTCCTCCTCAAGAACCGCTCCCCCTCCTGCGCCCTGAAGGACGCCAAGCGCTACGCCCACGCCGAGGGGGGCGGGGTGGTGGGGAAAGGCCCCGGGCTTTTCGCCCAGGCGGTGGAGGAGGCCTTCCCCCTCCTTCCCAAGGAGGACGAGGGGAGGCTCACCAACCCTCGCATCCGGGCCCACTTCTTCACCCGCATCTTCGCCCTGGCCCGGCTTCGGCGGGTGGAGGACCTCCCCGGCCTCATGGCCTTCCACGCCCGTTACAAGCTCCTCCTCCTGGCTTATAACCAGAAGGAGGCGAGGGCCCTGGGCCGCCTCCTCGCCGGGGCTAAGGGGAGGCCCTTTCCCGAGGTCCATGGGGCCTACGAGGAGGGGTTTTTGCGGGCCACGGAGAGGCCCTGGCGTCTCGGGGCCATGGCGGACGCCCTCCTCCACGCCTTCGGCCACTTTAAGAAGGCCCTCGCCCCAAGGGAGAAGGCCCACTTCCTGGATCTCCTTGCGGACTTCCGCGAGGAGCGCCTGCCCCTCGAGGCCCCCCTGGCCCTCCTCGCCTCCTGGGCCCGGCGCTTCGCCGAGCCCTACGTGGAGGCCCAGGCCCTCCTGGAGCCGTATCCCCGGGCCCTGATGCACGTCCCCGGGGCCTAGAGGAACCGGGCGAAGGCCCGGCCCAGGGCCTCAGGACGGGTCAAGCCACCTCCGTTTTAGGGCCTCCCGCTGGACCCGGAGGAGGGGCTCGGTGTCCCACCACTCCCGGGCCACGCGGGAGACGTAGCTTCCGAGGTCAAAACCTTCGCGGAGAAAGACGGGCTTCCCCTTCACGGCGAGGAAGGCGAGAAGGGGCGGGGCCCGGTGGAGGAGGACCAGGTCTACCCGTTCCAGCCCCGCTTCCACCAGGGCTCCCAGGACCTCGAGGGTGGGGTCGGGCTCCTCCGGGGAGAGGAGGAGGGCGAGGTCCCAATCGCTGTCCGCTCGCGCCCTTCCCTCGGCGCGGGAGCCGAAGAGGAAGGCGGCCTGGACCTGGGGAAAGCGGGCGAGGACTTCGCGAAGGCTTTCTTCCGGGGCCCTCACGCCTCCAGTCTACACCCGCTCCACCCGCCCCCGGGCTTCCTTCGGGTTCCTCGCCCCGATGGCGAAGAGGGCGGTCCTAAGTTCTTCCAGGTAGTCCCCGATCCAGGCCGCCACCCTTTCCGCCCCCTCCAGGGCGGGCCTGAGGAGGGGGCGGGCCACCGCCAGGAGGTCCGCCCCCAGGGCCAGGGCCTTGGCCCCGTCCGTCCCCGTGTAGACCCCGCCGGAGGCCACGAGGGGGAGGTGGGGCAGGACCTCCCGCACCTCGAGGATGGCCCGCGCCGTGGGGATCCCGATCTCGCAGAGCTCCGGGTGGCGCACCTCCCCGAAGCGCACCCACTCCTCCACCCGGGCCCAGCTCGTCCCCCCGGCCCCGGCCACGTCCACCGCCGCCAAGGGCAGGTCCCGTAGGGCCAGGGCCGCCTCCCGGGAGAGGCCGTGCCCCACCTCCTTCACCATCACGGGGAAGGGGAGGGGGAGGAGTTCGGCGAGCCTCTCCACCAGGCCCCGGAAGTCCGTGTCCCCCCGCTGCACCGCCTCCTGGAGGGGGTTCACGTGGAAGGCGAGGGCGTCCGCCTCCAGCATCTCCACGAGCCGGAGGAGGTCGTCCCGCCCGTAGCGCCTGAGCTGGGCGAGGCCCAGGTTGGCGATGAGGAGCGCCTTTGGGGCCACCTTCCGCACCCGGAAGCTCCTTAGGGCCTCGGGGCGCTCCAGAAGGATCCTGCCCGAGCCCAGCATCATCCCCACCCCTAAGGCCTCCGCGGCCTCCGCCAGGGCCAGGTTGATCCTCTCCCCGTTTTCCTCCCCCCCGGTCATGGCCCCGATGAGGAAGGGGGCCTTCAGGGTCTTCCCCAGGAAGGGGGTGGTGAGGTCCACCTCGCTCAGGGCGAGGCCCGCCAGGGCCTGGTAGCGGAGGCGGAAGCCTTCCAGCCCCGTGGTGGTCTTCTGGTAGGCCACCTCGCCTTCCAGGCAGGCCTCGAGGTGCTTCCGCTTCCTCTCCCGGATGTTCACCCCCGCGCCTCCAGAAGGCCCTTAGGGGCCTTTTCCAGGCCCAGGTCGTGGGCGATGAGCCGGGCCGTGATCTTGGCGGACATCATCACGCTGGGAAGCCCTGCCCCCGGCTGGTAGCTCTGCCCCACCAGGTAGAGCCCCTTCACGTCCTCGGAGCGGTTCTTGGGCCTGAAGGAGGCCGTCTGCCAGAGCACGGGCTCGGGGCCGAAGGCGTTGCCCAGGTGGCTATTCAGGGTCCACTGGAAGTAGTCCGGGGTGATGAAGTGGGTGTAGACCAGACGGTCCATGAGCCCGGGGAGGTACCCCGCCTCGTCCAGGTAACGGAGGGCCTTTTCCAGGTACTCTGGGCCGAGCCTCCCCCAGTCCAGGCCGCTCCCGTTGTGGGGTACAGGGACCAGGGTGTAGGCGGCGTGGTGCCCGGGGGGGGCCAGGGAGGGGTCGGTGAGGGTGGGGAGGTGGAGGTAGTGGGCGAGGTCCTCGGGGAGGACCTTCCGCCAGAAGATGTCCCGGAGAAGCCCCTCGTAGCGGTGGGAGAAGAGGACGTTGTGGTGCCTAAGCCTTTCCCCCTCGTCCCCCCGGGCCCGGAAGCCGAAGTAGGCCACGAAGAGGCTCATGGAGAGCCGGGTGCGCTTGAGGCGCCAGTCGCCGTTCCAGGTGCGGTCCTCGGGGGCGAGGAGCTCGCCGTAGGTGTGGACGTAGTCGGCGTTGGAGACCACGAGGTCGGCCGCGAGCTTCTCCCCGTCCTGGAGGACCACCCCCACGGCGCGCCGCCCCTTGGTGAGGATGCGGCGCACGGGGGCGCCATAGCGGATCTCCCCGCCAAGCTCCTCCAGCTTCCTGACGAGCCCCCGCACCAAGGCCCCCGTCCCCCCCATGGCGAAGTGCACCCCCCAGCGCCGCTCCACGAAGTGGATCATGGCGTAGAGGGCGGGCACCTGGAGGGGGTTCCCTCCGATGAGGAGGGGCTCAAAGGAGAAGATCTGCCGGGTCTTGGGGTTCTTGAAGTAGCGGGAGACCACGCCGAAAAGGGGCCGCACCGCGTCCAGGCGGAGGAGGTCCGGGGTCACCTTGAGGAGGTCCAGGAGGCTTCCGAAGTGGGTGAAGCCGAGTTCCAGAAAGCCCTTCTGGAAGAGGGCCTTGGCGTGGGCCTCAAAGCGGCGGTAGCCCTCGAGGTCCTCCGGGGCGAGGCGAGCCACCTCGCCCTCCAGGTGCTCGGGGTCGTCCTTGTAGTCAAAGTAGGTGCCGTCCGGGAAGTGGAGGCGGTAGAAGGGGTCCAAGGGGATGAGCTTCACGTAGCGCTCCGTGTGCTTAAGCCCTTCCTCCTCGGGGAAGTCGGGGTAGAGCCTGGGGTCGCCTGGGGCGGTGGCGAAGAGGTCCTCCAGGAAGGGGGGGACGGTGATCACCGTGGGCCCCATGTCAAAGGTGAAGCCCTCCGCCCGGTGGACGAAGGCCCGGCCTCCGGGCCCCGGGAGCTTCTCCAGGACCAGGACCTGAAGGCCCATGGCGGCGAGGCGGATGGCCACAGAGAGCCCTCCTACCCCGCTTCCGATGACGATGGCCCGCATGGGGAGGAGTCTACCAGGCCACTCCCCCGCTGAGTTGGGCCTGGCCCACACAGGGATTGCCCCGGAGGAGAAGGTGGGCCTGTGAGGCCGCCTAGGGTTACCCTTCCCAGGGGTTCACGAGGGGCACGGGAACGTGGCGGAAGTCCTCGGTGTTCCGGGTGGCCAGGATCAGGCCGTGCCGCAGGGTCGTGGCCGCCAGCATGGCGTCTAGGGGAGAGAGGGGCTTGCCCTCCCTCATGGCGTTTCCGGTGAGCTCGCCCCAGAGCTCCATCACCTCGGCGTCTAGGGGAAGGATCCGCCCCGAGAAGCTCGCCTTCAGCCCCGAGAGCCATCGGCTGAGGATGGCCCTTCGGGCTTCCGGGGCCCGGGCCACCCCCTGGACCAGTTCGCCCAAGGTGAGGGCGGAGAGGTACGCCTCCCCCACTTTAAGGTGGCGCAGGAAGGCCACCACCTTGGGGTGAGGCCGCCGCTTGACGGCCTCGGAGACCACGTTGGTGTCCAACAGGTACCTCAGAAGTCCACCTCCCGGAAGCCCGTCTTTTGCCTTTGGAAGAGGGCTTCCACCTCCTCATTGGGGAGGGTCTTGGGGGGTCTTAGGGCCTCGAGGACCGAGGCCTCTTCCCCCGTGAGCCGGGCGTAGGTCTCCCAGTCCAGCACCACCACCGCCTTCTTACCCCGCCGGAGGACGAGCTGGGGCTCCCCCTTGAGGGCCCGCTCCACCACCTCGGAAAAGCGGGCTTTGGCCTCTTGGAGTTGCCAGATGGCCTTCACCCCCTCAGGGTACACGGAAAAGACCGGTCTGTCTAGTTTAGAGGCCACGCCCCCTACACCTTCCGCCCCTTCCACCGCCTCCCCGGGAGGAGGGCCAGGAGGTAGACGGGGAGGAGGAGAAGGGGGGCGAGGGGCGTGAGGAGGGCGGGCCAGAGGGGCCCCCCGAGGGCCTTCTGCACCCAAAGCCGCTCTAGGAGGCCCATGAGCCCGAGCTCCCACCGCCCGAAGAACCAGGGCAGGGTGTAGAGGGCGAGGTGGTAGAAGGCGGAGCCCAGGAGGACGGCGGGGTTCTTCAGGTGGACCGCCAGAAAGTTCTTCGCAAAGCCCGCCACCGCCTCCCCATAGCCCCGGTACATCCGCGCCCGGAAAAGCCCCCCGCCCAGGAAGAGGCCGTAGGTCCGCGCCCTTCGGGCCAGGGCCACGTCCTCCAGGACCTCTCCCTTCACCGCCTCGTGCCCCCCGAGGGCGAGGTAGGCCGCCCTGCGGAAGGCCAGCACCTGGCCGTTCGCCACCCGTAGCCCTTCCAGAAGGGGGTGGGGGAGGAAGGAGAGGAGCCCGTTCATCACGAAGGCCACCAGGGCGCCCTCCCTAAGGCCCACCTCCTGCCGGGGGAGGGCGGAGACCATCTCCTTCCCCTCCAGGGCCTCCAGAAGCCCGCCGAGGGCCCCCTCCTCCCAGAGGACGTCGGCGTCGGTGAAGACCAAGACCTCCCCCCGCGCCTCCTGGGCGAGCTGGAAGCAGGCCCAGTTCTTCCCCGTCCAGCCCGGGGGCGGGGGGGCGCCCCGGAGGAGGCGGAAGGCGGGGTGGTTTCCCGCCGCCTCGAGGGCCGCTTGGGCGGTGCCGTCCTCGGAGAGGTCGTCCAGGACGAGGACCTCGAGGGCCCCCTGGCGGAGGAGGGCGGGGAGGGTCCTCTTTAGGTTCTCCGCCTCGTTCCGGGCCGGCACGAGGAGGGAGGCCGTGGGCTTTGGGGGTGTGGGGCGGGGCCTTAAGCGGGGGAAGGCGAGGAGGTTAAAGAGGAGGGCGAGCCACCTCAGGAGGAGGAAGAGGAAGACCCCGAAGAAGAAGTCCCCGCTCATGGCCGGAGCAGCCTCACCAGGGGAAGCACCCTTTCCTCCAGGCTCCGCCTCCCCCGAAGCACCTCCCGGAAGCCCTCCGGCACCTCCCGGGGGTGGGTTTTGGCGAGGAGGGCGTCCAGCGCCTGGAGAAGCCCCCCCAAGGCCCTCCCCAGGTCCCCTCCAGGAGGAAGGGGCCTGCCCACCCAGAGGAAGGCCTCGGGGTGCTCGTATCCCCGGAGGACCACCCTTAGGGCCACGGGGAGGAGGGGGACCCCCGCTTTCCGCGCAAGCCAGTTGGCCCCCTCCCGAAGGGGCCCCAGGGGCCCAGGGTAGCGCATCTCCCCCTCGGGGAAGAGGGCCACCCACTCCCCCCGCCTGAGCCTTCGCAGGGCCTCCCGGACCCTTCCCGCCTCGAGGGCCCCGGCGAGCTTCAGCACGGGGTAGGCCCGAAGGTTCTCCTCGGCCACGAGGAGGCTTAGGGGCCTACGGCAGAGCTTCCCCAGAAGCCACGCCAGGTGGCCGTCAAAGAAGCCGTGGTGGTTCAGGGCGAGGACCAGGGGACCTTCGGGCGCCTCCCCCCGCAGGTAGACTCCCCGGAGGCTTTCCTTGAGGCTCCGGAGGACCAGGGCCTCCACCAGGAGGCGCAGGGCCTTGCCCGTGGGCCTTTCCTTTAGGGTCTCCCAGAGGTCGGCCACGGGGCTATCTTAGGCGCCTCAGGGCCTCGGGGTGCCAGGCGAGGAGGAGGCCCTGGACCACGGCCAGGTTGGTGCAGAGGAAGAAGACCATCTCCTCCAGGGGGAGCCCAAAGGCCCCAAGGCCCAGGGTGTACCGGGGGGAGATCCACCAGATCCCCTCCCGGATGGCCCAGGCGTCGGCGAACCAGAGGTAGAGGGTGGGGAGGCCCGCCCCGAGGAGGAGGGCCCGCCGCCAGCCCCAGAGGAGGTCTCCTCCGAAGGCCCACTGCAGGACGAAGACGGGGGCGAAGTAGGCGAGGGTGAGCCCCAGGTAGAGGTACCGCCCTCCCAGGGCCAGGAGGAGGACCCCCAGGGCGGCCAGAAGAAGCCACATCCCGCCCCCCACCACCCGGGCGAGGCCGCCTGCCCCTGGGGGCGGCGCCCCCGCCACCCGGTGGAGGAAGGCCCCGGTGAGGAGGGGCTGGAGGAGGAAGAAGAGGTACTCCTCCAGGGGCACGTAGCCGAGGCGCAGGAGGACCCTCCCCTCCGGGTAGCCCCAGACCCCCTGCCACACCAGGTAGTTGTCCCAGGGAGTGGTGTAGACGAGGGCGATGAGGGGCATGAGGAGGTAGGCCCAGAGCCTGGGGGGCCGGGGAAAGCCCGTGGCCAGGAGGATGAGCAGGGGTGGGAGGAGGAAGACGAGGTGGAAGGCCAGGTAGGTCACGCCCGCACCCCCTCCCTAGGCCGCGCGGGAAGCCCGCCTTCGGGCCTCAGGGTGACCTGGGCGAGGACCCGGGGGAAGGGGAGGGGGTCTAGGCGGAAGCGGCGGAAGAAGGCCCTGAGGACGATGGGGCCCTCGAGGAGGGCGAAGTCCCGCCCCAGGCAAAGCCTCTGCCCCAGGCCAAAGGGGAAGTAGCGCCCGGAAGGGGTCCCCCTTTCCGCCAGGAAGCGCTCGGGCTGGAAGGCCTCCCCCTCGGGGAAGTAGAGCCTCTGGGTCACGTAGGGGGAGAGGACCAGGGTGGTGCCCTGGGGGAGCCGGTCCTCTCCCAGGAGGAGGGGCCTTTCCAGCCTCCGGGTGAGGATCCAGGCGGGGGGGTAGAGCCTCAGGGCCTCCTGGAAGGCGGCGAGGGCCGCCTCCTCGCTCTCGGCCACCCGCTTCTGCCAGTCCGGGCGGTGGGAGAGGAGGAGAAAGGACCAGGTGAGGGCGCTCGCCACCGTCTCGTGGCCCGCCACCAGGAGGGTCACGGCCTCGCTCAGGGCGCGCTCTCGGGGAAGGTGGGAGAGGGGCGGGTGGACGATGAGGGCCTCCGCCTCGCGGTAGAGGGCCCCCCGGTCCTTACGGAAGCGGGCTTCGGCGGCCAGGTCCAGGAGGGCCAGGGGGCTCCTGGTCTGGGCCATGATCCGGTCCAGGGCCTTAAGGGCGTGCTCCGCGAGGCTTGGGGAGAGGGGCTTCCCGAAGAGGGCCCGCCCGAGGAGGCGCAGGGAGAGGGCGAGCATCTCGTGGTCCAGGTCCCGCTCCTCCCCCCGCCACTCCCCGAAGAAGGCCCAGGCCTCCTCCTCCATGGCCTCCCGGTAGCCGCGGACGCTTTTCGGCAGGAAGGGGTCTTTGAGGGCCTTGCGCGCCTCCTTCCAGCTTTTCCCCCAGTCGGTGAGGAGGCCCCTCCCCGTGAGGCGGGAGAGGGCCCGGTACTGGAAGGTGGCCTTGGTGGTCCCCTCGGCGAGGAGTGCCCCCTCCACCCCCTCGGGGTCAAAGATCAGGGCCAGGGGGAAGCGGGGCAGGGGAAGGAAGAGCCGGGGGTGGGCCCGGCCCCACTCCAGCAGGACGGCGAGGGGATCTTGCTGGAGGTCTTTCAGGTAGGGCCAGGCCTCCCTCAGGGAAAGGCGCTTCATGGGAGCATCTTAACGGCGCACCAGGGGGCGGTACCCTGGGCGGGCCATGGGGAGGCCCAGGAGGAGGAAGAGGGCCGCCAGGGGGTAGCGGAAGAGGGCGATGGCCTCGAGGGCCTTTTCCGGGTCCTTCGCCTGAACATGCCCGCACTCTACCGGGGAAGCCCGCCCCGGGAGTGTACCCCCGCCTACCCTCGGGCGAGATCCCTCGCCAGGCGCAGGTAGCGCCTTCTCGCCTCCTCCAGGTCCACCACGGGGTCCTTGGGGGCGTAGGAGGGGTATTCCGGGGCCCAGCGCTTAAGCCACCTCCCCTCGGGGTCGTGCCTTTCCCCCTGGAGCACCGGGTTGAAGACCCGGAAGTAGGGGGCGGCGTCCACCCCCAGGCCCCCCGCCCACTGCCAGCCCTGGAGGTTCACCGCCCGGTCCCCGTCCAGGAGGAGGTGGCGGAAGGCCTCCTCGCACCTTTTCCAGGGGAGGAGGAGGTGCTTCACCGCGAACTGGGCCGCGTTCATCCGGGCCCGGTTGGAGAGGAAGCCCGTGGCGTGGAGCTCCCGCATGGCGGCGTCCACCAGGGGGACGCCCGTCTTCCCCTCGTACCAAGCTTGGAAGAGGGCCTCGTCCTCCTGCCAGGGGAAGGCCTGGAACCTCGGGTCCAGGGGCCTTTCCGCCATCCAGGGGAAGTGGTAGAGGAGGTGGTAGGAGAAGTCCCGCCAGAGGAGCTCCGCCACCCACTTCCTCGCTCCCTCCCCGCCCCGCCTTTCCGCCTCCCAGGCGGCGAGCCTGGGGGAGAGGACCCCTAGGGCGAAGTAGGGGGAGAGCCTCGAGCCCCCCTCTCCGTCCAGCCGGTCCCGCTCCTCGGCGTAGCGGGGGAGCTTGGCCTCGAGGAAGGCCCGAAGCCCCGCGAGGGCCGCCTCCTCCCCCGGCTCGGGGAGGGGAAGCCCCGGGTCTTCCCGGGGGATTTCCCCCTCCTCTGGCCCCTTGGGCAGGGCCTCGGGAGGGGGAAGGGGCGGGGCGGCCCCCCGGTAGAGGCGGCTAAAGGGGGTGTAAACCCGGTAGGCCCGGGGGAGGTCGGGGGGGAGGAGGTGGGGGGCGGGGAGGAGGTGGAGGGGCACGGGGAGGGCCTCCCGCACCCTCCCGTCCCGGTAGCGGCCGTAAGGGGTGTGGCTCGTGAGGGCGTAGACGGCCTTGGCCTTAAGCCGCCTCGCCGCCTCGGGCACCTTCTCCCAAGGGAGGCCCTCCAGGACCCAAAGGGCCCCGCCCCGGGCCCGGTAGGCCTCCCGCAGGGCCCGGACGTTTTCCAGGAACCAGGCCCGCCGCCTCGGGGTGGTCTTCAGGTTGTTGGGGTCCAGGACCACGAGGCCCACCACCGGCCCCCGGGCCAGGGCCTCCAGGAGGGCCGGGTGGTCGTGGAGGCGGAGGTCGCCCCGGTGCCAGACGAGAAGGGGGCCCATCAGGGGCTTCCCTCCGGCCTTGGGGGAAAGCGGGCGGCGAGGAAGGCCTTGGGGAGGAGGAGGGCCCGTTCCCAGGCCTTGAGGTGGGCCCGCCTTCCCAGGTTGTCGTAGCCCGAAAGCCTGAGCTTGTCCAGGATGCCCCGGTACTGCAAGGCGGCGAGGGCGATGGCCGCCCGACCCACCTTGAGGTGGCCTAGGCCCGCAAGCCCCTCCCGGTAGAGGGCCCGGGCCTTCCCTTCCAGGTGGGCCATGAGGGCCCGGTACTCCGGCGTGATCCGCCCGGCCTCCAGGTCGCTCAGGCGCACCCCGTAGGCCTTCAGGAGCTCCGAGGGCAGGTAGACCCGGTCCCGCCCAAGGTCCTCCCCCACGTCCCGGAGGATGTTGGTGAGCTGCATGGCCTGCCCCAGCTTCACCGCCCGGGCTTCCGCCTCCTTGCCGCCCCCGGCGATGGGGGCCATCATCCGCCCCACGGTGCCCGCCACCTGGTAGCAGTAGCGGAGGAGCTCCGCCTCCGTCCCGAGCCGCACGGGGCCGAGGTCCGTTTGGAAGCCCTCCCGCATGTGGAGGAAGGCCTCAAAGGGAATGTCCCAGCGCTCCAGGGCCCAGGCGAGGCCCTTCTCCCACTCGGCGAGGGGCCTTCCCCGGTAGGCCCGCTCCACCCCCGCCCACCAGGCCTCGAGGGCCTCCGGGCCCCCGCCCTCCCCGTCCACCGCCTCGTCCCCCAGGCGGCAGGCGGCGTAGACCGCCCAGGCGCCCTTGCGGGCCTCCTTGGGGAAGAGGAGGCTTCCCAGGTAGAAGGTGGCGGAGTGGGCGCGGAGGACGCGGAGGAGGGCTTTCCAGTCGGGCTCCATACTTGCGGGCATTCTCATTCTAGGCGGCCTCGGGGACTTTTGCCCCGGCTACACTCCCAGAGATGTACAAAAGCTTGACAAAACCTATACATTGCCCTACCCTAAGGGCATGACCTCCTCCGGGGTGTACACCATCGCCGAGGTGGAAGCCATGACCGGCCTTTCCGCCGAGGTGCTCCGCCAGTGGGAGCGCCGCTACGGCTTCCCCAAGCCCCGGCGTACCCCGGGAGGGCACCGCCTCTACAGCGCGGAAGACGTGGAGGCCCTGAAGACGATCAAGCGCTGGCTGGAGGAGGGGGCCACGCCTAAAGCGGCCATCCGCCGCTACCTGGCCCAGGAGGTGCGCCCCGAGGACCTGGGGACCGGCCTCCTCGAGGCCCTCCTCCGGGGGGACCTCGCCGGGGCCGAGGCCCTCTTCCGCCGGGGGCTCAGGTTTTGGGGCCCGGAGGGCGTCCTGGAGCACCTCCTCCTCCCCGTCCTCCGGGAGGTGGGGGAGGCCTGGCACCGGGGGGAGATCGGGGTGGCGGAGGAGCACCTGGCCTCCACCTTCCTCCGGGCAAGGCTCCAGGAACTTTTGGACCTCGCGGGCTTCCCGCCCGGGCCCCCCGTCCTCGTCACCACCCCTCCCGGGGAGCGGCACGAGATCGGGGCCATGCTCGCCGCCTACCACCTCCGCCGCAAAGGGGTCCCCGCCCTCTACCTCGGCCCCGACACCCCCCTCCCCGACCTCAGGGCCTTGGCCCGGCGGCTCGGGGCGGGGACGGTGGTCCTCTCCGCCGTCCTTTCCGAGCCTTTAAGGGCCCTCCCCGACGGGGCCCTTAAGGACCTCGCCCCCCGGGTCTTCCTCGGGGGGCAGGGGGCGGGGCCGGAGGAGGCCAGGAGGCTCGGCGCCGAGTACATGGAGGACCTGAAGGGCCTCGCCGAGGCCCTTTGGCTCCCTAGGGGGCCGGAAAAGGAGGCGATATGAAGAGGTTTGCCCGGAAGGAAACCATCTACCTCAGGGGGGAGGAGGCCCGCACCCTCTACCGCCTGGAGGAGGGCTTGGTGCGGGTGGTGGAGCTCCTCCCCGACGGCCGCCTCATCACCCTGCGCCACGTTCTTCCCGGGGACTACTTCGGGGAGGAGGCCTTGGAGGGTAAGGCCTACCGCTACACCGCCGAGGCCATGACGGAGGCAGTGGTCCAGGGGCTGGAGCCCAGGGCCATGGACCACGAGGCCCTGCACCGGGTGGCGCGGAACCTCGCCCGGCAGATGCGCCGGGTCCAGGCCTACGAGGCCCACCTGCAGACGGGGGAGCTCCGCGCCCGCATCGCCCGCTACCTCCTCTTCCTGGCGGACACCCCGCTTTCGGCCCGGGACAGGCAGGGCATCTACGTTACCGTCTCCCACGAGGAGATCGCCGACGCCACCGCCTCCATCCGCGAGTCCGTCTCCAAGGTCCTCGCCGACCTCCGCCGGGAGGGGCTCATCGCCACCGCCTACCGCCGGGTCTACCTCCTGGACCTCGCTGCCTTGGAGCGGGAGGCGGGGAGCGCCTTGGAGGCGGCCTGAATGCGGGTCTTCGTCGTCGGCGGAACGGGCTTCGTGGGCCAGGAGGTGGTGCGCCTCCTTTTGGCGCGGGGCCACACCCCCCTGGTCCTCGCCCGCAGGTCCAGGCCCCTCCCCGAGGGAGCGGTCCTCGTGGAGGGGGACATCGCCCGGGAGGTGCCGGACCTCGAGGGGGTGGAGGCGGCCATCTACCTCGCGGGGATCATCCGGGAAAGGGGCCAGACCTTCCGGGCGGTGCACGTGGAGGGGGTGAGGAACCTCCTCCGGGCCATGGAGCGGGCCGGGGTGGGCCGCCTTCTCCACATGTCCGCCCTGGGGGCGAGGCCCGAGGCCCCAAGCCGCTACCACCGGACCAAGGCGGAAGGGGAGGCCCTGGTGCGCCAAAGCGGCCTAAGCCACGCCATCTTCCGCCCGAGCCTCATCTTCGGCCCTGGGGACGAGTTCTTCGGCAGGGTCTTGAGGGGCCTCGTCTGCGCCCCCCTCCCCTTCGTCCCCCTCATCGGGGACGGGGGCTTCCCCTTCCGACCCGTGTACGTGGGGGACGTGGCGGAGGCCTTCGTGGGGGCCTTGGAGCGGGGCCTCGAGGGGACCTACGACCTGGTGGGGCCCAAGGAGTACAGCTTCCGCGAGCTCCTCCAGCTGGTGATGGAGGTCCTGGGGCGGAGGAAACCCTTTCTCTCCCTTCCCCTTTGGCTCATGGACCGCCTCGTCCCCCTCCTTTCCCCCTTGCCCATAAGTCCCCTTACCCTGGACCAGTACCTCATGCTCAAGGAGGGGAACACCGCCCCCTTCCCCGAGGCCCTAAAGGAGCTTCTGCCCGCGCCCCAGGCCCTGGAGGAGGTCTTGCCCCGGTACCTCCGCTGTTAAGGTTTAGCTCTTCGGGGTGAAGAAGCGGGGTTTGCCCATGGAGATTCTTTTGAGAGCGTCTGGTACCTTGAGAAGGAGGGTGCGGCGGCCCGTCTGGTGACGGCCTACCCGTGGAGGGGGCGATGATCCGGGGTCACGGGCGAAGCCCGTATCTTGTCCACGATTTGGTTTGGTGGTTCTGAAGCGGGACAAAGAGGGGTGGGGCCTCGAGGCCGGGGACGTGGGGACCGTGGTCCTGGTCTACCCCCACGGGGGGTACGTGGTGGGGTTCGTGGACCACGAGTTTTCCGCCGCCTTCTCCCGCACCCTCTCCTCGGTGAGGTGGGCGAGGCGCAGGGTGCGGTTGGTGGTGGCCCCCAGGGTGAGGTTCTCGCAGGGGTAGCCCAGGCGGATCACCGCAGAAGCCTCGCCTCCAGGTAGACCTCCACCTCGTCCCGGACCTCGAGGAAGAGGAACCTCGGCCGCTCCAAGCCCCACTGGGAAAAGCGGGTGGTGAAGCTTCCCGAGAAGCGGTAGCCCCCTCCCTCCTCCCTAAGCTCCCCCAGGACCCGTACGGGAAGCCGCTTCCCCGCCATCTCCAGCTCCCCTTCCACGACGAACCCGGGGCCTTCCCGGTAGGCCCTTTGGGGGTAGAGGCAGGCCTCGGGGTAGGCCTCGGCCTTAAGGATCTTCCGCGCCTTCTCGTCCCGCTCGGCGTTGCCCGAGTCCCAGGCCGCCTGCTTTAGGCAGACCTTCCCCGAGGCCTTCTCCCGCCCGTCCCAGAGCACCTCCCCCCGGGCCGTGGGGTTCACCCCCTCCCAGCTTCCCAGGGGGTAGTACCCCCGGTAGCGGGCCACCCCTTCCACGGCGTAGGGGGCCTGGGCCTGGGCGAGGAGGAGAAGGCCCGCCAAGAGGAGGAGGGTTCTCATGGTTTCCCCCTTTCTTCCCGAGGGAGGGGCTTGGCGCCACCGGGGCGGAACCTCCAGCGCTCCCCTAGGGTGGCGAAGTCGCGGAAGCCCAGGAAGAGGATGGGGCGCTCCTTGGCCTCCGCGGAGCCCTCCACGTGGACCACCTCCCCCATAAAGAGGGCGTGGTCCCCGTCCCAGGGCCACTCGGACACGCGCATCTCGTAGACCGCGAGGGCCCCCTCGGGCACCTGGGTGTGGGCGAGGCAACAGGCGGGGCGCAAGGGGACGCCCAGGCGCCGGGCCTTGTCCACCCTTCCCCCCGAGAGGTAGCCCGCCCGCACCACCCAGGCCCGCTCCTCCCAGGGGTAGAAGGCGAGGGCCGCCTCGGAGAGCTCCCGGAGGAGGCTTAGGGTGTGGTTCTTGCGGTCCACGGCGAGGAGGAAGCGGAAGGGCTCTTTGGAGGCGGGCATCCACCAGGCCATGGGCATGAAGTTCCGTCCCACGGCGAGGAGGGCGAGGCGGGTGGGGTAGAAGAAGCTCCGGTACACCCTACACCTCCAGGAGGGCCGGGACAGGCTCCCTGAAAAGCCCCTCCAGAACCTTTCGGGCCGCCTCCTCCGGGGAAAGGGCCCCCTTGGGGGGGCCCCCGAGGGGGGCCCAAAGCCCCGTGGCCACGGCGGGAAGCCGTACCAGGACGAGGTGCACCCCTTCCCGAAGGAGCTCCTTCCGGGCGGCCTCGAGGTAGGCCTCCAGGGCCCCCTTGGCCGCGGCGTAGGCGGCGAAGCCGGGAACCTGGACGTAACGGGGGTAGGCCCCGAAGAAGACCGCCCTCGCCCCCTTTTGGAAGCGGGCGTGCTTGAGGACGAAGGCCGCGGTGAGGAGGTGGGCGGCGAGCATTTCCTCCACGAGGTCCCGGCCCGCCTCCCGCACGGAAGCCCGCCCCGCCTTCCCCACGGCGTGGACCAGGAGGTCCAAGGGCCCCGCCTCCTCCAGGAGGGCCTTGGCCTCCAGCTCGTCGGCGAGGTCCGCGGGAAGCGCCCTGGCCCCAACCTCCCGGGCGAGCTCCGCCAAGGCCCCGGCCCGCCTCCCCGAGAGGAGGAGGTCATGCCCCTTCAGGGCCCGGGCAAAAGCGCCGCCCAGGCCCCCTGTGGCCCCGGTGATGAGGACGCGCATGGCCTTCACGTTAGGGCTTGGGGCGGGCGCCGTTTGTGGGGTAGGGAGAAAAGCGCCGCCCTCACCCCGCCCCGCCCCCTCGTGGTGGAGCTTCGGCTTGGGCTTCGGCCTCGCGGACGATGGCCCGCGCCAGGTCGCTGAAGATGCGCCGGTGGATGGGGTAAAGGGCCCACCAGTAGAGGAAGCCCGTGAGGCCCTTGGGCTCAAAGTAGGCGGTCTGGACGAGAAGGCTTCCCCCTTCCGCCTCCCTGGCCTCCCACTCCAGCCAGGCCCGCCCGGGAAGGCGCATCTCCGCCCGCAGGCGGAGGAGCCTCGGGGGCTCCACCGCCTCCACCCGCCAGAAGTCCACCGCCTCCCCCGGGAGGAGTTCCGTGGGGTGGCGCCTCCCCCGCCTCAGGCCCGGCCCCCCGAGGAGGCGGTCCAGAAACCCCCTCAAGGCCCAGGCCCAGTTCCAGACGAGCCAGCCCCTCTCCCCTCCCAGGGAGGCGAAGCTCCGAAAGAGGGCCTCCGGAGAGGCCTTGGTGTGGAGGGCGCGGACCTCGCGGATGAGGCCCTCCCGGTCCTCGAGGCGAAAGCCCCTGCCGTAAAGCGCCCCGGACCAGCGGGTCTCCACCTCCCCCAGGGCGATCCTCTCCAGGGCGAGCTCCACCGCCTTGCGGTAGGGGATGGGCGAGACCTCGGGGAAAAGGGCCCTGGCCCGGGCGGTGTCCGCCACCAGGGGGTGGAGGATCCCCTCCACCAGGGGCAGGGCGAGCCGGTTGGGGATGGGGGTGACGAGGCCCACCCAGAGGGCGGCGAGCCTCGGGGCGAGGACGGGGACGGGGAGGATGACCCGCTTGAGCCCCCGCACCTCGGCGTAGGTCTCCATCATGGCCTTGAAGGAGAGGGGTTCCGCCCCGATCTCCACCACGCCGGAAGGCCCCCTCTCCAGGGCCAGGACCAGGTAGGCCAGCACGTCCCGGACGGCGATGGGAGAGACGGGGTTCAGGACCCAGCGGGGGGCCACCATGACGGGCAGGCGTTCCGTGAGGTAGCGGACCATCTCAAAGCTGGCGGACCCCGAGCCGATCACGGGCCCCGCCCGGAACTCCGTGGCGGGGAGGTTCGCCCTCAGGATCTCCCCCACCTGGGCCCGGCTCCTCAGGTGGGGGGAGGGCTTGCCCTCCTTGGGCAGGAGGCCCCCCAGGTAGACCACGTGCCCCAACCCCGCCTCCCGGCCCACCCGGGCGAAGGCCTCCGCCTGGCGGCGCTCCGCCTCCTGGAAGGCCTTCTCCGAGAGCATGGCGTGGACCAGGTAGTAGGCGGCCTCCGCCCCCTCCAGGGCCCGCCTGAGGGCCTCCTCGTCCTCCAGGCTTCCCCGCACCACCTCCACCCGCCCCGCCCAGGGGCGCCCCGCGAGGCGGGTCTCGTCCCGCACCAGGACCCGCACCTGGTGCCCTCGCTCCAGGAGGCGGGGAACCAGCCTCCCCCCCACGTACCCCGTGGCCCCCGTGACCAGGACGCGCACGCCCCAAGCATACCCGCCCCCTCCTCGGGAAAGGGTGGCGGGGACCATGGTCCAGACCCAGGTCTTTCCCGGACGCCGGGGCTACCCTAGGCCCCGTGCGGGCTTTGGTGGTGGGGGCGGGCATCGGCGGGCTGGTGGCGGCCAGGGCCCTGAGGCGGGCTGGGCTCGAGGTCTTGGTCCTCGAGGCCCACACCTACCCGGGGGGCCTCGCCGGAACCTTTATCCACAGGGGTTACCGCTTTGACGCCGGGGCCACCCTGCTTTCCGGCCTCGCCCCCGGAGGCCCCATGGCCCTGATCGCGGAGGCCCTGGAGGTGCGCTTCCCCGTGGAGCCGTTCCCTGAGGGCTTCCCCCTCATGGCGGTCCACCTGCCCCGGGGGGAGGTGGTGCGCCCCGTGGGGCGGGAGGCGGAGCGGGAGGCCCAGCGGGACTTCTTCGGGCCCCGGGTCCTCCCCTTCTGGCGCTGGCAGGAGGAGAGGGCAAAGGCCCTCCTCCGCCTCGCCCCCCGCCTCCCCTGGCCCCCCGAGAGGGGGGAGCTTCTCCGCCTCCTCGCCCTCCTCCCCGAGCTTTTTCCCCTCCTCCCTGACCTCTTCTTGAAGGCGGCCCACCGGGCCCCCCAGGACCCCCACTTCCTCCGCTTCCTGGACGCCCAGCTCCTCATCGCAAGCCAGGCGGAGGCGAAGCGCACCTACGCCCTCTACGCCGCCCTGGCCCTGGACCTCCCCCACATGGGCCCGGCCCTGGTGCCGGGGGGCGTGGGGCGGGTGGCGGAGGCCCTGGCGGAAGGCCTCCCCGTGCGCTACAAGGCCCGGGCGGAGAGGCTCCTCCTAGGGGAGGGGCGGGCCTTGGCCGTGGAGGTGGCCTACGGGGGAAGAAGGCGGGGGGAGAGGGAGGTGGTGGAGGCCGACCTCTTCGTCCTGGACGTCCCCTTGGCCCCCCTTCTCGGCCTTCCCCTAAAGGTCCCCGAGGACGCCTGGGGGGCCTTCGTGGTCCACGGGGTCCTGCCCTTCAGGGCCCCTCCCCCCTACTTCCGGCAAAACGCCAGGGAAAAGCCCTTCGCCTTCCTCTCCTTGCGCCCCGAGGGGGAAAAGACGGCCTTCGCCCTAAGCCTCCACACCCCCCTCGCCCTCTGGGAGGGCCTTTCCCCGGAGGAGTACGGGAGGCTCAAGGCCCGCTGGGGGGAGATGGCCCTGAGCCTGGGGGAGGCCCTCCTCCCCGGGCTGAGGGAGGCGGAGCTCCTCCTCTTCGGCACCCCCAGGACCTACGCCCGCTTCGCCGGGCGGGCCTGGGTGGGGGGGTTCCCCCAGACCCACCCCTTCCGCTTCCCCCGGGTGCGGCCCTTCCCCAACGTCTTCCGGGTGGGGGAAGGGGTCTTCCCTGGGCAGAGCGTCCCCGCCGCGGCCCTCTCCGGCCTCAGGGCGGCCCGCCTGGCCCTAGAAGCCCTAGGTCTTGCAGGTAGCGGAGGAGAAGCCCGGCCGTCCTTCCCTCCCTTTCCGTGAGGAGGTCCAGGTGGGTGAGGCCGGGGAGGACCTGGGCACGGGCCTCCGTCCCCGGGAAGAGCTCTCCCAGACGGAAGTCCTCCGCCCTCGGGTAGAGGCCCCGCCCGGCCCCCAGGGCGAGCACGGGGTAGGGCAGGGCCCGGGGCTTGAGGCCCCGGAGGACGTAGGGGTACCCCCCCACCTCCAGGAGGAGCCGGTAGGGGAAGTACCACTCGGAAAAGCCCGTCTCGGGGAGGGCGAAGGCCCTTAAAAAGGCCCTCGGGTCCGTGGCCTCCCCCGTGTCCCGCCAGGCGATGGGGCCCGCCCTTGGCCCCCGCACCGTGCGCACGAGCCGCCCCTGGAGGAGGCCGAGGAGGCTAAAGCCCTCCCTGGCCCAGGCCCGCCCCGCGCTCACGCTGAAGACGGGGAAGAGGCTGTAGTCGTCGTCCACCCGGAGGAGGGCCAGGGCCTCCCGGGTGGCCCGGTAGGGCCCGAAGGGGAGGTCCTCCTCGGGCCTTTTCGCCGCGAGGAAGGCCTCCGCCTCGGCCAGGGCGAGCGCCTTGGGCCCGAGGCCCAGAAGCTCCACGGCCGGGCTCCCCTCCCCCCGGAGGAAGGCCCGGTAGCCCACAAGCCGCCCGAAGGGGAGGTCCGCCCCCTCATAAAAGGCCTCCTCCGCAAGGGGCACCACCCCGGGGGCCCCGTCCAGGAGGACGAGCCCGGAGAGCTTCTCCCCGTGGAGGAGGGCGTAGAGCCCCGCAAGGGCCGCCCCCAGGGAGTGGCCCGCGAGGACCACGGGGGCCCGGGCCCTTGCCGCCTCCACCGCCAGGTCCAGGTCCTTAAGGTGCACCTCCAGGCCCCAGGCCCTTAGAGGGGTGAGGTCGGGGAGGGCGAGGGCACGGTAGTAGGCCACGGGGTCCTCCCGGAGGAAGCCCCGGCGGTCCTCCAGACCGTTCGCCCGCCTCTCCCAGGCCCAGACCTCGAGGCCCGGGGCCATGGCCCTCAGGCGCTCGGCCAGGAGGGCGAAGTTGGTGCTCCCCCCAAGAAGCCCCGGCACCAGGAGGAGGAGGGCCTTAGGCCTCGGGGCGGGGTAGACGAGGGCGTAGCTCCTGTCCAGGTCCGGCCTCCCCGTATCCGCCCCGGGGAGGGCCCGGTACTCCTGGCCGAGGGCCGGGAGGAGGGCGAGGGAAAGGGCCAAAAGCCGCTTCACGCCCCTCACCCTACCTCGGCGAGGAGGAGGCCGAGCCGGCCCAGCCTCCGGACCTCGGCCCGGAAGCCCGCCCCTTCCAGGAGGCGGAGGAGGGCCTCCGGGGTGGGACGGAAGAGCCCAAGGGAGGCCCCGGGGCCCAGGAGGAGGAGGCCGAAGAGCCGCCCCCCGGGCCGGAGGACGCGCCTGGCCTCCCTCGCGGCCCCTTCGGGGTCCAGGAACTCGTTCCAGGTGGGCCCGATGGCCACGCCCGAGAAGGCCCCCTCCCGGAAGGGGAGCCTCTCCCCGTGGGCGAGGAGGTAGGCCCCGGGGCGGCGCCTTTGGGCCACCTTGAGGAAGGCGGGGGAGGGGTCCACCCCCACCATCCCCTCCCCCAGGGCCTCCCGGTAGACCCCGGTCCCCGTGCCCACGTCCAAAAAGGGCCCTCCCGTGGGGAGGAGCCACTCCCGGAGGAGGGCGAGCTCCCCGGCGAGGTCCAGCCGCCCCCCGGAGAGGAGGCCCGTGGAATGGGCGCGCCAGAGGTCGTAGAGGGCGGCCACGGGAGGGAGGCGGTTCGCCAGGGCCAGGTGGGGCCTCTCCCGGAAGGCCCGGAGGTCCAGAAAGCCCCCCTTCCGGGGGAAAACCCGGCCGCACCCAGGGCACCCCTCCCCGAGGAGGGGCCCCCGGCAGAAGGGGCAGGCGAGGAGGGGAAGGAGCCAAGAAGGAGCCCCCTCCCCGGGAGGCCCCGGGAAGGGGGGCTTAGGGGCCTCAGCGGTTCCCACCGAGGACGGTGGCGTCCACCACGGGGACCACGGTCAGGGTGCCTTCCTTGAGGCTACCCACGGCGAAGACCGTGTAGACCTTCCCGGGCTCTAGCTCAACCCCAGGGAGGTCCAGGGCCACGGTGGCGGTGCCCGCCGCCCGGACCTCGAGGTCGTAGGTCCCGGCGGGCACGGACGCGTAGGCGCTCGCCCGGGGGAAGGGAAGGCCCGCGAAGAGCACGGGGCCGCCCTTCACCGCCACGTCCACCGCCGGGGCGTCGGGGGAGGCGTGGACCACCCGGATCCGGGCGAAGCCCGCCCGGGGGAAGAAGCCCGAAAGGAGGTCCGTGTACACCTGGGGCCGGATCTGGGCCAGGAAGCCCGTGGCGGCCACGGTGTAGTAGACCCCCACCTTGAGGTCCAGCTCGGCGTCTATGACCACGGGGGCGTCCTGACCCGCGGGCACCACCTGGACCCGGACCTTGGCGGCGGGAAGGGGGATGTAGGGGGTCACCTCCTTGAAGGCCAGGCCCGTGATGGCCCGCTGCCCGTTCACCAGGACGTCCACCGCCGGGGCGTCGGGGGAGAGGTGGGCCACCCGCACCATGGCGCCTTGGCCCAGGGCCAGGCCGGCCAGGGCCGCCAGAACCAGAACAAAAAGGCCTCGTTTCATCTTTTCACCTCCACGGGAAAAGCCTAGAGGGAGGCCTGCCCGTCAAAATGGGCGCAGGCCACATAAACCTCCCGCCAAGGTAGCCTGGACCACACCCAGGGTGAGGGGGAGCACATTCTCGGGGGACCTTCGGCCCTAGCATCCTCCCAAAGGAGGTAAGGGCATGGACCGCAGGCGTTTTCTCACCGGTGCGGGGCTTTTTTTGGCGGCGGGAGGCCTTCCCTTGGGCCGGGCCCAGGGGCGCGCGCCCAAGGGGGTGAACGGGGGCGGCTTTTACCGCTTCCGGGTAGGGGGGATCCAGGCGGTGGTCCTCTCCGACGGCCAGTCCCCTCCAGGCCCCCTCCTCCCCAACTGGGGGGCGAACCCGGAGCTCCAGGAGGCCTTCCGCAGGACGCTCGTGGAGCACTTCCTGGACCCGGAGGCCACCCGCAACAACTTCAACCCGGTGCTCCTGGACCTGGGGGAGGCCAGGCTCCTCGTGGACACGGGGAGGGGTGCGGGAAGTGGGGGGCGGCTCCTCGCCCACCTGGAGCTTGCCGGCTACCTTCCCGAGGACATCACCCACGTCTTCCTCACCCACGGCCACCCCGACCACATCGGGGGTCTGGTGGACGGGGAGGGGCGGCCCGTCTTCGCCAAGGCGGAGCACCTCATGGGCCGGGTGGACCTGGAGTTCTGGCTTCAAAACCCCTCGCCCGCGGTGCAAAGGGCCCTCGTGCCCCTAAAGGAGCGCATCCGGCCCGTGGAGGACGGGGAGGAGATCCTCCCGGGGGTGCGGGCGGTGGCCTCCTTCGGCCACACCCCGGGGCACATGAGCCTCGAGGCCATCTCCGAGGGAAAGAGGCTCTTCATTTTTGGGGATGCGGCGGGCCACTACCTCCTCTCCCTCCGCTTCCCCCAGGCCTACCTGGCCTTTGACATGGACAAGGCGCAGGTGGTGCGGACCCGGGCCCGCCTCTTCCAGAAGGTCTCGGAGGAGCGGAGCCTGATCACCGCCTACCACTTCCCCTGGCCCGCCGTCGGGTACATCCGGCGGGAAGGGGAGGGCTACGCCTTCGTCCCGGCCTTCTTTGAGTTTTAGGGCCCGCCCCTCTGGCGGGGCACTTAGGTCTGGGCCCGCGCGATCCGCTCCCGGTACCAGAGGGCGCTCCTTTTGGGGATGCGCCTCTGGCTGGGGAAGTCCACGTAGTAGAGGCCGAAGCGCCGGGTGTAGCCGAAGGCCCACTCAAAGTTGTCCATGAGGCTCCAGACGAAGTAGCCCCGGAGGTCCACCCCTTCTTCCCGGGCCCGGAGGGCGGCCTCCACGTGGGCCTCGAGGTAGGCCACCCGCTCGGGGTCCTCCACCACGGCCTCTCCCGTCCAGAGATCGGGGTAGGCGGCCCCGTTTTCCGTGACGTAAAGGGGCCAGGGCACCTCCCGGCCGAGGCGCTTCAAGAGGTGGTAAAGCCCCTCGGGGTAGACCTCCCACCCCATGGCCGTGGCCGGCCCTTCCGGGGGAAGGTAGCGCACGGGCAAGGTCCCCGTCCCCGGGGCCACGCGGACGGGGGCGTAGTAGTTCACCCCCAGGAAGTCCAGGGGCCTTGCCACGAGCTCCAGGTCGCGGGAGAGGATGGGGACGGGCGGGGGGTCTCGGAAGGGGCTTTCGGGATACCCCTTGCCCAGGATGGGGTCCAGGAAGAAGCGGTTGTGGTAGCGGTCGGCCACGTCCACCGCCTCGGGGTCCTCGCCGTAGGCCGGGGCGAAGTTGAGGACGATCCCCACCCGCCTCGCCCCCGCGGCCCTCAAGGCCTCCACGGCGAGGCCGTGGCCCAGGAGGAGGTGGTGGGCGGCGCGGAGGGCCGCTTCCAGGTTCCTGAGGCCGGGGGCGTGTTCCCCCGTCCAGTGCCCGAGGAAGGCCGAGCACCAGGGCTCGTTCAGGGTGGCGAAGAAGGGCACCCGGTCGGCGAGGGCCCGGGCCACCGCCTCGGCGTACTCGGCGAAGGCGAAGGCGGTCTCCCGGCTCCGCCAGCCTCCCCGCTCCTCCAGGGCCAAAGGCAGGTCCCAGTGGTAGAGGGTGAGAAAGGGCGTGATCCCGGAAGCGAGAAGCCGGTCCACCAGGCGGTCGTAGAAGGCGAGGCCCTTGGGGTTGATCCGCCCCCGGCCCTCGGGGAGGATCCGGGGCCAGGCCACGGAGAAGCGGTAGGCCCGCACCCCGAGGGATTGCATCAGGGCGATGTCCTCCTCGTAGCGGCGGTAGTGGTCGCAGGCGGGCTCCCCTGTGCTCCCGTCCCGGATGGCCCCGGGGCGCTGGGCGAAGGCGTCCCAGATGGAAGGCCCCCGGCCGTCCTCCTGGGTGGCCCCCTCAATCTGGTAGGCGCTGGTGGCCACTCCCCAAAGGAATTTTTCGGCGTTCTCGGTCATAGGCGTTTCTCCTCCAAGAACCTAGCCCTTCACCGCCCCGGCGGTGAGGCCCTGGATGAGCTGGCGCTGCACGAAGAAGAAGAGGACGAGGACGGGCAGCGTGGCCACCGTGGCGGCGGCCATGACCAGATCGTAGCGGTTCTGGTAGTTGCCCACGAAGTTGCGGATGCCCACGGGAACGGTGGCCGTGGCCTCGGTGGTGAGGACCTGGGCGAAGAGGAGCTCGTCCCAGGCGGTGAGGAAGATGTAGACGGCCGTGGCCGCGAGGCCCGGGAGGGCCAGGGGCAGGATCACCCGGTGGAAGGCCTGGAAGGGCGTGGCCCCGTCCACCATGGCCGCCTCCTCCAGCTCCTTGGGAATGGAGGCGAAGAAGCCCCTGAGGATCCAGATGCTCAGAGGGACGAAGAAGGCGGTGTAGGTGAAGACGAGCCCCCCGTAGCTGCCCACGAGGCGCACCTCGAGGCCCAAAGCGGAGCGGACCCAGTTCTGCACGTAGATGTACATGATGTAGATGGGGATCAGGAAGAGGATCCCGGGGATCACCTGGGTCACGAGGACGCTTCCCCCGAAAAGCTCCGCTCCGGGGAAGCGGAACCGGGCAAGGGCGTACCCGGCGAAGGTGGCCACGGCCAGGGCGAAGACCGTGGTCAGGGAGCAGACGAGGAAGGAGTTTTTCAGGTAGTGGAAGAAGGGCAGGACGCGCCAGATGTCCAGGTAGTTGCCCCACTGGGGCGTCTTGGGGAAGAGGCTTCCCGTGGCCGCCTCCAGCTGGGTCATGAGGGAGGTGTTCACCATCCAAAAGATGGGGAAAAGGTGGAACACGAGCACGAGGACGAGGAGAAGGCCCGCGCCCCACTTGAGCCATCGTTCCTCACGCATCGTTCACCTCGCGCGCAGATCCTCCCGGAAGACCCGGTACCAGAAGAGGATGAGCCCGAGGGAGAGGAGCATGTAGAGGGTGCTCGCCGCCGCCCCCAGGCCGAAGTTCCACAGGCCGAAGGTGTTGCGGAAGAGGTTGGTCATGAGGAGGTCCCCCCACTCCCCGGGGTAGCCCGCCCCGTGGCCGAACATCATGTAGACGATGTTGAAGCTGTACATCGTCCCCAGGAGCCCGTAGAGGAGGAGGACCGCCGTCACCGGGCGGAGCATGGGCCAGGTCACGAAGCGGAAGCGCTGCCAGGGCGTGGCCCCGTCCACCTTGGCCGCCTCGTAGAGCTCCTGGGGGACGGTCTGCAAGGCGGCGAGGTAGGTGACCATGACGAAGGGCCAGCTCCGCCACACCGTGGGCACCACGATGGCCACGAAGGGGTCGTGTAAGGATTTATGTGTAAGGATCCGTGTTTAATAGGGGGGCACACCTTAGCACGAGGAGGTGCCCCGTGGACCAGGATACCTTGCGGATCTTGCTGAGGGAAGCGGTGCGGGAGACAGTAGCCGAGGTTCTGCAGACGGTTCTGGAGCT
>Ga0181556_1000499_pt1 | contig 41988 bp, 7 predicted proteins | sample 011ome_14_FD_148651 | JGI IMG/M metagenome (GOLD analysis project Ga0181556, IMG submission 148651) | Coastal salt marsh microbial communities from the Groves Creek Marsh, Skidaway Island, Georgia - 011505AT metaG (spades assembly) | ecosystem: Environmental > Aquatic > Marine > Intertidal zone >...
GGAGGTGACGGTGGAGGAAACGGAGGAGGAGACGGTGGTGGGAAAGGGGGAGGCGATGGAGGAGGAGGAGAGGGTGGAGGAGGGGGGGATGGAGGAGGCAAAGGACAACTTCCATCGAGCGTGCACGGAGATGGAGGCGGTGACGGCGGAGGAGGAGGAGAAGGAGGAGGACGCGGCGGAGGAGAAGGAGGAGGAGGAGAAGGAGGAGGAGGCAAAGGTGGCGGTAGTGGTGGAGGGAACGGAGGTGGTGACGGCGGAGGTGGTGACGGCGGAGGCGGTTTCGGAGGTGGCGATGGAGGTGGAGGAGAAAGAGGAGGAGGAGATAGAGGTTGTAAAGGTGGAGGGAACGGAGGTGGTAACGGCGGCGGCGGGGACGGTGGCGGCGGAGAAGGAGGTGGCGGTGGTGGTGGAGGAGAAGGAGGCGGAGGAGATGGAGGTGGTAAAGGTGGATGTAATGGCGGCGGAAACGGTTGGGGAGACGGTGGAGGTGGGGGAGGAGGCGATGGAAGTGGGGGTGAGGGAGGAGGTGAAGGCGGTGGGGGGGGCGGCGAAGGCGGAGGAGATGGAGGCGGAGATGGAGGTGGCGGCGAAGGTGACGGCGGCGGCGGCGGCGAAGGTGGTGAGGTTTGCTCGACAACCATCGCCGTACTGAAACTCATGATGCACGCTCGCGCTATCGCCAGTCCATCTCCAAGGTCTTCATAAACTGTATCGGGAACGACATCGAAAGTAGAGTCAGCATTCGGAGCTTTCAGTAAAGCAACGTTAAGGTGCGATCCAGTGTACTCGTATGGTAATTCGAGAGTGACACAGGTATCAAAAATTTGTCCGTGCGGCATCAAATTGATTATGTTTCCAATGGCCGTCGAACGGTATTCTGGTGGTATCGTTCCACCCACATCTGTATTATCGAGCTCTGAGATGACGATGTTCACATCATCTTGAAGCGATGAAGCTGGAAAATCGAGAGACATGCTGAGACCCTTTTTCGAAGGCATATCGCTGGACTGTAATTTCGTTCGCTTAAACTTTTCAATCTTCTGAAGCTTAATTTTCTTCGAAATGTATTTCGCACATCCCGGGTCTGCCGAATTGCTCGCGCAGTATTCCACGATCACAAACATGCAACCTGGTGCAACTTTCTTGTACTGAATGCCATTGATTCGGTCGGAGCATCTCATGCTAAAGCAAGGGCAGCTTTCGTCGGAACCACACAAGGTAAACGGACACTTAAAATCTTCCGCAAATAAAGGAGGAAGGGGTGGTTTCGGTGGGGGCGGCGAAGGGGGCGGAGGTGGAGGTACCGGTGGTGCCGGTGGAGGTGATGGCGGAGGTGGACTTGGTGGCGGTGGTTTTGGAGGTGGACTTGGCAGTGGCGATGGCGGAGGTGGCGATGGCGGAGGTGAAGGCGGAGGTGGCAACGGAGGGGGAGGCAAAGGGGGTGGTAAAGGTGGCGGGGAAGGCGGCGGCAAAGGAGGCGGAGGTAAAGGAGGCGGAGGCGAAGGGGGAGGAAAAGGGGGAGATGACGGAGGGGGAGGTGACGGTGGAGGAAACGGAGGAGGAGACGGTGGTGGGAAAGGGGGAGGCGATGGAGGAGGAGGAGAGGGTGGAGGAGGGGGGGATGGAGGAGGCAAAGGACAACTTCCATCGAGCGTGCACGGAGATGGAGGCGGTGACGGCGGAGGAGGAGGAGAAGGAGGAGGACGCGGCGGAGGAGAAGGAGGAGGAGGAGAAGGAGGAGGAGGCAAAGGTGGCGGTAGTGGTGGTGGAGATAGAGGAGGAGGTGAAGGTAGAGGTGGAGGTGGAGGTAGAGGTGGTGGTGAAGGAGGCGGTGGCGACGGCGGCGGCGGCTTTGGAGGTGGCGATGTCGAGGGAGGGGGGAACGGCGGATGCAGTGGAGGAGGAAGTGGAGTTGGTGGCGATGGCGGCGGTTTTGGAGGAACTGGTGGTGGCCATGGCGCTTGAAATGGTGGTGAGGGGATTGGCGACGGTGGCGGGGGTGCGACCGCAAAATCTTGCCGAGTAAAGTTAAACGGTGATCGTGCATCTGGAATACCCGCCGCAAGACAAATTCTGGAATAATTTGTTCCCGAAGATATATTCGGGTTGAAGGTGATGTCACACGTCACACAAAAGGTCGCATTCGTACAAACTACGCACCCCACAGAGCATCCATTATCACCATAAGCTTCTCTTTTTATTGGATCGAGAGAGACTGCCGATACTGGAGCGAGGAGAGATGCATCGAATCCCCTATTCGTGTTTTCTGCACTCAATGACGCGACGAGAACTTTGGAAGTGCCATCGTCCGCGTCGAGATTCATCTCCGCGTCGTAAAAGAAGCGATATATTAACGAGTCAGAACTCGATGAAGCGTCAAAGATAAGATGATTTTCATTTAATTTCTCTTCCATAAGCACACGTCTGTTATTTTTCGCGGTTTCTGATAACACTCCCGCACTCACACCGGATAGAAGAGGTGATGGCGGTGGTTTCGGAGGTGGTAAAGTCGCCGGAGGTGCGGAAGCAGTCTTCAGATAACAGTGGTATCCCTCTCGACTGTTGAGTTTCCCTCCATCGAAAACATTTGAAGGCCCACACAGGGACGAACCTCCATTGCAATAAGTCTGATAATTTTCACCATCTATACTTTGCATACCTCCCCATTTGTTGTTTTGGAATGTATTCGTCGATTCAACAACATAAGCGTTCCAATCCGTAACTAATCGACACTCAGGTGTTGGCCAAATATCCCGAAGTACAACTTCTGCAGCTAAACACCACGCGAATACGATACACTTTGCCTTGCATAGAATGATTGCGTCATGAGCATTAGTACCGCTCGTGTGGGGGAATAAATCGTAACAGCTTTTTGAGAATTTTATCCCATAATTTCCATTTGATTGGCGGCACTCACCTTCACCAAGATACGAGTAATCAAGGTCCGGTGGAGGTGGCGGAGGTGAAGGTAGCAATGGTAACGGAGGGGGAGGCAAGAGGGGGGGGAGCGGTGCAGCAGGCGACGGCGGTGCAATATCTGGCTTCGCATAGCAATGATGACCTGTTAGAGAGTGCACTCTGCCACCGAAAAAACGTGGCGCGTCGGCGCGGCAAGTTCCACCATGACAGTGAGTTTGATACGTTTCGCCACCGAGAGTTTCTGCGCCTCCCCAAAAATTGTTTGCAAGCGTGTTACCAGATTCTACTACATAAGCCGTCCAATCCGTTATTAATTTGCATCCAGGAGTGAGTTGCGACTCTGCATCGAGCTCAACTTCTACGGCAAGGCACCACGTGAACTCGAGACATTTGTTTCTACATCGGTTCCTAGCCTCGTGCGCATTTGTTCCTACGACATGCGGATTCAAATCAGAATATTCCTTTCGAAATGTCATCGGGGACTCGAGGCCGTTACTCACCATACACTCGCCTTCTCCGAGATATTCGTATGGACTTGAGCACGATGCCAGGATTATCCTATTACTAGGTGAACTTGAATATGTTAGAAGACCTTTGGAATATAACGTGGACGGATTTGAAAGACTTTGATCAATTCCCGCCACGAAAACAGCAGTTTCGTTAGTCACGTTGAATGAAGTACCCGCAAGCCTTTTATACTTCAAAAGGTAAGCTTTGAAAGTTCGAAAAGAACCTCGTTCCGCGACTCTCCCTCTTTGCGTCCACGTTGAAATAGGATCATTTAAAATACCGAAAGGTGGCTTGATGTCAGGTTCGTTACATATTGTCCAAGTGCCAACAAGAGTATCCATGCGGCCACCAACATGACCTCTAGGCATTTCAAGAAACAAATCCTCCAGCCACAACTTCGTCGCATTGGCGTCGTAACCGGCCAAACCGTTGAAACATATACCTTTCGTAAACTCTGGACCGCATCCGAGCAAAAATGTCAACGCATTTTTGAACGCATTTGCGCTACCAGGCGTATCGATGAGTGTAAAGTCAGTTCGCGTCGCTCGTCTGATTCCAGCGGAGGGTTCATTCCACGCCAGCGCAAGAAGTTCCGATTTGAACAGATTCAAGACAGCAATGCTACTTCCATACGCGCTCCTATAACATGGTAGTATTCTGAGAAGAACATTATACCTTGTCGCCGATCTAAACATTGAGCTTTCCCCTTCAAGTATGTAGGGGATGACCACATCCAAGAAATACCTTAGTGGACCATCACTGGTCACACCAAAAGGACATCCTACTAATCGTGCGCCCGCTGAAAGAAATTTCTCCAAACTCTTAGGATAGAAACGCGCGACGTGCAAGAATTGTCTGGCAGCCTTTTCGAGGATTGTAGTATTCGTAATTGATGTCATTTGATAGTGCGTGAAAATTAAATCCCATGCTTCAGGGACGTGAGGATTTTTCTCCAACGTGGAAAGTAAGAGCATTATGACCCGCTCTTGGGTGTTTAAGCCGCCCATATTATAATAGAAGGTGCGAAATAGCTGCATAGCAAGCCGAACCTCTAAATAACTATCCAGGCCTTCGTTCATTGCGCGAGGTATCGAAGATATGTAATCTAAGGACGTTTCAATCCCTTCTCCACGTCTCCGGATATCGTCTGTAGGGAGCGGGTTCACATCAGTCAACCACGTCGATACTTCACCAGCAATGAACCCAAACTTATTCATTTTCCATAACCCACTTGGGCTTTTATTAAATGCGATTGCTGCTGAGTGACCTCCGGGTTGTTGGACCATTGTCGCCGGTCCGCCTCTACATGCAACATTTCCAACATGTAGATACGACAACCTGGCGCTCCCTCCCCCATCTTCGGCAATCCGAGGTAGAGAGTCTTTGTACCAATTCGAATTTCGACACACGTTTGCGTCTGGTTTATTGCTGTCGTAATTAGAACTGTATCGAAACCAAGAAGTAGCGATGCCGGCTTTACTGGTACGATTGAGATCAACGTACTCATCTGGGTTATCTGCCTCCGCGTCTTCGTATCGGCTCCAAATCCAGTCGCACTCCTCAGTGGGAATATGAGCAATTGGATGTATCGTTAGTAATGGCCATGGTGCATCTGTAAGAGGGAAAGCGAGATCTTTTCTACCCACTTTTTTTATCAAATAATCCAGAGCGGCGATCGGAGAAGGGTTCTTCAATCTTGACGTGGGTGCGTTGAATTGCTTCCCATGTTGCGCACAGTAATTTCGCAACTTTGTGAATTCAACATCTGCGGTAGCCCCGTCTTCTCCCTGCTCGGGAGAGGTTGAGTTTATTAGCGAACCTATGTTTCTGTATCTCTGCGAGAACGCGAGAAGAACGTCGGGGATGTTCGAATCTACTATTTGCTCGTCGTCGAAAAAGTTTTTCAAAAAGCGAAGGTTTTCCACAACTTTAGGATGCGTCGGCATCGATAGTGAATAGAGCGATTTCCTCAAACTCACGCCTTGATCTCCCGTTTGAGTTCTAATAAAGTCCCAAATTGTATCCGATTCTGGGATCGAGGATTGAGATTTTGCATGATTTTCGTTCCAATCAAGCAAAGCGTTTGTTAACACTTCCGTCCATACTTCTCCTGAGTCGATCGTAACGTTGAACAGCTCACCGAAAGCCTCGGACCCCATGTACGGATATTGCGTGAATACGCCGCGCTTGGCAAACACGTGAGACCTACTTGATCGCTCAAATGCTGGCGACGCTGATCTGCTTAATTTCTTAGTTGATATAAAACCGCAATTGCCGCTTTCGGGGTTATCATCAATGTCAGGCGTGAAAACCACACCTGGACATCTAGCGGTATGCGAGCACGCCCTGACGCACTCACTGACAGATGCATTGAACGTCTTCTCGCTCGTATGCGCGCGCCGCTCGAATAGAATAAAGTCATCGATTGGGTCGAGTAATTCACTCGCTTCTGCTTTCAAAAAGTGGGTCCATCCTGATGGCAAAAACAAGGAGGCAGGGGTTTCTGTGTAGCTACAGGTGTCAAATTCAGCCGGCTTTGTGGCTGCTTCACAATACGCAGTATAGCATATGGCCGAAGATGGTATACACTTAACACTACGCCCGCGCACACCGGTGCTTGCGATCCCAGATCCTATCGGTGCCTTCTCACACGCACTCCATTCGCTTACGTTCCACGAAGGTGTCGCGCACGATTCTCCATTATCGATGCCGCGTTTGAGAGTACACTTCCCGTCCGGATCTTTAGCCCAACCGTTGAGGCAAATGCATGTGCCGTAATCAGCCATAACCTCACACCGACCATAATGACAATCTACATTACATAGCGAACCATGTGATTCGTACTGATCGCATAGTCGAGTTGTAGGTGGCATTGCCCCTGCTATACATCTTTGTATCTCGGCGCGCGTACCGTTTGGCCACACGCATGCGTTCATGCGCGACTGGGTGTTCCAAAGATTTTTCTGAATTATATCGTTACGCGAAATTTCCAGGTCCGCACGACGCTTTTGTGGAGTCTTTCCGCACCTTTCCCACGCAAGTGGCACCCATTGAGCGTGGAGAACCTCATTTAACTCCGTCAAATTTTTCGAGTAGCACTCCTTTTCACTGGTGGACGGCACAAAACAACAGCCATATTTCTCGCACGTGGCTTTTCGAATGTTGACATTTTGAGTGTTTCCTTGAGAGTCCAATTCATATGGAACACAAATTGTTCGCGATGTGCCTACTTTCAACAAGCATTGCGGATTGCAACTAAACGCGTTACACGATTGCATGCCGTTTGGCTTTACATCGAAATGAGCGCATTTAGAATCGTTCACTGCGTCAGATAAAATCTGGCGCGATCTGAGCGCGCAAAAAACTTTACGAAATTGTACACCGCTTTCGCAAGGTTTCGAACATATGCTCCAAGGTGTCGTGGCCCAGACAACGTCGACGTTTCCTACGAAATAATCAACGCCTTCCTCGTTGGACATCACGACGAAGGAGGCCAAATCCGATATCGTTACCGGGTGCAGGTATTCCACCGGGGTAAAACGAGTTTCTCCGAGATAGGAAGTTGATGATTCGTAAGAAGGAACACTCGAAGGTACAGCAGTCAAGGTCTCATCGCATCTTTCTTTGTATATTCTGCATACTTTCGTTTCGCGCGCATACGTAAACGTCGCACCTGAAGCTGGACTAAACCCGAAGGGATTGGCGCCGCCAGCCAGACACTGGCTCAAGGATTCGGTGGTTTGTGAAGAAAGAATCTCTGCATTTGCGCAGTCCAACTTTTTACACGACCTCGAAGTATATCCATCCGCAATTCCAAGACCAATAGCTGAAACCGGCGAGCACAGCAAGTGTCTGTCGTTGAACGAAGAATCTTCCATTACAGAGGTTCCCCATGAATCGGTGTGGCGCATACCGACGAGACCGACACCAGTCGCGATGTATCCCTGTGCGCACGACTCGTCCATCTCGTAATGCGTACCTTTTTTTACTGCATTGCTTTTTGATGCAAAAGTTCGCGCTTTCACTTCATTAGAACTATCAACGGTAAAACCACTAGGCGTGCCGCAACGCGGAACTACACCCGCCTTGGCAGATGATTGATTCGTGTCGTGTGTAAAGGCTAAGCCGGTGAGAACCTTGCCGACAGGGCATCGCACGTACCCGGTGGGATATCCTAATGCTGGATCCAAGTCGTTGCGTACGTATTGCAAAGTACTCACCGGTTTAATGAAGAGCGAATCGATGCGAACCCAGTCGTAATATCGCTCGTCCTCTAAGCACAGCGTCGTGTTGCTGTAAAAAGCGCACTCGCTCAACTTACCAGAGGTCAGCCCTAACCCAGACTCGACACACTTCATCGATTGAATGGGGGCGTTAAAATCATCGGTAATCATCACAACTTCTTCGCCTCGATATTTAGCGTTATGAAAAATCGAGTCTTGTCCCCAATATCGAGTGCGTTTCAAAATCGCGGAAGAAAGCTCCTCCTCGCAGTCGCAATACCCCCATTCGGTTTGCTCAGCATTCGTGTAACATATTTTTCGCCCTCTTTCGAAACCCGCACCTCCAAGGGACGCCGATAAATGCAACGCTGGTATGAAGCACTTCGACTGGTATTCAGTAACATCACTTCCATCCGCGTTTGCGTGGATCACGAGAGACTTTTTATGGAAGCACGGACTAGAATTCGCCGTCCCGCCGCACGTAGGCTTCGCGTAGTCTAGATACAAGCCTCCAGAGAAAAACACACTTTCTGATGTCTGTAACGAGCTCAACTCAGCTGAATCTGCAGCTATGTACCGATATGTACGTTTTGGTTCTGTGCCTAGCAGACCACCATCGCTGTGATAAATTCGCTGTCCGTGTAAAGGAAAAACTTTCGAATCCCCAGAATGTAACGAAACGTGCGAAAGTTCTCTCTCGGAGTAAAACTTCGAACTTGCTCCTGCACCTAAGTAATTCTTTGAACCAATCAACGGGTCTATATTACGTCGCAACTTTGCAATACTACCTAGTGTCAACGAATCCGAAGTGAAATTTCCCGTTTGAGGAAATATCTTTTCGGTAAATCCGCCAAAATCCCCGCTCACCCTCATACTCATACTTCCTCCGCCGAGGGCGAGATTGGGAATAATTTCGTTTGGAATTACCTGATTCCAATGCGATTGAAGCATATTGTGCGTACCATTCGAAGCAAAGTTCAAAGATGGCTGCCAATCCCAAGAGTGCATTCCGCGATCGCGCTCGTCGCGTCGCATGTAAAATGTAATCAATAAATCTTCATTTCTCCCTTGGCGAAGGCGTATCTTGACCGAACTCGATCGCAAACGGCACGTAGAATGTGAACTGGCCGATCGAGTGACTACATCAAATCCCGCGCATCGAGCGTTCGATGTGCACCTTTGCGCGCAAAATTCGATAAAATAGGTTTTTCTAAACCGTTCTTGCGAGATTTGTAAAGTATGGAGAGTGTGAGGAGGAATATACTCCTCGAAAGAGGCTGAATCGTAAGACTCGAACAAATCGCCACCATGAGGGAGTCCGCAACGCTGCGTTTCGTAATAATCAGACTCAGTTTCGATCGTTACGAAACCTAAATCGTCCCAAGAGGCTGGCGCGTTACAGTCATTCGCGTCTAAATCACACATACAAACCTGATGCCTATCGTCCTCGTATAAAAATCCGGGCACACGATACCGCCCATCGGCGATGAAATCGTTCCATTCCATGTACGGTTGATGAATACTCGATTGATTCGTGTGCATTTCATCGCTAAATGGTCGCATGTGCACGTAATTAGCGCTCGAACGCACCGAGTGCCCGCTTTGCTTCACAAGCGTCTTTGATGCCGCAACGTCTGCAGTCCCGTCCCATGCGCCCATGCACCCAATACGCTGTCCTCGCAAGATCTTCACAGAGGCTCTCGCCGGAAGTGTCGCCGTACCGCGTTCGACAAATACCAGCGGTGTCTGTACACCAGTTAGTATTTTACCAACTAATACTTTAATCTGATTGTAATGATAGGTTGGTATGCAGACGTTTGAGCCTCTCGGTAATCCGTACTTTTCCCCTATTCCGACGGCACAAAACGTACCGCTTGAACAGTCCGAGTGCCTATCACTCCTCGACGTTTTACTAAAAGAAGTTGGCGTGCAAGAACCCTCATACGCCTTGCACGGCAAAACGACGATGTCGCTCGACCGCACCGTCCTTAAATCGTCCGTCAAATATGTTTTTCTTTTGCAGTATCCATCCATCCCGTTGGTGAGACCGGCGAGACCGCGATTGATTTCAACTTCTCGCTCGTACACAGAAGTATACGCAGCAGCACTTATTGGTTCCTTGTAGTCGTTATAATACGCAGCATTGAATCCAGATGCATTACTTGCAGTGTTCACTGCATAGTCTGCGCAACACGCTGGGTATATGTGCTGGTATTCATCCGTGTACGCGGAAACGCAATGTTTGGCGTTGCCCCCCATTTGCTCCATAGCTGACGTTAATTTGTTCCAGTGTTTATACATACCACGACTGCGACTCGGATTTGCAACAAAAACACCAGTGGAATCGTTCTCATCGCATTTGGTCGACGTCCAAACGAACGAAGTTGGGCAATATTGCGCAGAATAAGCTTGTGGTAAACCAAGGGCGACTTCGTATGCTGTGCACAACCGAGCGCCTCGAGATTCGCACAAATCCTTATTTACCCCGTAGGACACGCCTGGGTTGCACGTAATGTCGTTCCAAGCGCAGCTTCGATTTAAAGAGCTCGTCCAGTAATCATGATATTTAAAAGCTCTGTCTTTGGGATAATTACCGTAACCAGAGACGCCTTGCGCGCCAGTCGCCTGATAGCACCCAGACGCCAAAGGGTCGTTCGTGAAGCTCGCCCACGTTTGGTTCGGGGCCGCATCAAAAATCTGAGTGCCACACGAACGCAGAGACGGAAAGCCGCCGTAGTGTTGGTCATATCCGCCACCGTCGGGGTTATTCTCCCAAATCCTACTCGCTTGTAAAAGAGCGTCTCGTACCGAGAAATTCGTCCCGAGCTCTTCGCACGTTTTCGTGGATGGACACGCGCCTTGGCAAAATTGTTCGATCGATGGTTTATCTGCCGCTACGCACTCTGATTCTGAGCTCGCAATCGATCCACTCACGGTATTTACACATTGCACGGTTCGAAACTGTTTAAAAGTACACTCTGCTGAAGATGCCGAGTACGTTATATAACCGGTATTTTTACACTCGGACCACGCGGAGCTCGTCCATCTTCCCGAGACCGCCGATCGCCAGACGTACGATTCATACCCAACCACATTTTGTGTTTGTAACGGGCGTCTCCTACCAAATACCCCGCACAGGAACAAATCACATTTTTTCTTCGCGCCTAAGAAAGATATCGCCGAACACCGAGACGCCATGGCTGCGCGACAGGCGCTCTGACATTCGAGGAGTGTTCTCGATATCGTTGAACTCAAGCGCATGCAATTCTCGATGTACGTATTTCCTCCTAAAAACACCCACTTCACAGTGTCAACTACTGCGCTCGCATTGCTTATACTATTACTATACTCTCCACACGGGTCTGTCGCGTTCAAAGGATCCGAGTATCCTACGTGATACTCGCACAAGTTTCCTCCGTCGTCGCTGGCTCGACAGCAACTGTCGCCACATTTAGTAATCGTCGTTGAAACTGCACTTGAACTGTCGCGCTTTACCGCGCACTCGTTCGTGCTCGAGCCTATATACTCAACTTGCACCAAAGATTGATAACAACTAAAGGCAGAAGCCGATTCTCGTGCGTTTGCGAAGCAGCATCCGTACAGCTCGCATCTCTCCTTTTCCGCGGAAACCGACGTTTTCTCCACCTTATGAATATTTTCGTAATACGGATTGCACGGTTTTCTATCTTCTGCAATCGGAACGAAACACTGATCTTGACACGAGTGCGTGTGACACACTTCAATCTCAACTTTTCCATCGTCGTCTTCTCTTCCACTATTAATACCACACAAACTCGAATCGACGGCTTGGTTCGTCAGTAAATCTTTACACGTCCTTCTCGAGCGCGTCCGAAAGCCACCCCCGCACGTTTTAGAGCACTCCGACCATTCACTATTGACGCTTCTCACATACACCGCTCTTCTTCTATTTTGCGCGTACGTATCTGTATAACCCCATTTCTTCTGACCTTCATCGTTGCTATAAGTAAAAGTCACGCTAGACGAGGTAAAACACCACGGTTTTCCTTCCCAGGATTTTTCTAATGTCGGTTCGAAATATTCCACGCCTTCGTATTCGAAAGGAAACACACAATTTTCTCCATTCGCTGTACCGCCCGTGGTTTTTGTCACTTTTACGTAGTGTGTTTGTATTCCTTCTCTTTGCACTAATTCGCTCGAGTCTGGCAAGGACGAAAGGAAAATTGCGTTTGAATACCCGCTGGCGAATATCGCTCTCAAACCGTCCTCGTTTGATTCCAAGAGCGGCCCAGTCACCCTCGCTTCTTCGTGATACTCGTCCATTTTTTTGTTCGATATAGCAAACGCTTCCTCCAACTTCACAATCGCCTCCGAAAACGCTCTAAATTGTTGCTGCGTGTACGCGATTCTAAAATTGTTCATTCCAAACTGACTCGCGATTGCGGCTTTGCTATTCGCCGTGTCGCTCGCTCCAGAACACCTATAAAAGCCCGCGCACCGATGATCCCTCTCGCACGCTCTCGTAATCTCTGCTAAGGTTCCATTTACTGCTGCGTAGGCTAACTTTCGTATCAGGCTTGGATGAATGACCAAATCATCGTACGTGACATTCTCTATCCGTTTCGTTTCCGAACTCCGTCGTTCCTCTACTAATACGTTCGCGTCGTCGTATCCCGCAAAATCTTCGTCCATATCCACCCCTCGTTTCTTTCTATAAAAAGTATGCACTTTTTCAACCTCGTCCGCGACTAAACCGTACCCTCGACCGACTAAGATGCACTCATACGCCGACGTAACTTGCGTAAGCTCTAACGTAAACCCAGCGCACTCGTACCCGTACCTGTCGCACTCCGTTTTGCAACCCAAAAAAGTCGACACACGTTTCAAAAAAGTTCCCGAGACGTGATGTCGGTCGACATGCACGTGGTAATTCGTCGGCTGCGCTTCGATCGTTTCTGGTGACAGCAATGATTGCATCAGGTTTCTTCTTCTACTACTTATTCTTCTCTCGCGATACGAAGAAGAAGAAGAAGAAGAAGAAGAAGAATAGTTTGTCTCCTTCGCGTCGTTGTTCAAAATTGAGTCGGCAAATCGGATTTCGACCGAGGATTTTGGCGTTGATAGATGCGTTTTACTCTTCTCGTAATCCTTTACGAGTTTTAACGGCGATACTACGAAAACGATTAATAAAAGAACGCTCACTATCAGAGCCACCGCGCGAAAATGCTCTCGTTTCTTTTTCTTCATCTTTCGTTCGTGAGCGAGTGGCTGTGATTATATCTCCTCTCTAAATTCTTAAATTTGACTTGTGTAAAGTGGTTGTAAGTGGCGAATTAATTCTCTCTCAAAAATCACTCTCAGAGCACAGATCACGAAAACAATATGTACAATATACAAATTACACCACTTTTTACACAAAAACGCGACACAAGAAAAAAAAACGAATAAAAAAATGGTGTCCATGATGTCGACCACGAGCGCATTCATCTCTTCCCCGACGACTTTGAAGTTGAGAAAGAAGTCTAATACTAATAAAAGAAGTAACAACAGTCTTTTGAAGATAGCGAAAGCGATTTCGGTCGCCGACGTGACCGGTCCGGTGAAAGAGACGATAAAAGATGTGCAATCAGTGGAGGTACAAAATACGATGAGTTTTTCTTTCTCAAGGGAGAATTCGAATAATAATTGCGCGAACTCGTGATGATGGTTTTTCTTTCGTCAACACTAACAATCGAAGAACGCGAAAAAAAAAAGCAATCGGCATCACCACCACCATTTCATCGTCATCGATCGCGAGAAAGAGAGAGAGGAAAGACACGCAGAGTTCTTCTTTGGCTCTCCATCATCATCATCCAATTCAATTCAATCCTCAAAATTCTCCTTTTTTTTGCCTCGTCAGCTTTTTCTTTTCCCCTTTTTTTTTGAAGGACAACATTAACAGAGAAAATTGAGGAGAAAAGTGCTGTTTAGTAGTAAACACAACATCGAAGAAGAAGAAGAAGAAGAAGAAGAACAATTCATTAAATAACACTAACCATTATTAATAAAACCTCATCAATTCTTTGATGATGACTTCTTTATGATAACAGGGATTGAAGAAACTCTCGATTCGGGTGTCGAAATATGCGCCGGCGACGATCATGAGCGCGGGTTCATTTGGCGCGTTCCCGACGATGGGCGCGTGCATGGCGGCGTGCGGGTTAGGCGCGGTTGGAGGCCCGTTGGCGCCGTTAGCCGGACCTCTTTTGTTTTCCCAGGCTGGTGCAGCGGCGAGCGTTGCCGCCGGGGTCGCCGGGATTTTCGGGATTGGCGGGGACGTTCCCGCGTATTTGCACTCGTTGATCTTTCTCGTCGCCGCGGCGGCGGTGTGGCAATACAGCGCCGTCGGCGCGGCGTCGACGTTGGCGGTCAACGCGTTCGCGTTTCACTACGCGCACATGACGACTATTTTGAGCAACTGTAAGGATGTTACGAAGAGAATTCCGTACACTCTTATGAATTCGGTGAAGAAAATTGCGTTGGTTGGACCCGGTTTGGTCATGGCAATGATGCAGCTCTTGCCGAGAGCGATGGAGTTTGAAACCTTCGCCAAGATTGGTTTCGCGCCGCCTGGACTCCTCGGACCGATTGGTGGGTTCTTTTTACACCCGATCGTGCCATGGATAATCGCCATCGCCTCGTTGGTGTGGTTAACCGAAGGGGAGAAGAAGATTACTTCGTTTATCCTCGGCTTGGGGTATTTGATTCCGGGTATTTCGTATTGTCCGACCATGTTGGCGCCGTACGGTCTCGCGCTCATGTTCATGCACTTGTTCTTGGGATTGCAGCTTTTACAGGAAGTCACTCCTTATGGAAGTTTGATTCCTAACCCTCTTTAACTCTTCTGTTTAATTTAACACTGATGAGAAGACAAAAAGGACGGTTGACGACAAAATTTTCCCATGACGGACCGTGTTGTGATCACAAAATGGGAACAAAATGATATTTAATATGAAAAAGAAAATGTATATGATAACAAAAGAACGAACGAATGAAAGAAACTCATCACGATAGCCACCCTATGCATACTTCTTCTAACACAAGTTATTGAATTCTATTCTAAAAATCTCTTCTATTTCTTCGCGCGGTGGTTTCGCGCGTGTTTTCTTTTATTCGACTATGGAAACGTTCAACTTACTTCGTCCAAACGGCATTTGCTCGACTTCTATTTTCACCTTGAGTTTTCCAAACATGTTCTGACGAGCGTTGAATCCTTTCGATACTTTAACTCTCGCTTCGATGCCGTATTTAGGAACAAAGGCGACGATTTCATCTTCGTCTTCGTCTTTCTCGCCCTTCTTGATATTATTAGCATTATTATTATTATTAGTAGTAGTAGTAGTAGTAGTAGTAGTAGTAGTAGTCTTGTTGTTGTTGTTGCCGCGAATCTGGAAGACTCTTGCCTCTGCGACGGTCGTTCTATCTTTGAAAAACTTCAAAGTGTGGAGCTCTGCCGACGCTCTGCCGGCTTGTTGACCGGCCAAATGTCTCGCGTTGCACGTCTCGGCAATCTCCTTAGTGAAAAGATTGGTGTTGTCCATGGCGACTTTTTTCTCAACGCTTGAGATCAAAACCTCGTCGATGGAAATCAATCCCAAACTCGCAGAGAGTAAACGATGGACAATCACGTCGGCGTATCGACGAATCGGACTCGTAAAGTGCGTGTATAAAGGAGAAGCTAAGCCGTAATGATAGAGCTCGTTTCTCGGAAAAGACCCGGTCGAACAGTATTTCGCAGTGGACATGCATCTCGTCGCTTGCAAGCGCAACAAAGTATTAAAGTATGGATCATCTTCGCGCACGCACGCGTCCAAACTTTCCGCCAAAGTTTTATTCGACGCGCAGTTTATTTTGTTCTCTAAACCAAGCAATTTAACTGTTTCTAACAGAGGAAGAAACATTTTTTCCCTCGGCTCCGGGTGCCTTCTCAACAACGCGAAGGACGGGTAGTGCTCGGAGATCCTCTCCGCCACCGCGATATTCGCCAAGAGCATCATCTCTTCGACCATTTTGTTTGTTTCTCGAGAGATGTACAAACTCACGTCTAAAGGATTACTCGTTTCGTCGTCTAATTCGAACCTCACTTCTGGCGAAGCTAAAGTCAAAGCACCTTGTTCCATTCTTTTCGCTCTGAGCGCTTTTGACACGTCTCGTAAACGTCTCAAATCGTTCGCCAAGTCACTCTTATCGTTCGTTTCATCGTCGATGATTTCTTGCGCTTTTTGATAAGTCAACGCCTTGCTCGACTTAATGATTGATTTCGTGAAGCGCGGTTTGACGTCTTTTCTCGGGAGCATCGTGGCTGGATCTACGCGCCAAAAAACCGAAAACGCGAGTCGCTCTACGTCCGCTCTCAACGAACAAATATCTTCAGTCAAAGGTTTAGGGAGCATGTCTAATCTGCGCTGAACTAAATACGTCGTCGTGCCTCTGCGCAGAGCTTCGTCGTCCATGGGCGTTCCAGGTTTCAAAAACGTCGTCACGTCCGCGATGTGAACGCCAATTTCAATTTCTTCTTCTCCTTCGACGCCATCGTTCTTGGGCACAACGACAGCAGAAAGTGCGTCGTCAATATCGCGACATCCAGGAGGGTCCACCGAGCAAACGCGCAGATTCCGCAGATCTTCACGTTTGGGCTCCTCTATGTGTTCTTCAGTCACCTTCCACGGCAGCGGCGGAACGCATTTGTGCACCGCCGGCGCAAAAGGACGATCGTCCACGTCTGCTTCGAGTAATAATGCTGCAGTTTCCGACGCAGTTTCTCCAATTTCACCGAGAGCGCGAACAAAGTGTCCCTCTGGATACGGCGAAGACGCGAGCCACGCGTCGATGACAACGACGATTCTCTGAGAAGCAATTTGATGCGCGTGTCGCGTATTGATACGAATCTTTGGAGTTTTGCGATCGTTCGGCACGCAAAGGACTCTTTTCGCGCGACCACCTCCATCTTCCGTTTCATTTTCGTTACTATTCTCGTGTTGTTTTCTCGCGAGATCTGCGCAAGATTCAATATCGAGAGCGCACGCGTATCCTCGATCTCTCCAATTTCGTTTTACGATTCTCACGACTTTTGCTTTCAACTCCGTCAAAGAAGGAGGCATTTCTGCACCGGCCTTCGCGGACGCATCATCGACTGAAGCAACATCTTCTGATGCGTTTACGATTGGTGCGAGTGAGACTACGTTATCGTCATCGTTGACGTCGTCTTTCTCCCTTTCTTCTTCTTCATCCTCATCTTCGATAATTTCAATACCGACGACGTCTCCTTCCATCGCTCTGTTCATGCGATGACGTCCTTCTATTTTCACGTCGAGCGTGTCGTCTCCCACGTCGACGTACGCCGAGAATGGCGAGTACGGAGAACACCTGATTTTGCCTTCTTTGTATCTCCCGGCGGAGACGCCGCTATCATACTGCGCTTTCGTCAAGTGTTCGGGAAAGGCGGTGAACCCTCCTCTCGCCGTCGAGTTACTCTTTTTGCTGTTCATTTCCGTCTTGTTGATGGAAGCTTTCGTTGTCGTTCTTGTGTTCTTCGCGTAATTATTTCTCGCGATTTCGTTTTCATTTGCTCCGAAGCACTCTTCTGTTCTCGTCGAGCACAAATCGACCAACTCCGGGAACGATTTTGCGAAATGTTTGTTTACCACTTCCCTGACGCTCATCGCGTTCAAATTTTCCTCTTTCGCTTTCAACACGTTTCCTCGATCGTCAGAAACTAATATGACTTTTGCTTCCGCTGCTTTTCCGGCGCTTCCTTCTCCTCCTTCTCTTTTTTGTTTTGTGCCGTCGTGCTTGTTCGACGAACACAATCCGACAACCTTTTGGTAAAACTTAACCACCTCCCGTATCGCCCGATCGTTCCTATCGTTCGCCGATTCGCCTTTCTTCGGCTCTCCGACGTACGTGTCCTTGTGAAATTCGTTAGAAAACACAAAGAAATTCTTTCTCCCCGAGTTCGTTGTTTTATCCCCCGTAGATGAAGAAGCTTCTAGACAAAGCCTCCTCACGCGCTCATACGCATTCCTCGACCGGTTTCTAACCTCCTCTAAAACCGTCGTGCACACGACTACATTTCTCATCGCCTTCGGGTGCGATACCACGTCCAGCTGGTGTAAACACACGTTCGCGTCGACGACGTAAATAATTTTATCATTTCCGATGTTGTTGTTGTTGTTGTTTTCCTTCGTTGTCATCGACTTCGCTTCTACGCCGCTCTTTTCTTCTTCTTTTTCTTCTTCTTCTTCTGCGTTTACATCCAAAATCCATTTCGTCTTGTCTTTCCCTTTGTATGCCACCGGCGCTTGCTTAATCCCGCAGAAAATATCATCGCGAAGATACCGCTCGCGGGAGTGTTTCTTCGTCGTCCTAAACGCGTTGTTGTTGTTGGTGGTGGTGGTGGGTCTTTTGTTGTTGGTGAAGAAAGACGATGATTTCGACGTTCTCGAAATCGTCTTCTTTTTCTTCTTTTCTTTTCCTTTCTCGTCTTCTTCGCTTTTCATCATCTTCTTCTTCTTCAGAGGAGGAGGAGGACTCTCATTATTGCGCTTCATTATTATATTTGTGCGAATAGAGTGCGAATAATGCAATCTCGAGGGAGACGAGGGAGACGAGGGCAGAGGAAGCAAACACAGACAGAGAGACAGAGAGAGAGAGAGAATAGAATGCTTTTGGTGTACGAGTAGAAATGAGTACTTTTTGTCTCCACAGAAAAAAAAAAAAAGAAAAAAAAATAGAAAAAGAGTCTCAACTTGCGATGATGAGAGAAGAGTTGGATTTTAATGAAAAAAGAGATGACAGAACACGTGAGAGAAAGGGGTGGGTCTCTTTTCAGATATCCTTTTAAAAACTGGGTTGTTACACTTCTCGAAGTCGAGTTTTTACGAAGAAGAGAGCGGCGCTCTTTTGAGCGCGCGAGAGAGAGGTTGTTGACTTTTTTATGCTTCGCTTCGTGTGTACGCGTACAGTGATAAATACCGGTTTCAGACGTAAAACTATAATCTCTTCTAAAAGTACGCGTTCTTAGTACTCTCTCGCTTATGATGATAAATTAAAGAGCGTCTTCGCCAACCTCTTTCTTCGTTTCGATATTCGTTTTCTCCCCGTCAGAAGAATCGAGCAACCGATCTTTGTTTAATAATCGAGAAAGCACGACGATAAAGACGACCCACATGCTAAAGAAAGCGACCGAAATGAGCGTCGTGCCGACGAACAGAATTTTAATCGATTTCATAGTGTCTTCGCACCCTGGTTTCGCATCGGCGAACGCTTTTTGCACAAATTCGCACGTTGTGATGGCGTATGTGTCCGGTAGAGCGGCAGACAAGGTTCGCGCGACGATTGCGTATTCTTTGATTTCATCGTAAACGTTCGATTTAATCATGCGCTTGTCGTCCAAGTACTCTGCACACTCGTCTTCGGCGTCGCTGCATTTTCCAATTTCGTCCTCAAATTTTCCAATGTAGTTGTACGTCTTTTCGTAACCCGGGCACTCGTTACCAGCTCTACCGCCGGCACACGCAGCTCGCATCAAAAAGACAGGGAGAATTTCCACCGGTCTTTCCGGCACATCGGGTGGAGGAGGAGGCGCCGGAGGAAACGCAGCGAGAGGAGGGGGCGAAGGTGGCGAAGGAGGCGGCGAAGGCGGCGGGGGCGGCGAAGGCGGTCGAGGCGGTCGAGGCGGTGGAGACGGCGGAACAGGAGGAGGAGAGGGTGAGTCTCCCCTCAAATCCCAATTCACGGCAGGTCCGTTCCCGTTCCCTGCTTCTTCTGCGAGACCAACCCAGTAAAATTTCTCTCCAAAAGCCGTGGCGCCTGAAAACATTTCATCCGCCCTCATATGTGTACACGGTAAAGTAGCGTCAGCATCATCCAACAAGCACCAAGACGTCACATCCACATCAAATGAAACCGCGTTCCTAAACATTACATCCATTGTAGTTACACTAGTGACGTTCCATAATGATAAGTCCTGGTTGAACGAGCGGGCGCCATCAAACATGCCGTCCATGCTCGTGACTTGCGATACATCCCATGACGAGATGTCGTTGTTGAAGTCAAAGGCGTCTTGAAACATGGCACTCATTGTTTTTGCCGAACTCGTATCCCATGAGGATATATCACCGTTGAATGGACCGGAGAATAAACCGGAGAAATCAGTCACAGAGGAAACGTTCCACTCGCGCATGGGTCCGTACGGATTCACAGTCGCGCTCCATGCGCACTCACCTAATATTGGTGACGCTTGGAGGCACTGAATCACAGCTTCGTTGATGACTTCATCGTCGAGCGGGAGAGCGACGTAGCAATCCCACGCTGAGGGTGGACCATCGCTGCTGGAACTTCCCGTCGTGATCTTCACACAAGCGTCAGCAAACGCAGTCGCCCCTGAAAACATTCCGGCGCTGCTGGTGAGGGACGAGGTGTTCCAAGCCGTGATGTCCGCGTTGAATTCTGTCGCGTCCATAAACATCGAGTCCATGTTGACCACTTCACTCGTATCCCAGCCAATGATGTCACTGTTGAATGCCGATGCCCCAGAAAACATTTCTTCCATCGAGGTGACTTGGAACACATTCCACAGAGTCAAATCTGCGTTGAAATTTGATTTATCTTTGAAAGCAGCCGTCATATCTTTAACGAGAGAAACGTTCCATATCGACATGTCACCATGCTCGTTTTCCTCTCCACATCTGCCATCTGTGGGCGCAACTGCGAGGCATTTGGAGATGAGTCCTGAGAATGACTCGTCCGTGATGGGCGGTGCGTCGTCCGAGGACTGGAGCATTCTTCGTCTTCCCGTAGAACACGATTCGAACACGCCTGAGCTGCATTTAAAACAAGGAGCACCAGAATTTTGGTACATACTAGACCCCCAGATCAATCTTTCGCAGCTCCAACCCCAGCTCGATACGTCCTGCGTAAATTTCGTCGCTCCATTGAACACAACGTCAAAGTCGTCGACCTTGCTTGTGTCCCATTTGGAGAGATCTTGATTAAAATTCTGCGCGCCATGAAAAGTTCCCCAAAGTTTTCTATTTAGCGAAGTATCCCATCCCGATATATCCGCATTGAAGTCTACCTTGCTCGCAAACAAATATTTCATAGAGGTTACCTGACTCGTGTCCCAATAAGGCATGGCGCCATACGATACTCCATTAACTTTTAAATCATAGCAAAGTCCGTCCACTGGATTTGTTTTCAAACACTCGTCGACGGCAGTTTTTAGAGTACCACTAGGTATTGGGTCTGACGGGGGAGGAGAAGGGGGAGGGGGCGGAGCGGGTGGAGAGGGTGGTGGGGAAGGAGGTGGAGGAGAAGGAGGTGGGCTGGGTGGAGGTGAAGGAGGTTGCGGTGGAGGGGGGGGAAGAGGAGGTGGAGAAGGAGGTGGGGGTGGGGATGGGGGCGGCGGGGAGGGTGCAACCCAGGTAGCCAAAACCGTGGTGCACGTACTTGGGAGATCTGAATTCCCGCAGCCATACTTAGCTTTAAATGCATTGGCGTAGTAAAACATATTTGAACTGTAGTAAGAGGAAGATATTGATGGAAATGTCCAACTCCCAATGTCTTGGTTGAACTCAGCCGCGTGATAAAACATGTATCTTGTATACCTTACTTTATCAGTGTCCCAACTGCCTATCGGTTGATTGAACAAAGAAGCGGAATAAAACATATATTCCATATCAGTCACTTGCGCTGTGTTCCAACTCCCAATGTCTTGGTTGAACGAAGAAGCGGAACGAAACATAGCAAGCATATCAGTCACTTTTTCTGTGTTCCAACTCCCAATGTCTTGGTTGAACGCAGAAGCTTGATTAAACATATATCCCATATCAGTCACTTGCGCTGTGTTCCAACTCCCAATGTCGTGGTTGAACGCAGAAGCGTAATAAAACATATCTCTCATAGTAGTCACTTCCGCTGTGTTCCAACTCCCAATGGCTTGGTTGAACGCATAAGCGGAAGAAAACATTCTATACATAGTAGTCACTCTCGCTGTGTTCCAACTCCCAATGTCTTGGTTGAACGCAGAAGCGGAATCAAACATAGATTGCATATTAGTCACTTTTGCCGTGTTCCAACTCCCAATGTCTTGGTTGAACGAAGAAGCGGACCGAAACATCGTATTCATATCAGTCACTTTTGCTGTATTCCAACCCCCAATGTCTTGATTGAACGAAGAAGCGGACTCAAACATTCCTCCCATAGAAGTCACTTTTTCTGTGTTCCAACTCCCAATGCCTTGGTTGAACGCAGAAGCGGAATCAAACATTGATGTCATCGAGGTCACGGAGGACGTATCCCAACCCTCAACATCTCGATTGAACTGAGTTGCTCCCCAAAACATGCCATTCATATTAGAAACCCTAGACGTGTCCCAATTCCCAAGAATCTGGTTAAAGCTTGAAGTACCAGAAAACATTAATCTCATACTGGTAACTGATGACGTGTCCCAGCTATCAATAAATTGATTAACGTTTTTCGCATTTCTGAACATTTCTTCCATGCTAGTGACAGACGACGTGTCCCAATTTCTAAGCTCCCTATCGAAATATGCCGTGTTGGCTAGCATTCCGACCATACTCTTCACTTTTGACGTATCCCAAGTGCCTATGTTTTGATTGAATTTCGCTGCGCCGTCAAACATTCTGGTCATGTCGGTAACTTGGGAGATATTCCAGCGCGAGATGTCAAAACTAAAGACTTTGGCGTTTTTGAACATCTCTGACATGCTCGTCACCCGACTCGTGTCCCACGCGCTTACCATCCAATTCGACTGTTCCTTATTTCTGAAAGCATTGGACATGTCCGTGACTAAACTCGTATTCCAAAGCGGAGCTGGACCATATTCAGATTCCCAGCAAGCTCCCAGCGTAGGTTCCTTGATCATACAATCTTGAACTGCAAGTCTGAACTGAACGTCATTGGTAATTTCTGTTTTACTTCCGGAAACATAACCACTAGGGGGCCATATCGGACCCCAAGGGACTAATATTTTATCCGCCGTTGGACCGCTCCCAATCAAAGATTGGTACGTCTCGTGCCATTTCTTTGCACCGACTAAGCAATGGCTTTTAAATTTAATGTTTACTGAAGTCTCCCAAGTGTTATTCAGAGCTCCGGACATTCCATTCGTGAACTTTTCGGCGTGCATGAACATCATCTGCGCATTTATGAGATTCCTAACATCCCAATTGGACAATTTTTTATCAAAGTTGACGGCGTGTCTAAACATTTGGTTCATGTCGCGAACGTTTCCAACGTTCCATTCACCTATGTCACGATTAAAGTTGTATGCGTTCAAAAACATTCTATCCATGCTCGTTACTGCGGAAACGTCCCAGCCTTGTATTTCGGCGTTAAAACTGTGTCGATCCATAAACAACCCACCCATGAACGTCACCTTACTGACATCCCACGATGCTATTTCCCCGTAATCGCTTGCAAAGCACTTACCAAGGATAGGATCATACGATAAGCACGCTTCGACGTGCCTGTAAAAGTTTCTGTCAGTAAGCGGGGCGATATACGGCGGAGGACTGGGTGGCAATGGAGGAGGAGAGGGCTGCGGTGGTGGTGACGGCGGCGATGGGGGCGGAGCGGGTGGAAATGTACACTCCCACATTTTTGGTGGGCCGTAGGCGAGGCGGTTACCAATGGTAGAAGAGCCACCTTTACCCCGGATGCACCCGGAGAGCCAGGTTTCCGCATTACGGAACATGCTCATAGTGGAGACGTACGACAACGTTTCCCATCCCGTGATATCTTTGTTGAACGCGGTAGCGCCGTAAAACATCGCAACCATACTACCTACTTCAGATACATCCCACGATGTAATGTCTTGATCAAACTTCTTCGCTCCCGAAAACATGCGCTCCATGTTCGTGACGCTCGAGGTATTCCAGCGCGATATGTCCGCATTAAAAAGTGAAAACCCATTAAATGCCCTGGCCATATTCGTGACCCGCGAGACGTCCCAATACCGCATGTCCCCGAACTGCGTACCTTCACAAATACCGTCTTCCGGTCGCAGCGCCAAGCAATCATCAATCAATGGAATAAAATTTGAATCCATTATGTGCAGCGCCGGAGGCGGAGGCGGAGGAGGTTCATATTTATACTCCCACATACTCGCAGGACCGTCGGAGTGATCGGTCAAGATTGCTGAAGTTACGATATCGGTACTTTCACTTTCTGTATTCTGTCTGAAGCCGTGTTGTCTCACGAATATTTTTTCCCAATTCTTTGCGCCTAAAAACATCGACCTTGCATTTTCCGATGCAAGCGATGGTGTGTACCATCGAGTAATATCGCAAACGAAGTTATTTGCGTTCTTTAGCATTGAATCCATACTCGTTACGGAAGAAACGTCCCAGGCGCTTATGTCTGAATCAAATACATTTGCGTCACGAAACATAAAGGACATATCAGTGACCAATGAAGTATTCCATTTCGAGAGATCCCCTCTGAATGAACGTTTATATTCGAAAGCTTGTCTCATAGTCGTCACCGCAGAAACGTCCCAAAGTGGCATTGGTCCTTCAACGAAACTATGACACATGCCATACACTTCATCTTCTTGAAGACATGAAGCTACAAGATTTTTGAATGAATAATAGCTTGTCGTCGTGACTGGGACGATGGGTGGCGGTGACGGAGGAGGAGGAGTCGGTAAAGCGGGCGGAGGTGACGGAGGGGGAAGCGGCGGAGCATTTGGAGGTGGTGACGGCGCTGACCAAGTGGTTTTGACGGTAGTGCACGAGGATGAATCTGGTGGATTCGTACTTTCACACGCAAATCGCTCGTGAAATCTGGTTGCTCCTTGGAGCATACTATTCGAATACCATGTATTGTACCTGCCCGAATAATCCCAGTGTGTGATATTCTGGTTGAACGAGACGGCGTATCGGAACATGTATCGGAAAGAAGAAACTTTAGAGACATCCCATTCACTGATATCGCCGTTGAATCCCGGACAGCTTTCAAACATAGACGTCATTGACGTCACTTGAGAGGTGTCCCAACCCCCAATATTTTGATTGAAATCCAAAGCATGTCCGAACATGTAGTCCATCTTTTTCACAGCAGAGGTTTTCCAAGAGCCAATGGGTCGATCAAACTTTTCCGCTCGATAAAACATTTGATACATGCTCGTCACTTGCGAAGTATCCCACGTCGATACATCCCCATTAAATTTCTTAGCTTCTGCAAACGTGTATCCCATATCAGTTACTTGCGAAGTATCCCACTTCCTCAGGTCTCTGTTGAATGTTCTCGCTCCTCGAAACATTTCGTACATATTTCTGACGCTCGACACATCCCAGGAACTCAAGTCTGAGTTGAAATTATAGCAGTACGTGAACATTCCTTTCATACTCGTCACGCTCGAGACGTCCCACTTTGAAAGATCGGCGTTTAAATAGTATTTGTACCGAAAAGCATAGTCCATGTTCGTGATCAAACTCACGTCCCAATCCTCGATGGGACCATACACATCAGAAACACAATTGGATCCATATGAGCTGCACTTCCTTATTTCCTCTTCGAAATCAAAATTCGATTGTATCGTCATGCGATCACTGGATCTTTGCAACAACATTCGTCTGTTCAACAAGTTGTCTTCACACAGAGTATCTCCACTTTCCATCTCGGTATCAGGCAATACGAAAGTAGTGTTCGAGCCGAGATATCCGCTTTCTCTGGCGTTACACACGGTGCTTCCAAACGAGCCGCTCGCGCCCATACCCCCGTGGTTTTCGCAAACTTCTCGCTCTGGTACTGGATAAAATTCCGTACAAAACGTCTCGTCTTTCGCTGTTAATTTATCGTTCATGTCAACAATGTTCTTATACACTTCGTATCGCAGCACATTCATGGAGTAAACCGCATCTCCAGGATTCATGCAAGGAATCACATCGTTGGTGATATCTGCGTGCGTCTTGTTCACGTTCCACATATCCATACTCCAACACATATCATCGAGGGCAACGCCAACTACGGTTAAAGAACCCCAAACCAACCAAGAAAGAATCATGGATAACGATAAAAGAGCTCCGAGAATTAAAGTCAACATTACTTTCTGTTTCAACGTCGCCCATACGACACCAGCTGCAAGAATAAACAACATAACAGATACGCTTTCGACAAACGCTTGTGCCTGTTGCATGTACCCGTCGAGTTCCGATCGCTTCGAATCGACTTTATCGACAATTTGCACGACGTCTTTGTTCAAATTGTTGACAAATCTCGTGACAACAGCGAGTTCATCTTGGCTCTTGGAAACGTTCAGTGCGTTCAAAACAGCGTTCGTCTGGTTTTTCAAATCAGAAGTAGAGTCCATCAAAGTATTCGTGAGATCCTGCATTCCATTTTGGATGGATAATCCTTGCGAAAACACGATCAAGCAACCGATGCATCCAATAATTCCAAATCCAATCATCGTCTTTTGCGCGTTTTGTTGCTGCTTTAAAGTGAATGGCTTTGGTTTTAAGAAATTATTACAGCGCTCAAAGCAAACGCCAGCAATCTTGGTTACCAGGAGCAAGACAACGAGAAAGACCATGACGCCCAAAAGTGCCAAAGCAATCGCGGCGATGATGATTCCCGGCAAAGCTTGACCGACGAGCATAGCAACGTAATCTTCGCTGAGTGCAAATTGGCCGGTATACTTTTCACCCGTTCGGGGATCAACTCGAGGTATTCCAAAGAGCGATCTTCTTTCAGATAAAAGATCCACGTTAACAGTGCGCGGAGGCGATGAAGGTGAGTCCGGTGGAGGAGGTAAAGGAGGCGAAGGAGAAGGAGGCACAGGTGGTAAATGAGGAAGCGGTGGGGGAGATGGGGGAGGTGACGGTGGAGGCGATGGGGGCGGTTTTGGTGGAGGGGAAGGACGCGGCGGGCTCGGCGGAGGAGGGGAAGGAGGGGGTGAAGGAGGAAGTGGTGGCGGACTTGGACAATCGGATATGTCGCCGTCATCCTTGACACACGGCGTCGGCGGTGGGGATGGCGGCGGTGGTGGCGACGGTGGAGGCAATGGCGGTGGCGACGGCGGTGGAATTGGCGGCGGAGGCGACGGCGGAGGCGACGGTGATGGCGGCGGAGGAGTTGGTGGTGGCAAGGGGGGTGGCGGTGGTGACGGCGGAGGTGGAGCTGGACTCGGCGGCGGTGAAGGAGGGGGGGAAGGCGGCGGCGGCGAGAAGCTTGCGTCGAAGCTCACGGTTTCGTTCAAATCCGAAGCGGTTCCACTTCTGGAACAAGAACGCGTCAATGGGTTCAATTCAAAACCCGGGAAACACTGTGCGCATTTTGAAATCGCGTAGTTTGCACCGAATATAGGGTTTCGGTCATTCATATTTGAAAAGATTTCAGTTTCCATTTCTGAGACTACTTCAATTATACCGCCCATATTAGCCGATGCACCAGAGTAATAATACAAAACGTCAGGCGCCTCGTCTCCCGGCGTGAATGTCACCAATCCAGTTTCGAAATCGTAATCGTACCCTTCGGTGTATTGACGACCTTCCTCCTCGGCAGAAGATCCGTGCGTACCGTCGATTGTTTTTGAAATTCGAAACGTATGCATAACGGTGGTTGAGTTGAAAGTGTAAGTGCTTCCTCTCGTGACTCGCACCTTCGGCGATACGAGAGTGCCGATTTTAAATTTGTTCGATCCGTCCGTGTCGACATCCACTTGAAACGGACAAGACTCGCAACCGGGCTCGCAACCGTTTTGAATCATTCCCTCCGGATTAAGCTGAATGCTCGAAATGTCCGATGGAGGATTGAAAGACAACTGTGAAATCAAAGGTGCAGAATCTTTCAAACCCGATTGTTCCGTTTTGAAATCCCACGTATCTTCTTCCATGGCTAACAAATTCAGTTTTCCGTAGGCGCTAATGGCCGCATCTTCGTCGCTATCGGTGTCGGCCAAGTTCAAAGTGTCCCCAGAATGAGCATCCAGTAATGAACGACCAGTTGAGCTCATCAAAACGACATCCGCATTGATAGAACTATCTTCTTCAGCAGCGGGAGCGTCGTTTTCAAAAATCCAGCTCAATAACCCACGGCGACGAGAGAGACGCTTCTTTCTACGTCCTTCAAGTTCCAAACAATTCCGAAAGTTTTCAAAGCCGTCTTCACTATCATATGCGAGGGCTTTCTGCTCCAAAAGCTTGAGAGGATCGCGAAGACGCGCATTCATGGCTGTCGACCATGCAGCCATTTTGTCAACTTCACCTAGCATGTTAAACTCGAACATGACGTATTCATTGATTAATTCTTGACTCTTCCTGAAGCTGATTTCGTTACGCACCTTATACGATAACCAAAGGTCTCCAACTACTCCACTTTCTGCCCCGCCGCTGTTTGGATCAACAGCGCCACAGTCTGAACTGAATGGAGAAGGTGCGTGACCAAACGGCAATTGCGGCATCAAATCCAAAATGATGAAGTCCAGATTCGCTTCAATGTCAGAACCAGCGAGCGGAGGAAGTGTAACTTTCTCGCCGTCGCATTTAAATCCCTGTCCGGTAAACAGTAGATTGAACAAATTCTTGAACTTCTTTGCATCACCACAACCGTTCGAGCATGCGAATGATGTTCGATTCGTGTCCACTACAGAACTCGCGATTTTTTCATTACCGGCTTCGAACTTACCTTCCCAGAAATTACGAAACCAGTTTTCTTCATCTTGATTCCAGCCAAATGCGATGAGTGCGTTGAGACTTTTGTACGCGTACTCGATCGTACCAAATCCTAAGTCAGCGCCACTCACCTCCAAGATTTTCGGATTGTGAGGATTACACGGCCACGTTGCCACAAAGTAGCACGCTGCCGCGATAAATTGGTAAGGGTCTCCGTTGTCAAATTTAAAGTCCCTCGGGACTGGAGTAAACCTAGTTACATCTGGAATGCCGCCGGTAATATCATTCATTTCTGATTTCAAAAATAACCATGGATTCGTAGCATTTGGCGTAAAAACTTTATTACCATCGTTATCGGTTGTGATGTTATCAGCATCTATGTAGCAATCAAATCGATCGCCTTCGACTATGATTTCAAGGTTCCTCTTAAAAAGATGCGGGTAAGTTTTCGCGTACGGTCGCATGACCGTGTACATTTCTGCAAAAAAGTCATAGTCTGAGTATACGTGGGTTTGAAGATTTCCGAGCGACACGTGATATTGCAGCATTTGCCATCCTTCAATGTTGTGAGGATTGCGCTTCAATGCGGCGAGCAGTAAAGCTGCGACTCGCGTCAATATTTGCGTTCCTGCGTGCGTGTACACGTTGCGGAAGAGATGTAATGCCAGGCGCACATCAATGTAAGACGATAGTCCTAAATTTATACCGTTTGTTATCGATTCAATTGATTCGAACGGAACAACTGCACTAGATATAACGCCAGCGACGTCGTCCGTCTGTAAAGTAAACTGCGAGGTTGTCTCGTAACCTTTTTGAATCCAATTGAATCTGGTAGGTTTCCATTTCCCTCCACGTTCGTTGAAGCCATATGCCGCTCTGTGTTTTGGCTGAGTCACTGTATCAGCTGGAGCTCCCAAGCATGATTTATATCCTACCCACAAATGAGCTTGCTGAACGCATTGGCCACCGTCTTGACTGATTCGAGGAAGAGAGTCAGGACGCCAATTGGATTCTCTGCATCGAGTTTCTTTCCTGTCTCGAGCCTTGTTGTACCACGTCGTGATCCCATTGGGATGCCTTCGAACGTAGTCGCACTCACGCGCGCTAAAATGTGCAGTTTGCAAAGTCGCAAGTAATGGCCACGGCGCAGTTGAAAGAGAAAAGTCGAGTGGCGCTTGAGCTGCGCTCTTCAAAAGATTGTCAAGAGCGGCAAGAGGACTCGGTTTGGGATCGTGCGCCGTTGGAAATTTCGCAGATCCAATTATTCCACCCTCGCCTCTGAGGGCAGAAGCGAGTTTGCATTGCAAGTAAAGCTCGTCGTCGTCTTGAACTTGATCATTCAAAATATCAGAGGTAGCGTTGAGTATAGACGGAAAATTCCTGTATCTAAAGGCAATAGCTAGAATAAGTTCAGCCAAATTATCAACATCATGCTCCGACGACAGGTAATTCCGTAACACGCGAACGTGTCTCAACACAAACGGATGAACCGGGAATGCCAAACTATACAAAGACGTTCGCAGAGGCACATTTTGCGACGTAGGCGTGAAAGTGCCCGAGGTTTGGCCGGTAACGTTGTTTATCCACTCGTAAATATCATCGTCGAGAGGAATCGCAGTTAACCGTTTACTGATTTGCTCGTTTGCAAAAACTACAGCCTCCGATAATTCGGTCGTCCATGTGGCGTTTGTTCCATCTTCATTCATATTTTCCGTCGCCAGAAGTACTTTCTCTAGGAGTTCGGGGCGATTGTAGTTGTGCAAAAATCCGCGCCGCATGAACACGTGCGATTTGCCTTTCTTTTTGCCGCCGCAGCTGCAGCCTGCCTGACTCGACCCACCTCGCGTCAAATGTCCCATTTCAAAATGCCTTTTCTCGAGAAAGTTGCACTGCCCGAAAAAAGAATTCCCAACGTATATAGCTCCGGGACAAGCTGGGGTACCAATACAACCTGCCAGGCAATCTTCGACACCCATTGCACTGAAACCTCCCGACGACGCTATCCCTTCGCGGTTTTCCATCATCACAAAGTGACTCATAATATCAATGTCAGGAAATTCCTTCGGTATCCAGTTTCTGTACGGAAGTAAATTACCAAATACACTTTTTGAAACGTGTTTTGCGTATTCATACGTGCAACTCAAACTAGCATTCGGCTTGTCTACATTTTTACACGTGCCGAAGCAGCTGCATTTAACGTTTCGTGTTTTCGTTCCTGATTCAGAGCACGTGGGATTCTCGCCTTCGGTGCAAATGGCATCTTGTGACCGCGGTGTTGTGGGACCACACGCGCCCCAGGAACCAGTAACCCACGTTCCGTTACCATCATTCGGATTCACGAAGCATGCAGGATCGCGCATATTGCAAGTAGCACCGGACCATCCAACATCGCAAACGCAAGTCTCGGTAAAGAGCCTCGTATCAATTTGTGAATAATACACGCGCTCGCAACTACCATTATCTCCGCAACCGCTCGGTCCGCATCCCGTTTCAGTGCAATACTCATACATGTTGCACGTTGCAGCATTGACAGGAGGCTCACCGCATAAAATGTCACTCGCGACGCTTCCGTTTGTGTAAATGCAAATATTTTCGCGATATCGCGTAGGATACACTTCCGCACCTGGAGCGTTCTTATCTATGACGTTTGCGCTATCACCATCGTGGCAGTCTCGAGAACACGAGTCAAACGGCAAAGAGAACCATTCCGGGTAATTCGTGAGTGGCTGTTGGTAGCATTCCTTTTCTTTCGTGTACAGCCCGGCTCCGGTAGTTTCATTCGCGACTACAGGATTCGCCAGGAAACAGCAACCGTGCATTTCACAAGTCATTCGGCGCACGCCAATCATAGATGATCTCCGCCTAGGGTCGTTCTCATAAAGGGCACACGCCGTGCGACCAGAATCCAAACGGCACTGTAAGTCGCAGTGAAAGACGTTACAATGTTGAACTTCTTCAATCTTCGGAATGTCATTACAAAGCTCCTCCGGCACTCTGTTAGAAAGGGCAGATTTGTTCAGTCCAGTAATTTCTGTTTTTACGTATAGATCGGTGTTTTGCTCGGCACCACTGCACACTTCATCATCTCTGAGCGGGTCGCAATACGCCCAGCGCTGATCAGGGTCAGTTGTAAAACACCACACCCCCCCAGGGTCGTTATCCGGATTGCGACAATAATTGTGATTACCCAAACCTGTTCCAGGCATATTTATGGGAGTTGAAGCGTGCCAGTGAGGCGTTTGACTGTCCCAGGCTTGGCATGTAATTCCGTCTACCGTTTTACTTTGGCAACCGCGATAGCCACTCTCGTTCTCTCCAGAAATAGTCTCGTCGCAACCAGAGGTATCGACGATTTCAGAAGGTGATACGTTCTTCAAAATGCAGTCATTTTCTTGGATTGCATTTCCAGAACCCCCGTGATAGACCCCAAACTCAAACGAGTAGCAATCTATGTTTTCGTTACAAAGCAGTTCGCAGGCGCGAGGTGTCATATCACCGAATCTGGCATTCTCAATGTTCCTATCTGGAGGAATGCAACCAGCGGTGATTTTATTGTAGATATAGATTGGATCACTTCCATCTGCCTCTTCAGATTCCGTACCAGGGGGAGAACCACAGTAAACGTACCGACTTTGAATACCAGTTCCGCACGGCTGCGAGCAAGTGGTCCAAGGCGTGCCTCTCCAACTGTAATAATTCTTCTTAAGATAAAATTCAGACTCCATTGAACTCACAGCGAACGCTTGCAGAGCGTTCAGCTCTACTGGATGATCGTATTCAACTGACGTGTACGGAGTTGTCTTACCGTATTCGGCGTCCACGTAGTACCACTCTGAAGGTCCATTCGTTACATCTCTACCAAATCTGTCGGATTCTGAACAGTCCCCTTTATGCAGTATACATATTCCCGACAAAGGCTTAAATTCAACTGCACGGCATGTTGGAGTTGAGTCGCAACGATCGCCACATTCGCTCAAACTATTTTGACCCGTAACGGTTTCAAATCCACCGTCGCATTCAAGAGATGAGCATGTCTGATCAAAAACTTCGCGTATCGCGACATGGTCCGAAGTAGCTCTAACATTCGAGCAAATGAGCATAATTTCGCTCGCTCCGTCTGAACTCCATGCGTAATCGTACATCCCGTCGCGAACCGGAGCTCCTGCGTAGGCTGCTCTTGAACGATCAACGTGTTCATTCTTCCTTTCCATATTGTCGTATACATCGTTCGCTGAGGTCTCAGCTCTCCACTGATCGTAAGTTAAATCTTTAGCGTTCCAAAAAAAACCAATAGCAACTTCACCATCCGGACATGGTGTGTAATCGGCATCGCTTTCCGATCTATAGTATTTGATGCTCGAGTAATGGCAGCGCGTAGCGTTGAGAGTATTGTTCATGGAGCTCATATCTCTGGTATCATAAATACAGTCGGTATCCACTTCCCATGTGGAAGCCGGTACACCGCACCGCGGGACTAATCCATGGCTGGGCTTTTCGGTTACCGCGATCCCGGTGAGCACCTCACCAATATCGCACACCACTTCAATCATTGATTCTGGGTGCATCTCCTTAAGTACTTCTTCTGCATACCAACCGGTTGTTTTTTCAGTCTCATAAAAATTTTTCGACACATCGAATCCATACCATTCATGCCATTCGCCATATTTTTCTGATTGTAAGCAGAGCGTCGTATTCGCTCTGAACTTGCAATGAAATCCTGCGTCTTCTTGCCCATCGTTACGTCCATTTGAGCAGGCTATCCCATCGAGCGGTGCGTGCAAATCGTCCGTGAGTAAAATAACGTCGCTCTCCCTGAACTTTGAGTTGTGCAAAACCTCCCATTTCCCGAAAGGTCTCGACCATTGACTGTCGAGACTACAGTCGCAATATCCCCAACGACTCCTGTCTGCCGAGGTATAACAAATTCTTCTGTCCTCGTTAATTGGTATAAAACACTGGGTATTAAGTAAATCTTCGCTCATCGGGTCATCAGTGTAAGATAAGTAGCAAGGAGCACCGTCTGCGTTTCCACCGCACGTGGGCTTTTGAGTGGGCATGTATAATCCGCCGTCGAACGCCAGGCTCGACGGAACGGGGCAAATCCCGTAATGCAACGTTTCAACGCCCATGCCTTCAGAAAGCAAGGAAGACGCCAATTTCACATATAAACCGTCGCCGTTAAAGTCAGACGAAGACGAATCGTCATCACAATCTGCATAATCGGATGCACTTTTCAACTCGCAAGTTCCAAATCTCGTCACATCTTCACTGTCAAATGCCACGCCAAATGGATTATTACTGATAATTTCTTCAATCGCCAACAGCGTTTCGGCGTCTTGCGCAGAAGCCAGAAATGAGACCGCGAGACACTCCAAACTTTCCGTACACTTTGCCGTGCATTGTACGAGGGATAAATCGGTAAATGTCGATATCGTGTTTCCAATCACGCATTTTCCAGAATGTCGCTCGTATCCAACAGAGGATGTATTGGTGGCTAAAGTTACATCGCGCGTCGTGCTCTCCCAATGATTAATTATATCACTTTTAGTTCTGCAAGTCGAGGAATCCGCGTTTGAATACGCAACTTTAGCTCCAATTGGTTGATAAACGCAGTTTCCGTCCAAGTGCGAGATGTTGAATCGCAGCAAATAGCACCAACTCGTAGACGACTGGTGAGCGACGATATAATCCACACTCGTTTCGACTTCATTGTTTGACCACGTGGGAGATTCCGCGCCTTGTCCCGAGCATTTTGTGTGTGGGAAGAAACCCCCATAATAACCGCGAGCGGTATATCTGTCAGTTCCGCACCCACCTGTTGTTCTATAGTTTATCGATGAATCCGGACAGATGTCCTTCGTATTTGTTCCCGGGTATGAACCAGAGCCGCCCGCCTTTCTGCACGACCAATAAGAGTATTCGTACGTAGTTTTCAGCGACGGATCACCACCAGATCCGGAATTTCCTACCCATCTGCAATAATCTTGGCAAATGCCGCACCCGGAAGCGTCGTACCAGCCGCGATAAGAATCAACATAGCCATCATCACCGGAGTCTGGGGAAATTGGGCACTGGCTACTTGATGCGGGAGTTTGCGCTACAGTCTCTACAATAGATGATGTCGCAGACACTTGCACGACGTTCTGTTCAATCTTCGAACCATCCATTTGATAGGAGGGCATGGCAGTGCCGGTAAATTTGATCCCGTTTACTTCAACCTCTGAAACTTGAGCGCACGTGCCGAGAGAGACGGCTTCTAAAGATAGGCCTGAAATCGTGTATTGTTTGTAACACGAGCTCTGGTTTGTGGCCGTTGGCGGCGCCTCCAAGATTTGAGTCATCCTCGAGCGCGAATTTTTACGAAAGACTTTACCATCTCCCGTGTGCACATCACCGTGCGCGCGATAAGCAAAGCTATTATCCAAATAATCCGAGCCACTTCCTCCGAAGGTACCGGGAGAAAATAGTACGCGCAATCGATCAAATGTCACATTTTCGAGCGCATCCATGGAAAACTCCTTGGGATATTTCCACATGTTTTTGAAGTAAGGAGGAACGTAAGAACTTTCCCAATTATTGTGTCCAGTCAAATATTCGGGAATGTCTGATGATTTCAAACCTACGTTGGTCAAGTACGGGAACCAATCCCATTGCTCGCGCCTAGGTTCTGTTTTCATGTAGAACTGATAGGCGGCACCCGAGTCAGTTAATTTATGAAGTTTGAAACCCTCCGCACGAAATCTGCACGAGTACGTGAGCCCGTTAGATGGATCATCTTTAACCCAATCGTATCCAATACAAAGAGGGTCTTTCTGACACTGCTGCGCACAAAATTCTTTGTGCAAAAAATTTCTCAAATCGAAGCGTTTGAGGCGCACCATGTCTGGATAATACTGTTCAATCGTCGCCGCTTCGAACGTTTTGAAGAGATCGTATCCGAAACCTACGACGTTTCCGCTCCCAAGAGGCGCAAAAAATCCAGACGTACTCACGGGTTCGATGACCAAACTGCCAAGATCGTGCCAATTCTCGGGAGTGAAACAATCCAAAGCTTCGTCGCAAAGGCACACCTGCGCGAAAACCTCTTCGAAACCAGTATCGAGGAGGTAGCGCTTATCGATGTTGATATTCTTCCACTCGAGATAAGGTTGCGTGTTCTTCGTCGATTCAACATCCTCGCCGGGAATATAAAAGTCGTGTTTGTCCCGTTTAAACAAAGGAACTGATGTTTCAGCGATAATTATCGCCGAACGATCCCAGACGCCCATGCAACCAGGATTCATCCCAGAAACTATTCTCACGTTTGATTTATCCGGTATTTCAATTCTTCCTCGCTCTAAAAACAGCATATCAGTGGGTATATTCAGAAACAGCGTTTTCGGCCAAAACTCGATTTGCTGCTCGTTATACGTCGGGATGCACGCGCTTCCTCCATCAATCATGCCATATTTAGATGCAGCAAGCATAGCACACTTTGTGCCAAATTGGCAGTCCATATCGTTCCGGCAGTGCCCTTCGTAGGCTCCGCACGGCGTTGCCGGATTAGTAGTTGTATATCCCACGGTATTCTTACAATAATGATAATTCCCGAGCGAGACGTTTCTGAAGAGGCGATTTTGTTCAACTTCTCTCGTGAAATTCGTCAAAGTCAAATTCCAGTTCGAGCAGCACGCCATGTTGTGTAATTCATCTGGCAGCGCGCACTGCTTTCCAAGATTTTGCCCGTTCTCGTATATTGCTGCGGTAAAAAAGCCTTGGTTACCTGGACCGCACGGTGTTGACGACCAGAACGTGCGTCCATACCCACAACTTCGTTTGTACATCTTGTTCTTATCGAAGTAGTGCGGTTGCCCGGAGAGCAACTCATCCAAACTGCACAGCCGCGCGCCCATATCAGAGCATTGTTGACCAATGTCACTGTGGGTGCGCTGGCTATAATACGTTGTCGCGTCTTTTGCCCCCCCATGTCTTTGCGTTCCATACGGATCCGGCCTGGGAGGATAGTAACGCAATTCGCCATTATCATAGGTCTGTCCATGACATCCGAGAAAATTATAGTCCGGCATCCTGTGTGCGGCGTATTGACCGAGAACAGACATCGAGCCGCACGACGTGTAAGAGCCGACGTAACCACATTCACGCTTGCTTTTACATTGCGAAACTCTCTTGCGACTGTGCCATGCGAGTTCGTCACACGTTCTGTTGAATCCACAGGAGCCGAAGCAAATAGATGTCTTTTGCGGCTTACCGCGACCTGCCGTCATGCAAAAACTATCGGGATACGTTTTACCGTCCGAACCCTTGCAAACGACCGGGCGACTTTTAACTAGTTCGCAATCGGACCATTTCGTCGGAGGTGTAAATCTCCAGTCCGAAGTAAAATTTGGCATGTTCAAGCATTCGCCCCAAGCGCCGACGTGAAATGCAAAGCAAAGCGAATTCGCCCTGGCGCAAACTTCGCTCGCTTTTGAAGTAATCCAGGTGTATATTTCATACCCAAGTACATCGTTCGTACGCATTCCAATTTGCTTTAAACACATGTACTGTTTGCACATGGTATTTCTTTGGTGCCAATTCACCGTGTTGCAGTGCTCTCGAGCCGTACACTTAGCTTGACAGTCGCGCAGCGATCCCGCTTCCCCGGCGACAAGCGGATAACACTTTGAATCGCTGATCGACTTATCGAGACCAACATTTATCCATTTCGTCATATCTTCCGAAGGAATCGTGGGATTATTCGCCGCGCGAATTGCGTCTTCGTATCTACCGCACGGGTTTGGTTTTCCCGGTAGCGCGTAGCCGACGAACCATCCACAAGGGATGCTATTTGAAGTGTCTGTTTTCTCTCGGCAACACGAGTCGCCGCACATCGAAATCATGTCACTTGTCGTGCGGTTGTATTCTTCAAAAGTTGCGCACGAGGGTGGTTTATCAATCAAACAGCCCAGACCAGCTCCGTCGAGGATATCTGCTCTGTCTTTGTAGCACTGATAGCCTCTACTTTTATCATCGTTCGCCCAGCAGCATCCGTATTCTTGACACGTAGCCTTACGTATCGTTTCAGAGAAGTATCCCGATCGGGGATCTTCGAAATACGGCGCGCATTGCACGCGATTTTCGAGCGGCATCCCACATTTCAAATTGCAAGATTGCGTGTTGCATGTTTCAGAGATTTCAGGCATTTTACCGCAGCGATAGCGCGGGAGTTCAGCACCAGTTGTGCTGTTCAAACACAAAGCTGAGCGCGTGCGAAGGCCGCCGCCGCACTCGACTGTACAATCGCTCCATGGCGTGATTTCCCATCTCGCACCCATTGGATCGTTTCCGTAACAGTCAACGTAGCCCCATTTCCCGGGAGTAGTGGTGTAACACCACGGACGCGAGTCACCCTCGACAGTTGGTTCGAAAAATTCAATGGAAACGTCGCGAAGGAGACGCGAGGTATCCGTCGTAAACGGAAATTTGCAAAAGGCGCCGTTTGCGGTGCCACCGCACGTTTTTATTCCGCGCGAATAAACTACCATTTCTGTGTTCGGAAGCAACTGTTCCTGACGCGGAACGCCAGAGAGTAACATCCCATTACTGGGAACACCGAATATTGGTTTCAAAGAAGCATCAAGATCCGTGTAATCCCCGTCGCCGTTACCGAGGTCAAACTCGGCGTGTATAGCCACCATGGTATTCATGCATGTCGCGTTGGCAAACCCTCGAGCGTCGTTAAATAAAACCGTCAAATCTTGCGCGGACTGACCGAGAGTCGGATCGATTGCAACCGCGAGTTCCGTGGTATTCACCGTGTCCGAGCAGGTGTAAAAGCCTTGACACATGGAATCTGCCGCGCAAAGATTCTGCATGTACGGAATCGTACCATTCACCGGCCGCCAAGCGTACACGGAGGGATTGTTTACCATCCTCTGATCGTGAATACTCCACGTCGTGGCAGATGGAACTTCTTTCTTCCTGTAAAAGTCGCTTTCTGCTGCTTGCTTCAAACCAGCCCCGCGCCCGACGAGTGTGCAATAATCAGTTTGCGTCTCTTTCGTGAAACCCGCGCACGCGTATCCCATCGAATCGCACTCGCGCACGCATCTCGACAAAAACTCAATTCGTCTTCCAATAGGAGCCCCAATGGCAAGTCTTGATCCGTGCCAAAAGTAATTTTCCAAATCGTCCAACGCCGAAAGCTGACGACGCCTCGTCGAAGCGTGCACCGAGGCCACCGGTGTCGTCTCGGAGTGCAACAAGTGCTTCAACGGCGCCGCGCGAACAGAGACAAACGCATGCGTCAAAAATAGTAAAGAGAACAACAACAATCCCGAGAGTATCGTCGTCCTTTCCTTCATCGTCGTCATCGTGATGACTTAATTATATGTATAATACGTATATGTGGCAAGGCCGTTTCTTTGTTGTTGCTGTTGTTGTTGTTGTTGTTGTTGTTGTTGTTGTTGTCGCTCTTCTTCTTCTTCTTCTTAATAAGTATTTTTCTTCTGTATTTTGTAGTAAAAGAAAGGTGATAGACAGACAAGACACACTTTTTTTTGTTCGTCGTCGTCGTTCGTCAGCGATGCTCGTAAAAATTCGCGTCTTTCAAAGAGTTGCTCAAAAAACAAGCAAACAAACGGAAAAACCTCCTTTTTGAAAGAAGAGAAGCCCGTTTTGTCGTCTTTTTTCCCTCTCCGATTACGATTTTACACGACTTTTATACCAACGACGAAGACGAAGAAGAAAAGCGAGGAGGAGCGCAACCACACGACGAAACACCCCGCACTCTCTTTTCGAACTCGCGATTGATGATGATGATGATGATTGTTTAATAAACAAGTAATATCACTAAAAAAAAATATCAACAACGTCGTTGTCGACCACACGCCGAAAAAAGAGGAGGTTTTGTCTGGCGAGATACAAAAAAAGAGTTCAAAAATGCGCACCAGAAAGGGGGATGGCGTCGTTTCTCTCTCTCTCTCGGAAATACCTCCTCTCGTATTTCAATGAATATTGAGAGAGAGGTCAGTCGCGAGAGAAGAAGCGCTTTTTTAAACGCGTTTTAACCGTTGCTCGTCTCCTCGATCGAGTGCGTGTCGAAGTTGTTGATGAGAGTTAAAGAAAGAAAAGTCGTCGACCGTTTTCTTTTGAAGAACTTCAAGAGTCGTCGCGACTGAAAAAGAGGGAGGTGAACTTTTCTGCATTTTTTTCACAACTTTTCGTAAATAATTCTCGTAGGCCTAGACGAGATGGGTCTTCGCCTCCTCTAATAATGGCATAATATCATCATCTTTGACGACGAGAACGAGCGGGACGATGACGACGATGGAAGATACCGGCGTTGGCTATAACGACGAAGAAGATAAAGACGCAAATGGTGGTAATGATGGTCACGGTGGAAATGACCCCGTGGTCGACGAAGAAGCGAGAACAACCTCGAGGACGACAACATCAAACAACAACAAAGCATCAGCGAACAAAACCTCGGAGTTGATTTTACCCAACGATCACGTCCGGCAATTCGTTTCGTTCTTGCACAAACGCATCGACGAGTCTTTGACACACAGTAGCGGTGGAAACTTTGAGCAAGGGAGAGATGGCGAACGACGCGGGACAAATCCGGTGTACGAAATCGGCAACTTGTACGAGAAGTCGTTTCCAGTCATCAGCGAGAGGTACTTTAAAAACGCAAACTGGCCGAAGAAAGAAGCGGTTCTCGAGTTTCTCGAGAAAGAGAGAGAAGAAGAAGGGAAGACTTTAACGGGAGAAGAGACAGACGACGAGATTTTCCTCGCATTGTACGAGGAGCTTTACTTTCGTCACGTGTACTCGCGAAGCGCGTCGCCGTCGATCGAAGAGAGAGTGGAGAGTTGGAAAGCGTATTGCAGATTGTTTGATTGCGTTTTGAAGAGAAGTAAGACGAGCGGGCTCGTTTTGCCGAACGTTTGGTTGTGGGATATGGTTGACGAGTTCATCTATCAATTTCAGTCGTTTTGTCAGTTCCGAGGAAAGTTGCAGGCGAAATCGGAGGAAGAGATTGAGCGTTTGAAAGAGTTGAAAGACGACGGCGACGTGTGGCAAAAAGAGAAGGTTGAGACGTATTTGGAGGCTTTGCAAAACAAGAAGAAGGAAGAGGCGGAGGAGCGCGAGAAAGAAGTAGAATCCGACGAGAAGGCGAAAAGAAGCAACATTGTAGATACTTTGGGATATTTTGCCATCGTTGGTTTGGCGAGAGTCCAGTGCTTGTCTGGAGAGTACGAGTTGTCTTTGAAAACTTTCGACGCAATGCCGGATGTATTGCACGGCGGCGGAGGAAGTTTACACGCGAGGATTCCGGGATGTCACGTTTCTGTCAACTATCACGTTGGTTTCGCCTATTTCATGCTAAATAGGTATAAAGACGCGGCAAAACTTTTCAATCGTGGTATTTCGCACGTCGAGCGATTGCAAATGAATTTGCGACGAAGGGAAGCCGGCGGAGGTGGCGGGAAAAGTACGGGCGCGCATTCGCCCGGAGGGAGAATCGAACTTTTGCGAAAAAAATCAGAACAAATGCTTTCTTTGCTATCGATTGCGGTCTCAATGAGCTGTGGATCTGGTTCCACTTCCAGTGGGGGCGTCATGAGATCTTTAGATGATCACACGCGTTCCATTTTGCGAGAAAAGTACGGCGATAAGATGGCAAAGATGAACAACGGAGAAGTAGACGTGTTTGCGGACTTGTTCGCTTTTGCGTGTCCGAAGTTCATCGCCACGAACGAAATCATTCAATCGACGGGATCTGGAGAGTATGCCGCAGATCCGTCTCTTAGTTATAATCAAGAGGCGTATAAGAAACAACTCACGGTGTTCATGGAAGAGGTTCAGCAACGCGCGCCGCTTCCCAAGTTAAAAAGCTATTTGAGATTGTACACGACTATTCCGGTACAAAAGCTCGCGCAGATGATGGAAGTTACCGAAGATGAATTGAAAAAGAACCTCGAAGTGATGCAAGAAAAGAGCAGTAACGTCATCGAGTACAGAAGAGAGTATTGTAAATCTCTTCTCGACGGCGTCGAAGTGTCCAAATTGAACGCTTCTTCCGGCGGCGCGGCGGCGCATTGGAATACTTTCGACGCGCTTGACATTGCATTAGATGAAGACGGGAAGACTATTAAAGTTTTCGATCACTACACTCAAAGTCAACAGCCACAAGAGAAGGAGCAAACTTCTTTTTCAACTCCTTCGTCTGCTTCCATGGCCTCCTCTCCCACGAAAGATGCGGAAATTTTCACTCGACACATTCACAGACTGTCCAAGCTGATGAAAGAATTGAAATAAAGAGTCTTTCGTAGAGAGATTTTAGAGAGGAAGAGTAAGAGAAAGAGAGAGATTTCTCTCTCATACATATAAATACAACGTCCAGTTCTACTAAGCGAACGAAATCTAAATTATACACAGCTTGTGTTGACTTTTATTTCAAACAATCGTCGTCGTAGTTTAAACACTCATCCATCACGAACGACATTGGATCAAATGCGCTGCAATCATCAAACACAAGCGATGTTGGCGCAGTTGCTTCTTTTATGTGCTTGTTCTTATTCGCTAATTCTGACTTCACCTTGCGTCTTTGCTTTCGCAACGCAAACTTTTCTTTGCAAATAGATCTGCTGCTCGGTGAAAACTCTTCGATCTTCTGCGGACGATGACAGTAAAAA
>Ga0181556_1000503_pt1 | contig 41970 bp, 52 predicted proteins | sample 011ome_14_FD_148651 | JGI IMG/M metagenome (GOLD analysis project Ga0181556, IMG submission 148651) | Coastal salt marsh microbial communities from the Groves Creek Marsh, Skidaway Island, Georgia - 011505AT metaG (spades assembly) | ecosystem: Environmental > Aquatic > Marine > Intertidal zone...
TTGGATGTGCGCGGGCAGCTGGTCGATCCAGATCAGGCCGGGGAACTGCCACGCAGTGTCGTCCCACTTGGTCTGTGGCGTGGTCGTCTCCCGCTTGTGCAGCTTCGGCATCCCCTTACTCTTGCCCGCCTTGTATCGGTCGCAGTCGCCGTATTTGAGCACGTACTGGGGGAACATCTCTGGCGTTACGGCCTCGGCTTCCACGTACGTTTGGTCGAACAAGTAGCAGTCCACCTTCTCGTACATCATGTTGTCATCGGCATCCGTGCGGGGTACGCGAGTGCGGTACTTCACCGGGCCGCCGAACAGCAGGGCGGACATGTGGTAGTCGCTGCCCCAGTTGAACTCCAGTTCAGCTGGCAAGTCCTCGGGTAACAGCTTGTTCGCCTGCGCCCGCAGCTCAGCCAGCTCGGCTTCCTGCTCAGCGAGGTTGCGCTCGGCCACCTCGGTGTCCACGTACAGGCCAGCGAACTCGCAGAAGGCGAAGGCCAGCAGCGCCTCGCAGCGTTGCAGGAAGAAGCCCCACTGCCCACGCTCCTGCAGCAGTGCTGCCTGACCGTAGAAGCAGCGCGCCGTGTTCTCCACGTCACCGCCCGGTCCGGCGAGGTACTCCAGCAGCAGCTTCGGGTCGATCTGACTGGTGCGGTAGCCCTGCTTCCAGAGTTCCTTCACCGCGTCGATCTTCGGAGTGCCGCCGTACTTCGGCGCTGTCTCGTCCAGCGATGGATACGTCTCGGTGAAGTTCGACAGGATGTACTCGGCCTGCTGGGTACAGAGCACTCGGCCGCCGCGCTTGAGGAACTTGAGGAACTCGGCCTTATGTCGGGACAGGAACCAGCTAATCTCGTACATGGCGTTGTGCGCCACTAGCAGGTCCACGCCGTCAAGGTTCAGCCAGTTGCACTCGGCGTCCTCTTTGCTCGTGAAGTGCAGGTGCTGCACCGGGCCGGGCATGCCGCCCAGTACATCGTCGCGCCAGCCGGCCATTACGATGTAGTTGTCTGGGTTGTGCGGAGACGCGAGCTGCCCGTACCACGGATGATTTTCATTCTCTAAATCTATAACCCGTACGGTTGTCATACACCTACCTCCAGTCTATAACAGGGCACGCATACGCAGTGCCGCCCATTAGGTACTGCATAGGTTGTGTAGTGGTGTGTCCCAGTTAAGAGGTCTGTGACCTTGTAACACTCCAGCACTAGGCGGAACCCGGCAGGGTTCTCAGTTCCAATTGAGTGCACGCCAACCTCCCCACCAGATACGCAGCGGGCCGACACTGAGCACGCTCAGCGCACCACCAGATACCGGTACTCGCAGTAAGTCCCAGTGCCAGACATGTACGGTCAAGGATGTGCCCAGATACCAGCGGCGCGTTGCCTTGGCCTTCTTGTGGTTGTTCACCTCGATGAACCACTTACCTGCTTCAATCATGCCTTGGTTCCTCCTACGTCGCGGAAGCCATCGAAATGCGGGTGCCGGATGCTGCCATCCTTGGTCCGCTCCATGCCGGATACGCGGCTATGGTCCCCAATGTAAGGGTCATCATTGCCGCAGCGCCGCTCGTACTCTACCGTCTCGGTGTACCGCTGCATCTGCGGCTGCGTCAGGCCCGTAGCGTTCACCTCGGTGCCATCTTCCAGCTTGACGCGGAAGCCTACGATCTTGCCGGCGTTGCCTTTGGACTCGTCGCCCCAGACGTAGCCGACTACGATACCGTCAGCCTCAAAGCCCGGTGCGAAGTCAGCGCCGCAACCCGGCTTCACCTTCCACCAGCCAGTCACCTTGCCATTGCGGTAGTCCAGCCACGGGCTCTTGAGGATCATACCCTCCTCACCACGACCACGGACAGCCTTGTAGCAGTGCGCAATGTCCTCGATGCTATACACGAGCCACGGAGCCTCAAGGTAGATACCGCCTGTGTTCCGGCGCTCAAGGCGATCCTCTGGCAGATACCGGTGCAGCCAGCGCACGCGGTCACGGCGGCAGCCGGCATCGGTGGTATCGGCCTGCATGTGCTGGCGGCGTACGCAATCGAACACCACGAACCGAACCTTGCAGAGCTGCTCACCAGTCAACGGGGCATCCCGGCGCAGTAGGCCAGAGGCATCTTCAAACGGCACACCGAGGATACACACCTCGGCGTCGAGGCACAATGCATCATGCTCACTGAGCAGGCTGCCGAACTTCGGACGGAATGCGTCGAGGCTGGTCAGCTCAATACCCTCACGGGTAGTGATCCGCAGCTCACCGTCGATGCGGGTAATCAGGCAGCGGAAGCCGTCGTACTTGACGCAGGCATCCAGCGGCCCTTGCTGCAGGGCCTTCTCGATAGCCTTCTGGTTCCAGTCAACAGCCTTGTGCGGCTTGGGCGCCCAGAGGCGGGGCTTCTTAGTGCTCATACAGCGATCCTCCCGAGGTTGTACAGCATTGCGTTGGCGGTGATGTTCAGCTCCTCTACGAGCGCCTCTACATAGGCGGGACTCGCACCCGTGATATTTACGGTGGCCGCCCACGTCAGGACCTTGGATATGCGGATGTCAACACGCACAGCGCAGTCCCCGTTCGGGAAGTGCCACACGCACCACTGCTTACGCGCCGTCGAGGAATTGGCATTTGCTTGCATTTATCTTTCTCCAAGTCTTGCCGCGTATAGCGTTGTGCATTACGGCTGTGGCTACTCCAAAGCGCCGAGCTAATGCTGCGGCACCATACTCCGGGTGTCGGGGTACGTACACGGCACGTGCCCATAGCACCTGCTCAATGGTTAGCTTTGCGTCGTGGTGCTGCTCTAAGCAGGCAGACATATTACGCTCAGCTTTGTCCTGCATATTCTCTGCATTGGTGCCTAGACGTAGGTGCTCTGGGTTAGCGCAGTTGCGTACATCACACGAGTGCAGCACGTGCTGCCCGGCCAGTGCTTCAAGCTCTACGCCTAAGTGCTGGGCCATCACAAGTCGATGCCGATATACCATCTTACCCTTGTGACGTACGCGGGAGTATCCACGATCTCCGGGCGATGCTGTGAATAGTATGCAGTCCATTACGCACCATCCAAGTACTGGCATTTAGCGGCGTCGAAGTACACCTCAGCCTGTACGTGCGACGGTCGTCCGGGCATTTGGTATTTGTTCTTCGGTGTACTGAAGCCACGGAGCTGCGCCATCTCTGGTGAGTCCAATGCACCAAGCATCAGGATAATGTCGGTCGCACCTTGGATACCGGTCTTGCTGTCCTTGAGCGCAGAGTACGGCGGGTACAGCATGTTCCCACCTTCGTTGCTGATCTGCACAGTGCCAAGGGATACGAAGTCGTGGCGCACCGCCATCTCGCGGGCGACCTGCCACTTCTCCTCAATCTCGTCGGCCTTGTTACCGCCGCCGGAGCTGCTGCCCAAGCGGAAGTTTGCCATCATGTCCCAGACGACAACGCTCGGGCGCATGGCCTCGATGACCTGCTCGATTTGAGCAAAGCTCGCACCGTGCATATCCTTAACGCGGATGCGGTCAACACGACCGACCACTGACTCGTAACGCTCCCGTAGTGTGCCAGCATTAGACATGGCCACGAGTTCATCCATATCAACTCCAAGCGCGGCTTGGTAGATACGGGGCACAATACGCTGGCCTTTGCCCTCGTTATTGAGCCAGAGGATGGGTCGCTCGGGGTCGAAGTATTGATCGAGCTGCTTAGCGAAAGCTGCCAAGATAAAAGCAATGAGCGAAGTCTTGCCCTTGTCCGGCCGCCCGGCGATGGCGATGCTCGCCCCACCGAGTACGCCCTTGATAGCTCCTGTGAGAACAGCTGTTGGGAATTTAAGCCCATAGTCTTTCTCCTCGGTGGCAAGGATGCTCTCAATGCTGTCGTCGATCCATTGCGTGGACGTGCTCTGCGCCAACGTCCGCGAGGTTGTCTCGGACATACGGTGCAGTTCGTACACGAGGTCAACCTCCTCGCCTGCTTGGTAGCGGGCGATAAGGGCAGCGGCGCGGCCCGAGAAGTCTCGCTCATACAGGGAGGCAACGACGCCCTTGAGGGCAACCTCGTCTACGGGCTGACTGGCCTGCGCCAGTGCATACCGCATGACGGCCAACTGTTCAGGGTTGTACCCGCTGCGCAGCTTAATGAGTGCATCCAGTGCATCCCAGTTAATCTGCTCGTGCTCAGGGTACGCTTGGAAGTACAGGGGATACCACCCCAGTACAGCTTGCGACTCTTGGCTAAGCATGCTGACCGGCACTGCTTCGCGCAGTGCTCGGTAGCGTTGCCTGTCCGTGAGCGCCTGTAGGATCAGGGTATCAGAAGCCATATCTACCCCAGATGCTGCAACGCAGGGGCTCCTTGTCATCTGGGTACCACGCTACGTAGTACACCATAGCATCCGTCTCCACGATGTACCATTCACCCATGTCGTCGGTCTGCCGCGTTATTTTAAAGTTGAACATAGCAACTCCTTGATCTGGTCAGAGCGCATGTCCTTCGGGTCTAGGCCCTCGGGTACACGCACCTCGGTTACGGTTTTGCCCATTGCCCGAAGGCGTTGAGCCACAGCCAAGCTACCACGCATGCCTGCACTGTCACCGTCGAAAGCAACAGCCACACTCCGACACGGTAGAAGCTGCGCGAGCAGTCGGGTATGTAGGGAGGTTCCGAGCACGGCGACTGCCACTCGGGGATCCGGTTGTCCATGCAGACTCCAGCGAATCTTGAGGGTTGAGAAGTAGTCCTCGGTCAGCACCACGTCGCCCTGCACAGTATCGTGCGGGTGCGTAGCGTACACCGGGACCGGTTTACCGGGGCTGCGGTAGGCCACCCACTTCGGCTGCACATTCCCTAGCGCACGGCCGAGCCAGCCTTGCGCAGAGCCTACGATCAGGCGCTTCTGCTGCTTGCTCGTGTACATCGGGACGCCGGGCAGCATGGTGTGCAGGTCAATGCCTTTGCCCAGCAGTGTACGCCACGCCCAGCGAGACAGCTCAGCGTCTGTCCCAAAGGGTACGGCGTCGGCTGGCCAAGGCATGACGCGCTCTTGCTGCTCTGGCGCTTGGCTCAGATCGACGTGCTCTTTCATCAGCACGCCGCCCTCGTGGCAACGGTGGCAGTACGCCCACCACCGATCCACGTCGTTCCCGACTACGAGGTTAGCTCGGTTCTCCTCGTTATGGTACGTGCGCCTACTTTGCCCCACCGGCAGGGCCTGCGCCTTCGCAAGCCACTCGTTGTGGGGCAGGGGCATTACAGCCCCAGCAGCTTAGCCAGTTCGGCGTACGGCACGTGGTAGTACAGCAGGTCTGCAAACAGGACAGCCCCCGTGAACAGGTGCCAGACACGCTCGGTGCGCAGTGCCTTCTTGGCGCGCTCCTCACCCTGCTCAGCAATTGCTGCACGCCCCATAGCGCGGTGGGCATTCACCTGCGCAGTTTCCAACTGGGCTGTCGTCTGCGCCAGCTCATTACGCAGCTGCTGCAGACGCGATTGGTACACACCCTCAAGGCGCTCCAATTCCTTGTCCAGTGCGGCCTTAGCCGCCTCGTGCTTGCCGATACTGTTCGCCAGCTCGGCCTCCGCGATCAGGTACGCAGCAGCGCGCTGCTTGACCCCACGCACACCGGCAGCGTACTGCTTGCGCAACTCCGCAACCTCGCGGAACTTGCCCTGCAGGGCCGCTTTCAACTGGGTGTACTTACTGTTCTTCGCTTTCATGTGGGCTCTCCTAGAGCTTAATTAAATTTAGCCGCGAGTGCAGGCGGCACTGCCTCATTGGATACTCACCTCGCTGTAGTCAATCGGTCCTTTGAGTTCGGTCCAATGCACCAGCAGCATGCGGTCGCCTTCCGGCACATACAGGCCACGGTGCAGGGTTGTCTTGCCGAGGAAGATCAGGGCATGTCCGACCGGCAACGGTGATACCTCAATGCAGTGGTTCAGGTCCAGCGCCAGCTCAGTACCGCCGCCAGTGAACTCCCCGGTATTCAGGGCGACCACTACCGTCTGGTCACTGTCGGCATCGTGGTGCCAGTTCCCGTGGGATACACCGTCCGGGTTGTACTTGGCGAACTGAATGCTACGTACCTCAGCCGGCTCTTGCATGTGGCTGCACATCAGGACTGGGCGCATGCCAATGTCGAACACGGCCTGCAGGATACTGAACAGCTCAGGCACCTCATGCTCCGTCACCAGCTCGTCGATCTGGTACGCTTGGTCCTCGTACTCGTTCGGGGCAAAGCCCTTGTCGTGTACCTCCAGCACCAGCTGCTTGCAGAACTCCGGGTGCAGGTACGGCACGGCGAAGGCCGTTGGCATAGCGTCGGATACCCGGTGCTGCAGCAGCCAGTTGTACGCCGTCTCGATGTGCGGGTGCTTCTGGAAGTACAGCTGGATGGCGTCGTAGTCCCAGCCGCACAGCTCGCCGTACTCACCCAGCTGTGCCAGTGAACGGACCCGCAGCAGCAGTTCCGGGTGTAGCTTGTTGCGTGCATCCCGCAACAGGGAATTGGTAATCTCGTGCATCGTAGTCTCCTCGGTGAACTCACTGAGATAAGCCCGAACCTTGCCGGGCTTATCTGGATCAGCTCACAGCGGGGCTGTGTTACGCGCGGATAACGTAGTCCGCGTCGCCTTCAACTGCTGCGACCGGGGCTTCCTGCTCGACTTCGGCAGTCGGCTCGACGAAGCGGTTGCCGCCGACGGCCAGAACGTCCTTGGCCTGCACGGTGTACACCTGAGCTTCCATACCCTCGCCAGCGAAGACGCGGATCAGCTTGCCCTTGGCTTCGTCGTCCTTCACGCCCAGCACCTTGCCGGTCAGCTCTTGACGATCATCCTTGCGACCCACACCGAAGGTCACTTCGTCGCCAGCCTGCACACTCTCGATGCGTAGCAGGGATTGCAGTTCGGTTTGGACTTGCACCAGCTCGGCACCGTCAGCGTTGTACTTCTCAACCAGTACGGCCAGACCAGCTTCCAGTTTGGTGACTCGAGCTTGCAGTTTTTCGATACGAGTAGTCATGTTGCATTCCTTCTTGATTGATTGCCGGGCGCGACTCCGGGTTTAAGGCGCAGGGTAGGTACAGCAGATTCAGGTGACGTAATTACTGTTGGCCGTTAGCTTTCCACGGGCACCTCCTGTGCTTGCTTGTCGCGCTGGCGGGCCAGCTCAAGGTACGGTTGGCGCGCGGCGTACTTCACGCCATCGCGTTGCAGTTCAGCGTGCATCACGATCTCGGTCGGGCCGAGGCGACGGCCACCGAGGTTACGCAGCTTCGGTGCCGGTGGTACGTACGCATGCGCCTCGACTACCGGGACGGCAGCCTTACGCAGCAGGCCGATCAGGGATCGGGTCGGGTACTTCGCCTTGACGAAGGCCACGGTAGCGGCCACTTCGGCACGCTTGTCTTTCTGGATACGGCGCCAGAGCTTTGCCATTACAGTTTCTCCAGTGTAGCTACGGGTTTCGGTACGCTTGCTTTGCTGATGGCTTTGCCGGCGTACATGGGTTGGACGTAGAACGCAATGCCAGTGTTGGCATTGGCAAGGCGCATAGCCTCGGCTTCTGCGACGGCCAGTGTCGGGTGAATCACAGTAGGGCGCCCACCCGCCCCTGATTGGACGCTGTAGCCCTGTACCGGCAACGTCTCAATCTGCAGTGCACTCGGCGCCTGTGCCCCAATGGTCCGGCCGAAGCCCACATTGCTCAACCGATATGCCGCCTCCTCGGGACGGAGGCGTACAGACCACGGGCGCTCAACACCGCACACGACATGTGCAATGTCTTCGTGCCTTGTGGTGGCAGTAGCATTTGCGTTGGGTCGCCAGAGGATCAGCTTACCGCTGCCGGGGTTGACGCCGAGTACCTCGCGGATCGGGTCTTTGCTGTGCTTGTCCTTCATCACGGCGTACAGCTTGTTTGGATCAACGTGCATGCTTCGTCTCCTCGTAAGGTGTACCAAGGCGCGGCTTCGGCAGCCACACCCACAGAGCCCACAGCGGGGCGAATACCGGGATCATTCCCGGTACTCCGTGTAGTTCTCGGTGCTGGTGCCGTCGTTCCACTTGATGCGGAACTCCACGTCGGTAATCTCGTCACGCACCTCCCGCAGCACGTTGTCCATCTCCAGTTGGCGATTGAACACGCCGGCTACGCCGTCGCCTATGACGGTGGTGAACTCCGCGAAGCCGTACAGCTCCAGCTGTGCCTCGACTTCAGATACAGGTTTGCCGGGCACACTAGCCACTACCACGATACCCTCTGCCTTACGCATTACGCTTCCTCCCCGTACATGGTAATGATGCTGCGGGCGAACTCCAGTGCCCCCTCTTTTGACAGTACCATCTGGCGGCGGGAGAGCATACCTTCGTTGGCAGCAACATACAGCGAAAGGTCGCCGTCCGAGTGGATTCCAAACAGATGCTTGGCCGCGTCGCAACCGTCCTCAATTTGGAACCAAGTTACTTCGGCGTTTGCGACATCGTGTTGGTTCGGGTAGCTATACGGCTCTGCCAGTTCAACTTGGGTATCTTCTGCTTTACGCATCACATTTCTCCAGTTCAGATAAAGTACAACCGAATGCTATGCAGGTGTGCAGGTCCAGCGGGCGCTGCTCACCAAACCCCATCTCGGACGGGCGCCACTTCCCGAGGTCGAGCTCTGAGTCCCTACCTCTTCCGGGAAAGAACGTGCGGTTCAACTGGTTCTGCAAATTCTCCAAACCGATGCGCCGTAGACTGGACACAAGCACCCCACAACTCAGCAGTGCATACAGGTGGTACGCCTCGGTCGGTGTCAGCTCAAGCGCGACCTTTGGCGGCTCAGTACGCACCCCGCGGGTGCTTTCTACTGCGGGAATTACCTTCACTTTACTCATGGTGCAATCTCCAGACAGGTTTCGTCGATGGTGTCCTGCTCGATAGCGTTATCGAACTCAAACTCCACCACATAACACGGGCAGGCGCGTCGGAACTCCTGTACACCTACCACTCGGCCGCGCTGCCCAAGGAAGCGGCGCTCGGCCTGCAACGCACCGCCCGGACCGCGAACGGCCCGTACGGTTTGGTTGATCTGTAGCTTAGCGGCCTGCATACGCCTGCTCCCCGTACGGATACGCCGGGCGGCGCATGAAGCGGTTGGCGGCCAGTGCGAGGCGGCGACGTGTGTTCCGCAGCTCCCAGACGGCCTCGTTGTGTGCCCGCAGGTCACGGGCGAACTGCATAAGGTCGTCCGCTGACATCCACTTGTACTGATGCACGACAACCTCATTTTTAGGCGGGAGTGCAGCGAGCACGTGCGCCCGGTATGCGTCCGGTCCTACGCCTTGCACCTCGTTGCGGCACACTGCCTGCACGAAGGCGATTTGGTCAGCAGGGAACACATCATGCTCGTCGCAGTACATACTCTGGCCAATGGTGTCGGCTATGTACACCTGCGCGCAGTCGTACAGGTAGTCGGCGGGTAGTTCGTCCGCAATGAACTGCCACAGGATCATGGCGAGGTCACACTCGTCCTTGTACGTGGTGTCCTTGCCGAAGGTCAGGTGCCCGAGGTCATGCATTGCACGGAACCACACGTTCCCAGTGTGTCCATAGATGCTATCGGCGCAGCCCTCTTGCGCCACGAACAGAACACCGTTGTTGTCGCGGATGCAGTCACGCATCTCAGCCAGCGTGCTAGGCGCCTCGGCGTACGTCTGCACACTCTTGACACGCTGGCAGCCGGCCGGCATATCGCGCAGCAGCTTGCGTGCCACTTGTTCGTACGCCTTAGCCAGCAGCTGAGCGGCCATTGTTACCTGTAGCTTGTTCATCATTGTCTCCTCGTTGTTAGACGCACTCGGCTGCACTACCGCCCGTACCTCTTAAGGCACCATAGGCTAGGCAGTGCATGCGAGTGCGCCCATTGCTGGGCGCTTGTTGTTAATCCTTCGGGAAGCGCGGCCGTTTATCCCAGTTCCAGTAGAAATCCCGTGCTGCTCCGTCAACCCAAGACTCATACCCAGCTCGGGCATATCCGACGCGCAGCAGGACTAGGCGCATTACGCTCACGTCTGGCACCAATGCCTGCATGTACTTCTTGATTGCCGCATCTGCTCGATCACGTTCTTCTGCGCTTATAATACCCTCGGCCTGTGCTCGGCCTAGTGATATGCACATGAAGTACTCGTGTGACTTGCTGGCATACATGCCGGCTCGGATCACTGCCCGGAAGATCGTCTGATTCTTACGCATGTTCTTCGACCTCGGTTTGAGGCGCGAGTGCACCCGGCACTGGCAGCAGCACGCCTGTCTTGCTCTGTGCTGCGAGTTCTACCTGTGCCAGTACGTCAGCACCCTTGACAACCAAACCCTTGCTAGCGGCCTCGTGTGCCCGTTTAAGCAGGGCGCTCAGCTGTGCACCGAAGTCGAACTCTACGGCCAGCGGCTTGTCCTGCTTGCACTTGTACCACGGCTTGGCGGCAGCCTCAGCCAGTCGGGTGACGCCCTGCTTGTGGAACACGAGTGGGAATTCTTTGGCCGTCTTGCGATCAGTGTTCACCACTACCTTGCCATGCAGCTGGAACCAGTCGGCCAACGCCTTAGCACGGGCGCCCTTGGGCAGAGCCTTGAGTAGCTTGTTAGCCAAGCTGACCTCGCCATTCAGCTCAACATGTTGCAGAACGTCCAGCCCTACGGATTGCACAGCATCGTCCAGCCCCTTGCCAGTGATAGCGATGTTCTGGATTGCAGCGAGCACTTGTTTTTGAGTACGCATGTTAGTTCTCCGGCAGCCATTGGCCACGGTTGTCAATGAAGTTGATCCAATCTTGCTCTGTCCACGATACGTGACAGACGGGCGGCACTGGCATGAGGTAGTGCCCAGCCCGGAGCTTGTCTAGTTTACTCACGCTTGCGGCTTCCAGTAGTCGCCGAGGCTGCGGCTGTTGCGGTTAGTCCATACGTCATTCAGCTTGCGCTTAGCCTTAGCTGCGGCAGCACGTTCGTTCGCACTGGCAGCATGCTGCGCATCATGGCCCAGCTTGCAGCGCAGCTTGGTATCCGCCTCGGCACGCTTCTGCATAGCGCTCAGGTCCAACTGCATGCCCTTGTCAGCACGCATCTGACGGTTAGCCTTACGGCGCTGGCCTTTGGTGTAGGCCGTGGTGTTTTGCACAGCAGAGCCGCGCTGGTCAAGCATTGCTTGCACTCGCATACCCGTCTCCTCGGTTATTCTGTTTCGACTGTGCTCAGTCATCATCAGTCGGGAAGCATCATCCCGATACAGCTTGGACTCAGTGCAGGATCGGCCTGCCGTGTTCCAAGTTTGCCGTTTACGTTCGGTACTCACGTCGGTCTAACCCTGTCCGGCTTCGTAGCATGGGCTACTAACTCCCGGCGATGGGTCTGGTCTACTCCCAGAGGTCGGATGCCCAAAGCGTGCGCATCATGCTCTCAGGTTATCCGTCTGCTAGTCGTTTCCCGTCTGTTCAGCTGAAGCCGTCGAGACTTGTATCCCTAGCGTTCGCAAGTGCCCGGCACTTGGCATGCGTACATGCTTATCCGTCTAGCTTGTGGCCTAGGTTAGCGCCACCTGCGTTACCTTGTCAAGTGTTCTGTAGTGTAGCGCCTCTCGCGAGGCGCCGCACATTACCGACGAACCTATCGCCCCTTACACGCTATGTACTCGCGGAGGCTCATAAGACCGAGCATGTAGCATTCCGCGATATAATCCTGATATGCCATAACGTGGGCGTCGTGTTTCTTGCGCATGGTAGTGCCTCCTCAGTGGATACACTACAGAACACTCAACAAGTTAGTAAAGAGCGAGGCACTTTGCCAGTCGTCAGTAGTCTCGGCCTACTGCCACCGCGCTATTGCTAGCTGATGGTGCACATTCTACAGCATCCGCTTAGCTTGTCAACCCTGCTAGCCTTCGCCTTGCAGTGTTGACAGAAAGTGACTGACGTGTACCGTTATCCGCCTGACCTAGGCCCCTAGCCTAGAGTCACTTTCTTGCCTTGCTGGGTTCGCACTGTACCGATCGCTCAGTACCCTGTCAACCCCACCGCAGTCCCGCTAGTGCCTCGCTGCAATGTGGAGCCATTACACCATACTACTTAGGTTATAAGCAATACCCCGCAAAGCACTAGATTGGTTATAACAAACAATTGTCACACTACCACGAGAAGAGCGAGGGAGAGCAGCAGCGATCCCGCAGCGAGCGAGCCGCCCGGCATAAGGGAGGGCGGGAACGGGCCGGCGTAGGCCAGAGGGATCCCAGAGCAGTACCAGAGGCAAAAGGGGCAAGGCACCCAAGGATCCGAGCAGGCGCAGCAAAAGACGCAAGCGACCCGCAGAGGCACACCGGCACAAGACGAAACGGGAGCGCACACAGCGCACACCGCGCGCACACGCCGCGAGGCGCACAGCGCGCACAGGGAGTAACCGGGAGTGCGCACACGGATGCACAGGCATGCACGCACAGGCGCGGAGACAACCGGGCGGCATAGGCGCACGCGCAATAGACAACCGGGCGGGCGGGCATGCGTGCACATGCGGGCGCACACGTACCCCCACGGGGGAGTGCGGGCGCGTACGGGGTGGGGAGGGCTCACGAATAATCGAACCAGATTTAGGCGCGAGTTACATGCGCACCTACACCCAGCACCTACACCCAGTACCCAGCAACTGCTAGCATACCAGAGGCGCCCCAGAGAAACCTAGAGCGCCTCGCAGGTATTAGGTGTTGATAAGCGCCAGAGCTGCAGCCACCTGATCGACCAGTGCGTCGATGCTAGTAATCTCTGCAGCTGCCAGCGCAGTCGGGGCCTTAGTACCCTGAGAGAACTGCTGCAGTACTTGTTCCAGTTGAGCCACGCGACGGCGGCAGTCTTCGATCTGAGCTACGGTTGCGGTTACGATACCAGCCATGTTACATTCCTTCTTCGTTGGGATTGAAGCCATGCAGTGCGTTGCACTGGTCTAAGGCTTCGGAGTACAGCAGCACAGCTTTCGCTAGGCCGCTATTCGTGCGTACGTCTACCGCTGGATGCGGACAACGTACTGGTTCATTTACAGCGGAGGTGCTTGCACAGCCCATCAGCAACAGCATCAGGGACAGCAGCATCCCGCCAAGCAGGTTCTGCATCGAGTGCCTCCTGTAGTGCGGACTCAGCGGCTTGCGCTTTTTGGCTAGCAGCCTGTACGGCCGCCTTGGTGCGCTGCAGCTGCCCCTGCAGGGCCGCTACCTCGCGAGTTCTCTGCTCGGCAATGCCCTTGTACTGCCCCGCGCTGGACCAGCCCCAGAGGGCCGCACAGGCGGTTATAGCACAGGCCGCCAGCAGGGCGATTACAAGTCTTGACGGCACAGTGCTGCCTCCGCTTTGCGACGGTTCTCAAGGCCCCTGACAGGCTTGCCACGCACGGTGGCCTTGTACCCTAGGGCTACCCCTAGCTTACCCTTCCACGGGGCCTCTATGGCCCGGCAGACGGCCGCCCAGTCGCCTCTGGCTATCGGCTCCTGCAGTACAGGGTGCCGCATACCGCCAAGGCCCACGTTGTAGGCCACGCTAGTGAGGGCCGCCTGTACGGACGCTGGGGCCGCTTTAGGCGTGAATTGCATGACCCCGGTATGGAAGTACTCGACGCGCTTCAAAAGCAGCGTATCGCACTCTTTGACCGTGTAGCGGGCCTTTACATCCCCGACCGTCTCCCCGTAGCACCAAGTAGGCACACCGCCAATATCGGCATAGGGGACCAGCGACAGCCCTTCCTTCTGCCCTATGAAGCTGGCAGCCGCCACGAGGGCAGCCCCAGCGCCGAGCGCAATCAGTCGTTGTCTGAGCGACATGCTTCCTCCTTGGAGCGGGCCATACGGACCCACTTGTGCACGAGGAAGCCAACCTGCAGCGCAATCAGCAACAGGGTACCCACTTGGATCAGGACCGGGAGGTCTACGCCCAGCAGCGACAGGGAGGCTACGCCGCCAGCGGGGGTGGCCATAGCCAACTGCTGGGCCGCTTCGTGTTTGACGGACATACTGTTTCCTTTCATCTGCCGAACCTCCGCGACCACGCCTTGTGTCTGGGCCGCCCGGTGTTCTGTGATTGTTTGTGCAAGGACGAGCCCAGCGGGTCTTTGATAAACTCTGCAGCTCTGGCAGCAGCCCGAGCGGCCTTCTCCTTGTCCTCGTCAACCACGAGGAAGCCAGTGAGTTCCCGCACGAGCCCTTCAAGGGCGTCCAAGCGGTCGTCTTTGGCCAGAGAGCCGCGATCCGTGGTGATGTTGTGCATCTGGTGGAAGCCAGAGCGCACGTCTCGGTGTGCTGCTGCATACGACTGCAGCAGCTCCTGATCCATCTCCAGAGCGGTGCGGTGCATAATGAGTCGGTGCTTCTGCATAACCGGGCGGATAGTGTCGATGATCCGGCGCTCTTTCTGCCCGACCGCACTACGTTCGTCCACCCCAACACCCTCAAGGCGCCTGCGACCGGATTCATCCAGTCCGTTGAAATGGTTCTGCACCAACTTGGTTACGGTACCCGCACCCATGTTCCTCTCAATCAGCACGGTCTTTATACCAAACCGCTTACAAAGGTCCACGAGCTTATCGAGGTTGGTGTCTGAGACACCGCCTTGCCAGCCACCCCAACCCACAACGTGGATATAAGGCCCGACATGGCCGCCCACAGCGAATGCAATCTCGTCGCCGCCATCACCGGCCGGGTCGAGGTACAGGGTCATCGCTTTGAGCGGTACAAAATGCTCTGTCTGCCCAGCCGGACGGTACATCTCCGCCTGTTGCACACAGAAGTCCGCTGGCAACTCCACTCGGAAGCGGGGCTCAGCGGACCAGAAGACGCTCTCGGGCACCTGTTCGTGGCTGTAGTCAGCCAGAATCAGGTCTCGGAGCTTCAATTGCTGACGCACTGCGTCGGACAGGGCGGTGTTGAGCATGAATTGCAGCTCAAATGTCTCAGGCCCTTGGTCAATCTCCTTCGCCAGCAGGTCTTGCTCGTTATAACGCTCGGGATCGGTAGGCCAGCCACGCGTACCGTCCAACCCACCGCCCATCTGGCAGCGAGGCCCGAGGATTTGCATGCGCTCAAGGATACTTGGCGCCAGCTTATCACCGTACTTCTCCAGCTCGGACGGTTTTGGGAACCGGCCCGGCCAGATGCGTACTTGGAAGCCACGGCTCGGGAGGCCGTTGTAGATACTCTCGCGAGTCTGCGGGGTGCCGAGGTACAGGATGCGCCCGTGCGTACAGATCGAGGTGAACTCCTTGGACAGCGTAACTAGCATCGCGCGTTGCGTTGCAGTCAGGCCGTTCTTGGTCGTCTCAATGTCGTCGGGGATCAGTACGTCAGCACGGTAGCCCTGCAGGGATGCAGTGATACCGAGGCAGCAGACGCTGGGCGACTTGTCTACGCCCTTGAGCGACCAGTGTACGTCGAACTTCTCAGTCGAGGTACGGTCGCCGCTGTACTTATCGGGGCGTAGGTAGTCCAGCAAGTCCCAGCCGTGGATCAGGCCGTGCATGAGCATGCCGTTCTCGGCCGCCTTGTCACCGGCACCGGAGATTAGCAGCACCCGATTCGGAGGATTCTGCACTAGGCTCCAGACACCGTACAGACAGGCGATGGTACTCTTGGCCTCGCCCCGCTGGGCAGCCACCATCGCCTTGTCCGGCCCGTCCTGCATGAAGTCCGCAATGTCTTCCTGCATCCACGTCATGTCAAAGCCGAGGAACTCCATCGCGTCGCGGCAGAACTCGGAGAAGCGCGGGTACATCTCGCGGACCAGCGCCGCCTTGTTAAACCGTTCGCGAATGTCCATCACTGGGCTCCGTACAGGGCCTCAACATCAGCGTCTACGAGACGCAGCTTATCCTTGAGGCGGGTTACGTTCGCTTCCCGCTTACCCTCTAGCTGCTTGCGCAGCTCCTCCAACTGGTCGTTGTCGGCAGGGTCACAGGTGATGCTGTTGTCCTTGAGGAACTTGGCAATGGCCGCTTTATCGGCTGCAGGCAGCGGGATAGGCGGGTCTTGCTCCATGTACCAGCGCAGCTCATTCAGCATCAGCTGGGCCAGCGCTTCGTGCAGTTCCCCGAGGATTCCTTGTTTAGCGGCCATAAAGCCTCCTAGTCTAGTAGTGTGACAATTGACTCCCGGCTACAGCCGTAGTGCAGAGCCACCTGAAGCTGCAGCTTGAGCTGCGCGAGGGCTAGCTCTGGGTTGAATGGGCGCGGAGTCCAACCGATCACCAAAGCACCACCCTCGAAGCGGTACTGCGGAATGGCAGGGCCGTCCGGTGCATCCTCAGTGACGACTGGGTACCACGTGCCGAGGGTGTTGGCTGGCGTGAGTGTCTCTGGGAGACTGGTCTGCGGATAGAACCCGCGTACCTGCACCTCACTGCACAGGCCGTATAAAGGTGAGAACATCATGCAATAGGCTCCCCGAGTACGCCATACGACGAGTTAACGGTTGGGGTCATGATTGTGGTTGCGGTACCTGCGGTAATACCTGTCGGACCACAGCGCAACACCCGAACAGAAGTGCCTGCATATACAGCACAGACGCCACCGTCAATAGGGTGCACTCCGGGCGGGCTGGGGGCCGTTGCGCCGAATAATCCGGATATAGTGAAAGTCTCTACGGAGCCACTACCGTCCCACGGAGTCCTCAATACGGTAACGGTGGCACTAGAAACCCCCCACAAATACACGTACACGCGATCCCGACCGACAAGATAACTAGAGCCGGGAAACGCGAGAGAAGGTATGATAACCTTACCGGACAGGGAGTTCTCTACAAGTCGTAGTGAGGATTGTGTGGAACTCTCTTGGCGCAGGAAGAAGGGTCCATACCCACCGTACAACCAGTTAGTCGTACCGCCGCTAGGCTCTATGAACGTATCCAGACTCGTCCACACACCCCCAACCTTCCGCACCAGCCGCGCGCCTTGCATGTAGGTGGTGGGGTTGAACGCGGTGAGTAGCAAAGTGTCTGCGGATATCCACTGCAGCCCGATTGCGGAGGTGAACCCCGAGGCCACGGCAGGGAAGGTTGCGTCTACAACCTTGGTCGCAGTCCGGGTTGTCGTGTTAAGACGCCACTCAGACACACCCGCACTTGTTTGGAAGTATAGGAACTCCCCGTCCAAACTACACACACAATGGCCGTTGGGGTTGCTAGGTACGGTGATTGTTTGTCGCGTCCACGCCCCTGCGTTACGCCAGCCAATGACTACACTAGTCGTAGATACATGTTCCACGTAGAAACGGCCGAGAGGGTCTAGGCTGTAGGAGTACGGGGTGGTCCCTGTCGTACCTGTGCCGGGGGTGCTGGCCAACAAGGTTGGGGTGTACCCGTTGTAAAAGCGGGTGACGGTGCGGGTTGCACTAGCGACAAGGGACATGCCCTGCGATAGTGGCCACGTCAGATCGCCGAGGTCCCCGGAGCCTGCTCGTCTGAACATTACTTCACATCCTTCGCTACAAGGTAGCCGTACCAAGCACCAGCTGCGCCGGTTGGGTTGAGTAGCTGCACAATGTCCGTACCCGCAGCGGTGAGCGTGGGTGCAGTACCGCCCGGCCACTTGGTCATAGCTGGCCACGTAATGGCCCCTGCCCCGCCGTTGACAATCTCCAACGTAACTTGGTTCAATACATTGGATGCGAGGTTCGACACAGACAAGGTTGCCCCAGACGCGGTGTTGGTCAGCTTCTGGTATGTGCCGGAGAGTAGGTTGATAGTGTACGCAGTGCCGCTCGGGGTGATGGTGCTGGCCGGGGACTCTGTGATCCGACCAGTAAAGTCGGGGTCCTGCTCAACAGTAGCCACGGCAGCGGCAGCAGCGTTAGCGGTACTCAGGGCAGTAGCCGAGTTGTCCAGAGCGGTTTGCGCTTTACCGTCCACCGCGCCTGCTGTACTGACTGCAGCGATAGCTGCGTCGAGTGCATCCTGAGCCTTGCCATCAATGGCGTTGGCCGTCTCCTCCGCGATCAGCGCCTTCGCGAATGCATTGTCCGCCGTTGCGCTAGCGATGCTTGCAGCTGTCTGGGCGTCGAGTGCCGTACCCTCAATACCTTCGGCGATGGCCTTAGCGGTATTTGCGGTGCTCAGCGCAGTGGCGGCGTTGTTCAGGGCCGTGGTAGCTTTGGCGTCTACCCCGTTAGCTACGCCTAGTGCACCAGCTGCTACAGCCTTGGCGGCCTCAGCAGCGGCAATGGCGGCAGTAATGTCTGCGTCAAGTTCGTCCGCGATAGCCTTGGACTGCGCAGCCGTCCCGACAGCCTCCTGCACCACGAATAGCAGCTGGTCGTTATTCTCGGCGATGTTCTTTGGGGTGAAGGGTACACCATTACGGTAGTCGTGCCGAATCTCTAGTGCAGAGGTGCTGCGGTACCGACGTACAACAGCCCCAGCCGCAGGGGCCGGGGTGATGCTGATGTTGCCGTCATTGATCCAAGTGAAGGTCGTGCTTACGCCATCGACCTCCACGAAGACCTCTGCCCGGTTCTGATAGACGAACGGGACAGTGTACGCAGAGCCTCCGACACTGACAGTTGAAACGTCAATATCAGGGACTTGTGCCATGATTACTCCTCAAGGGCGTTCTGCAGAGCAGCCACGCCGGGCATGATTGAAACGAAAGGAAGAACAGCTCGCGCTGCCTGTACTGCATCACCTGCAGCGGCTGCGCCCTCACCTTGGATAGCGTTACCCACTGCACCTGCGGCAGCCGGCGCGGCGTTAGCCAACCCGGTGATCGGGACAGAGATGCCACCACGGCCACCGGACAGGCCGACGATGCCAGCAGCGTCGCCAATGAAGCCAAGGCCAGCAGTATAGCCAACAGCCTTCTGCATCAGGTCGGCAATGCCCTTCTCGTCGAAGGACACGTCCTCGCCTTTGCGGAACTCGTTGGCTGCTACCATGATGACGGTCAGTGGATATTGGTGCGCGAGCATCATAGCCAGCCCGGTGTACCCGGAGTTCTGGATGGTGCCACGCAGCAGTTTGTTGTGCGCGAATGCAACGAACGAACGGAACTGACCGAGCACCTGACCTACACCGGAGCGGGAGAAGCTGGAGCCCTGACCGGCGCGGCCGTACAGTACGCTATCGTCCATCATGCGTAGCACGACGTTCATCGCCGAGTCCACGTCGGCTTGTGCCCACGCATCCCAGTTCATGGCCCGAGCGTTCTTGCCGTTCATGCGGACGTTAGCCTGCACGGCTGCCTGCACTCGATCCCAGTCTGCACCTTTGAGTCCGTACTCTCGCACGAGCTTGAGCGCAGCGGCGTCACCATTGCTGGCGCGTACGAGGGTGTTCATGGCTAGGTTGCTGGATACACGGGTCTGCCACTGGTGCACGAACTTCATACCGTTCAGGATTGGCACAGCCTGCTGACCGTAGTGCAGCACGCGGTCGATTGTGTGGTCGCCCTGCACAGCAAGGTTCGGCTCAAACTGCCGCAGCCACGGACGCACGCGTACGTCACGAGCAAGGTCCAGACCCAGCACGGTACCCAGCTCGTCGTACAGGTCCGGGTCGCGCCCGATCTTACGGAGCACGCCAGCGATACCGGGGAACTGCTTGATGAACTCTGCACCGGTACGCGCAGCGCCATAGCGCCATGCGATGGTTGCAGTCTCCGCCACCTGCCACAGACCGGAAGCCTGCAGCATAGTAGCATGAGCGAACGACTTAGCACGCTGTGCGTACGGACCAAGGATTGCGTCCTCTGGGCGGATACCCGTGAAGTCGCCGAGTAGGTAGTCCAGCTGCTTCATGCGGCCTTGAATGTCGGACTGGGTGCGGAAGGCGTTGAGTCCATCATCCGAACGGGCCACGGTAGCGGGGGCGCCTGCTGTGAAGTCGCCCTTCTGCGGCACGTAGTCCAGCATGTTGTCGGTGTGCTGCATGATGATGCTGAGCACGGAGTCGTCTGGCATCGCACGGTCAGTCAGACCAAACAGGCTCTTGATGCTAGCCACGAAGGAGCTAAGCGCGGTCTTCTCCCGGCCCGGTATCCTGATCTTACGCAGCGCATCCTGTGCACGTGAATCAGACATAGCCCATGCCACCAACTCCTTTGGGTCTTTCATGATGTTGGTGGTCTTGGCCAGCTGTGCGAGGGAGCTATCCGGGTTCTTCTCCAGTTGCGCAGCAAGAGCCTTATGCAGCCTCGTCAACTCAGCTACGCCGGCGTGCACCTTAGCCGTCTTCGCATTCAGCGGCAGCTGGTGGATACGGTCCACCATGGTGACGGTTACGCTATGCGTTAGCTCGTGTAGTGCAGTCACTGGGTTGATTCCACGGCGACCGGGCACGTTGGCACCACGCAGCATTACCATACTCTCAACGATACCACCCTTGACGCGAGTGGCAGCAGCACCACCTGTACTGGGGCGTAGGAATACCTCTGGCACATCGCCGGCAGTGACCTCGCGGACCAGTAGGTCGTGCCCTTGCTCACGCCAGAGCTTGAACACATCTGCTAGTCGCTTCGCATAGGTCTTCGTGTAGATCGTACCGACGTCTTTGGACAGTACGGCTAACAGGTCTTCCGGGTTGTCTGATTTGCGCAGTGCCTCGGAGATAATCTGCTCGTCCGGCGTTAGCTCAGTCGGGATCGCGGGTAGATTGCCACGCGGACCGCCGGTTGCAATCTCCTCCGCAGACTCTGATACAGTACCCTTCGGCTGCGTCTTCACCTGCCCGGCATTCTCAAAGCGTTCCTTGACATTCTGCTTGAACTCGGCCAGCTTGCGGTAATACTCCTCCGAACGGCCCTCCAAGGCCAGACGCTGCAGCTCTTTGAAGTCGTTGATGCTGGCGTCGTCGCCACCATAGCCTGCACGGGCAAGCGCACTGCGGCCAGTCATGGCCTGCATGTAGTTCTCGGCGACGCGGCTCAGGTCTGTGTCGATCATGTCCAGCATGCGTACGACCTTACCATTTGGTGCCACAGCGGTCAGGGTCATGTCTAGCGGCAGGCGTTCCTTGCCGTACTTGATGCGACCACGCTCGCTAAGGTTCTGGTCGATACGGCCCATGACGGACTTGATAGTGCCTTCGTCTACACCAGCGTCCTTGAGCATTACGGCGATACCGTCGCTGTCGGCTTGGCCCAGTGCGCCCATGAAGTCGGCGCGCAGGCCACGCTGCTTGGCGTCCATGCGGGTCAGGATGGCGGTAGCGATGGTACCAGCCTCTGCCTTCTCCAGCCCTAGACCTGACATGACGGAGCGGGTCAGCAGCTCGCGGGTGAAGTCCCGGCCGTGCTCGACCTCAATGGCACGCATCTTGTTCTCATTCCACGAGCGGTGGAAGTAGCCGGGGCGGCGCTGGAAGTCCTTGAAGCCGGGCAGCCCGGAGTCGCGGGCAAGCTCAGCCATCTGGCCCATCATGTCCTCGTACTGGTCAGCCAGCTTACTGATGCGCGGGTTGCTGCTAGAGGTTACACTTCCGGTCTGGTTGAACTCAAAGTCCCGGCGTGCCAGCTCGACAGCGATACTATCTTCTAGCTCGTCGCGGGCCTTGCCGTACTTGCCAGTCAAGTCGAACTTGCGACCCACGAAGCCGAGGCCGGTGGTGGCTGCTAGGTCTTTGTCCAGAGCCTGATGCCAGTTGTACACGAGGCCGTCAGCCTTGTTGCCATACAGGCGCATGAAGGACACTGCGTTGTCGTTGCTGAACAGTCCGTCCCGCTTCAACGGATCGTCTACGAAGCCGCGCATTAGGTCGCGGGTCAGATCGTTGACGTTGGCGATTTTGTCAGTCTCAGACAGGAGGTCGTTGACTGCGTTGGTGAAGCCAGCAGTGTTCGGGACACCGGGCAGAGACGGCTTGGGCATGTTCGCTGCGCCGCCCCAGATCGCGGTGACGCCTGCATTCATGGCGGCGTTCAACGTATAGTCGAAGGCGCTTACGTCTTTGCCATAGTGGTCGGCGACAGCCAGCGGCACTGTGGTACCGGCTGCAGCGAAGATAGCACTGGCCAGCTTACCGAGCTTAAGTACCTTAGAGCCACCGAAGGTAGCCCAGCTGGCCAGCAGCTCAGCGGGGTCTAGCATCTCCCATACGAAGGCGGTGAAGCCAGCGTTCGCGAGCAAGTGCTCACGGTCGCTCTTATCGCGTAGTTGCTGGGCGATGTACTGCTGATGCTCCAGCGAGGTTGCGGAGCCGAGGGCAGCCAACGTCTCGTCGGACATATCCAACTGGAACGCCTTACGTGTCTGTTCAACGGTACTCGGGGCGTTGTACTCCGGGTCGATGCGCTGAAACATAGTGTCCGCATCGTCGAGCCATCCACGGATCATGTGCGCCGTGGTTGTGTTGTCACGAGCTGCGGCGAACTGGTCGGCGTAACTCTGGGAGTCTGCTTCAATCGCAGCTTGAAGGGGCTGATCCAAGCCGAGTTTGGTTTGTTCAGCCAGCTGACCAGTGATCCCTTTGTTCAGGTCTGCCCAGTTGGCGGTGAGGGCGCTGCCTACCACCGAGGTATTGTCTGTAGTAGGCATGCGCCTCTCCTTATCGTTGCATCCAGTATTGTGTTAGGGTGGGGTCTTCCCAACCCTTGAACTTGCTCAGGAACGTCTCAACACGCGCTGGTGTCTGCTTCGCCCATGTGCTACCACGAATCTCAGCCTCAAAGGTAGCCCAGTCGCCAGCTTGGTATGCGGCCTTGGCATCTTTGAACTTGCTCCAACCACCCTCCCCCAGCTGGTAGATGGCGAGACCCATCGCAGCAATCTTGTCGTGGTCCGTCACGCCCCAGTCGCGGGCCGCCTTCTCAGCGACTACTAGCACGGCGTCTGTGTCCTGCTTGAACCAAAGCTCGGCCTGAGCAGGTGTCACTTTGTCGCCCGGTTTTAGCTGCCCAGTGACGTTGTGGCCCGCCCCAACGGCGATACCTACAAGGGTACCATCCGCTGTCTTGTCGGGGTAGGCTGTGAAGCGTACACCCTCGTCTCGTAGTAACTGCTCACGGAAGTCCATTACAGTGCCACGTGATAATGTTGAAGACGAGTCTCCGTTGATCCTAATGCTGGCGCCGGCGCCTATGTCGTAGTCTCGCCCCACAACCGGGCGAAGCCCTGAGGCTTTGGCGTCCTCAACCTTCTCCTGCATGCGCGTCTTGATACGCTCCGGGTCCACCGGTTTAGCTGGGCCTGGTACGCCGTCAACGATACGCTGCACACTCAGCACGCCGCCAATCAGACGGAAGCGAGCCTCAGCACCAGCCTCCTTCTTGCCGTACAGCTCGGTGAGGGCCTCGCTGAATCGAGTGCGTTGATCCTTGTCGCTAAGTCCGAAGACCGATACAGCAGCCTCTGGCAGCACCAGCTTGCTCTCAGCACCGCCCTCTGGCTGTACCGACACGGTGCGGTTAGCCACCATACCCTCGGCCATCTTGGCCAGTACTGCTGGAGACTCCCACGCGTAGTCCGGCTGCCGGCTTAGCGCAACAGTCTGCTGCAGAAGCGCCTGCGAGTACTGCTGGAACTCTGGCGAATCCAGCTGCAGGCGACTAGCGTTAGGGTTGACGGCAGCGTACGCGTTCGTGAAGAAGCTGGGGGTCAGCATGTCGGTGACGGCTTTCTGCATCTTCGTCGTACGGGACGTGCGCTCCTCCTCCGTGAGCTTGCTCCACTCGGCCTGACGCAATCCGGTGTTGCGGATACTGTCGATGACAGAGGTGCCCACTGCGGAGTCTACCAACACGTTCGCCATGACCCGCTGCACATCCTTAGCCAGAGAGCCGAGCATAACACCCTCGGCACCGGGACGCTGGAGACTGGCGATCTTCAACGTATCCGTGAAGGCAGAGATGATACCCACCTGCTCTGGGTTGGCCGCGTCCGGGGATGCCAGTACGGCGCGAGTGGCGCCGGCTACGTTGTCCGTAACTTCCTTGAAGACCATACCAAGATTCATACCTGCCGTGAGTAGGGTAGGAATCACCTTGCTGAGTGGGGCGTTGTTCTTCCCGCCCTGCGCATACAGCATGCTTGCGGCTTGCTGCTCGCTGATACCCATGCGGTACAGCTCTTGCTTGTTCCCAGCAAGGAGCGCGTTAATAGCCTGCGCTGTGGTCTGGCCATCATTGGTGCTCTGCAACCACATCTTTGCTAGCGCCTCATTCTCAGCGCGGGCGGTACGCGGCCGACGTTGCGCGTTCAGAGCCATCTGCGTGTTGAGCTCAGCAAAGCTGACTGGCTCGCCGTAAGCCTCCCCAGTGAATCCCGGCATGCGGGAAGCGATACGTTGAGAGAACACGGTATCCTGCATTACTTGGTCGAGATTGTCCTGAGCTACGGTACGACCCTGCGAAGCATACATCCAGTCGTTGACCTTGGACCGTTTGTCTGGCGGCAGCTGATCTAGTTGTCCGTTGTCGATCATAGCTTGTACGACTTCACGGTGGTCGTTCTGCGGCGACAGTAGATGCTGCACAAAGCCGAGGGTGATCTCGTTGCGCATGTCTTGGTCAGTGATCTGGTCACTGTTCTGCACGTCTGCCACAAACAGGACGGCGCGGGTTGCGGCCTCCTGTGCGAGCTGGGCATCGCCGCTAGCCTTCGCGCTTACGATCTGGGCTACGACGGCATTAGCGCCTGTGGTGTATCGTAGACCGGCCTGCTCAATACCATATTGTAGGTACGCTTTGCTGTGCGACCCGATCAGGGTTTCCTCAAGCTGGGTCTGCGCCATCAGGGCTTGCTCACGGCCGACGTTAGACAGACCGTCGCCCATACTCTCCAGCACAGCCGAGGATTCCTTGGCCAGTGCCGCGACGAACTGCTCAGGCGGGAGCGTGCGTCCCTTACCAGCGATGAAGTTCGTCATCTTCTGCTGCAGCTCGGCCTGCTTGATTCGGTAGTCCTGATCTTGGAAGCCGCCGCGTACGAATGGCTTGGCCAGCACGTCTGCGTCTTCGTCCTCCAAGGACTTGCCGAGCATGCGGGCACGCTGACCCTGCATGTACGCCTCTTTCACGTCCGTTTGGAAGGCTTGTTCAGCCACGGCTCCGCCGATCTTGAGCAGCCCGGACAGGGCCTGCATGCCGAGGGAGGACTCCTCCTGCACCTGCTCCTCGCGGGCTCGTCCGGGTTGATACCCACCGAACTGCCCGAGGTTGCCACTCGCCAATTGGAGTGGCTGAGATGTACGCTCTACCATTACTTCCGACCCCTAGTGCCGATGGCTGACCCGACACTAGACGTGTCGCCGGTACTGCCGAACTTGAAGAAGGAGGATGCGTACTGGCTGCCTGCGCTCAGGGCGCCGCTCAGTAGCGCCCCTCCGATAATGCTGCCGGTGCTGGGCACCTTCTGCATACTGCCGAGGCTGTTCTTGGTGCTGACCATGAGTTCGCGGATGCGCTGGTTCAGGTCGTACTCTTGCGTGACGTGCTGCTGTTCAACCTCAAACTGAGCTTCCTGCTCGGCTCTGTCAATGTCCATGCGTACAGCATCGACGCTGGCGCCCTTTACGCCAGAGGCTGCGGCTACCGCCCCAGTTGTGGCCGCCTCCTCCTCCGCACGCCGATCCACGAGGGCGAGCGTCTTGGCCGTCTGCTGTCGCAAGCGGCCTCGCTGCACCTCGATAGCGGACACACCTTGGAACGCCTCCAAGGTGTTGATCCTGTTTACGCGCGCCGTCTCTTTGTTCTGAGCCTCGATCTGCTTACGCTGCTGCATGCCGCCGATCAAACTCTGCAGGGCGCTAGCCCCGGCCACGGCGAATAGTGCTGGTAACATGACTACCTCCGGTAGCGTTGGTTGTATCGGAAGCCATACTCAAGGCTGGCGATGTTTAGGTCATACACGTCGTCCGACTCAATGCTGATCTTGGCGGACTGCATGTCCACGCGACAAGGCACAGTGACGGTTGCAGTAGCTGCGAGCGGCTCACCTGCACCAAGCTCACGGCTATACAGCCGCAACGGGGTCGTGGTGTACACGATAGGATCACGGGCCGCGTCAGACACTGTTACCACCACCTCACCCGTGTTCACAAGGCTGAACACCAAGCGGTGCAGCTGCGTGCGTTCGGTTGTGATGGCCACCTCGTTCCGATCCTTGAGGATAGGACGCGTCGGCGCCAGTCGGCAGGTATACCGCGAGCCGACGGTGTACTTCTCGCCCACAGCGGCGTCCGGGATCACAAGGGCATACGACACAATGTCCGGCCCAACCGTCTCCTCTAGCGCCTCGCGACAGCGTTCTCGCAGGTACGGATTGACACCTGTGTCCTTGAACAGCCACAGCTGATCCGGGTCGTGCAGGTTGTAGAACCACGCCGGTACTGTCAGAACGTTGGCCTCACCACAGGTCTGCTGCATGTAGAAGTCTAGGCGCCCCACGGTCGTGCCGCCAGTCCCGGCGCCAATGCGCAGGTCCAGCTCACACAGGTACACGCTGGCTCCGTCTCCGAACAGGCAGATCATGCGGTCGGCTGCGAAGTAGCAGCACAGTAGGTCGTGCTTGAAGGTCCATCGGTGCCATGCGGCGTGCGCCTTCTCGGCGCCTTGCCACAGGTACTCGTGCACCAACAGCTCCTTGCGGTTGGCGGTTCCGAACACTACAATGTTGGACGTGGTGCTGGCGCGCACGAAACGGAACGGTCCCTTGACGTAGCGCGGAATGTGCGTGGTTACGTCCTCGGCCTGCACCTGTGCATCAGTGTACTGGCTCGGCACCATCTCCCATACAGCGCCGAAGTCCTGTGAGCGCGGGGCCACGAAGAACACGGAGCGACCGGTGGCAGCTGGGCCAGTGTCGTTGGTGCAGCTGTACTGGGTCGCCACACTGGCCACGGCGGTGCGTGGGGTCAGCAGTGCGCTGCCGGGCACAATACCTTGGTGCGTCTTGGCGAACAGGATCAAGTCCTTGTTGAACTGCACAGCGTACTCGTACGGGCTGCTTACGGCGGCGTTAGCGGCAGTCTCCCACGGGTCGGAGTCCAGCAGGCTTGCCACGGAGGATCGGTACCAGCGCAGCGGCTTGTCCGAGCCCGAGGCACAGACGTACTCGTTGGACAGGATGATTAGTCGGCCCTGCATTGTAGCGAAGCCGGTGATCCCGAACCGGGTGAAGGCGAAGCTCGGGTTGCTATCGGCGTCCCCGGATGCACGGCGCTCATACGCCGGGGCTTCCAGCAGATACGCGGAGCCCGTGTACGACAGGCGCAGGGGCATGTTAGTGAGCACGGTCTGCGCAGCTGGTGCTGCGTCCTCGACCCACTTCTTGGTGCCATTCTCCCACCGGTAGTACGACTTACTGGTGGTGGTGCCAACAGCCACAACGTACCCGTTCGCCTCTTGCGGCAGGTTTGCCGGCAGCTGTGAGGTATCCCGTATGCTGCTGGCGTTACTGCACAGCATGTACGCGCTACCAGAGTCGGTGCTGATTGTAATGGCGTATGGTGCAGAGATGAACAAGTAGGCACCCACCCGCGAGTACACAAAGCCCTGTGCCGTCCCGATAGTTGCGTTGGCCGCAGCTGCCGTGGTCAAGTCTGCCATGATCTTCTCGGGCTGGGCGTCCGCTGCGCTAGTGGCGCTAGTAGTCTTCGATACGGTCGTGGTGACGCCAGTGCTCCGCCGGGTGATTGACAGGTTATAAATCTTACTGAACGCGCCGGACTGCACGAACGCGTACCCGGTCTTAGCGGGGTCTGGGAGTCCGCTGGCGCTGCCGGCAGGTACCTCGGTCGGCTTAATTGAGGTGTTCGCAATGAACAGCTCCTCCCCAAGACCAGCGAAGCGGATACTCTTGCAGCTTGCAGCCAGCAGATACGTGTTCGTGCTTGTGTACAGCTCAGTACCATCGGCCTCGCGGATCACCTGTAGTTTACCTGTGGCAGTGTTGACCAGCAACAGCATATCTTCACCGCCGATATTCGTCCGGTGACTGGTGATTTTGGCCGGGTCGGAGTAGGCCCCGAGCTTGGCAATGGCCCGTACCGGCGCACGCTTACGCGGACCTGTCACGAGGTCCGAGGTCATGTTCAGTTGTTCTTCGTTCTGCCCGTCTACCCGGTCTTTGGCTACCTGCTGGCTCACGCCGAACAGGAGCTGCCGGTACGAGCCTGCCCAGTAGCTCATGCTAGTTCCTCAAGTTGCGATACCAGCGCGCCACGTGCGGCTTCTGGCGAATGTTCAGCTTAGCCTGCCGGGTGTTGGCAGACGCCATGAGGGCGTACCAGCTAGCCCACTCGGCCTGAATGCCTTGGCTAGTCTGGTCCGGGCCGAAGTCGTTCACGTAGACCTCGTGTGCGGCGGCGTAGGCCACGGTATAGCGCACTACAATCGGCAGCTCCTCATACGCAATGTCGAGGATTGAGCGGCCCTTTACGGCGCCTTCGATCACTGGACTCAGTGAGCCAGAGTTTGCGATCCGCGTGCCAGCATACACGTACTCATCGGAGTCCGGGTAGAACATCAGCACGGAGTCAGGTAACTCGATCAGGCCATTGGTGTCCGGGGCCAGTTCTACATCGTAGGCATTGAACCACCAGCCACGCCCCTCAGTCAACAGCTTGATGCGGTTGTCCTCCAATGCTGGTACGATGACACCAAGCGTCGGGTACGGCTCGTCAATACTTGTTACTTCGCTCTCGCCTAGCTTGCGTAGGCAGAGGTTTACAGCGTCGAGTGTGTTCATTAGGATTCCCTTTCTTTAGCGCCCGAAATGCCGGAAGCTAAAAAAAGGGAGCTACCCGAAGGCAGCTCCCTAGTTCAACGCTACCGATTAGGCAGTGAAGGTAATGTCGTGCACAGCAACGGCGTCAGGACGACGCGCGCCGATGGCGTACGACTGGATGGTGTCCAGCACGTGGCAGAACTTCTCCTTCCATTCCCAGTAGTCGGCAGACACCGGGTGTACCTGGGCGGCAACCAGAGCCAGCGACGGGATGACGGTAATCATCTGGCGACGGGCTTGTGCAGCGGTCAGGTTGTAGTCAGCGCCCAGCGGGCTGGTGGTGATGGCGCCGGTAGCGAAGCGCGGGGTCTCGACGATGCGGACGCCGTTCATCATACCGATGCGACCAGCTACCAGCGAGTTACCGCCTTCGCCTGCACCGTACTCGATGCTGGTCAGCTGCTTGTGCTCCAGCAGCATAGAGAAGATTTCCGGGGTCACGTAGGTGATGCCTTCCGACATAACCTGATCGCCCAGATCGCGCTTAATCAGCGCCTCGATACCCTTACGATGCTCACGACGCAGGGTCGCGGCAGTGGCCTCGGCGTTGGCGGCAGCGGTACTGACAGAGGCAGCCAGCAGGAGACCATTGTTGAAGGCGCCTGCCAGATGTGCCGGGGCAACGAAGTCGCCACACTTCTGCAGGGTAATCAGACAGGCTTGGTCGAACTGGCGGGCCAGTGCAATGCCGTCCTCACGGGCAACTTCTTTGCGCATATCCAGCGAGGCGACCCAATCGTCGAACTTGTCGAACTGGTGGCGGGCGTACAGTACGGTATCCACCACGAGGTTGAACTTGTCCGACTTGACCTTGGAGACGTTCAGGTCTTCACCAGCCTTACGGCCGGCGACGGTGCTGGCGCCCACGCGGTCAATGCGTACTTGGTTGGTACCACGCAGGGTACGGATGTTGGTCACGCCAGCGAACTTGGAGGCGTACTGGAACGAAGAGTCAACGATACCGAGGTGTTCCTCGATATGCAGGTCAACGTCGGAGTTCACACCACCCCAATTCGGGCGAGTCAGATCAGCGAGTGCCATGTATTGCTTTCCTTATTAAAGACCTTGTTGGATGCCGAGACGGCGTGCATTCTGCAGCTTGGTGTACTCTGCATCACTCAGGTTGTGCTTGGAGATGGCCTTGACGTATTCGTCGCGGGTCAGTCCTTTCTCTGCGCTTGGTTGACCGAGGGCTGGGTCGTTATGAACAACGAGTTTACCGTTGGTCACAGCGAAGTCCACGATCTGCTTGAGCGCGTACTGCATGCTCGCCTTATCACCGCTGTCGAGCAGCTTGGCCATAGCGGCCTTGGTCACAGGGTCAGCAGTTTCGTTGAACACCTTGGCAGCAGCTTCGACTCGATCCTTGCCACCGGCGGCCTTAAAGACCTCAGCCTCAAGGGCGTTGCTGATACGTTCGGCGTGGCCGAGCAGCTGCTTCGCGGCTTCAACGGCCAGCTTGGCATTCTTCTCGCCCAGCTTCTCGACGAGATAAGCCTCGTCAATGAAGCGTGCATCGTCCTCGGCTGCGGCCTTGCCAAAGGCACGGTTCACATCCAAGTCGCCCACCAGCGTTTCCAGCATACCTGCAACTACGGCCGCCTGCGGATCGCCAAGCAGCTCAGCACCGAGCATATCGTTCAGGTTGGCGTACGAATCAGCCTGGGGCTGGTCGGTCGGCTTCTGATCGGGGACGGTGGTGTCTGCCTTCTGAGGTGGCTTGCGCACCTCTGGGACTTCGGGGGTAGGCTTCTGTGCAGCCAGTTGTGCGGCGCGCTCAGCAATGCCTTCGGGGAGGTGCTGCGTAGGGGCAGCCGGGGTAGACTCCGGCGCGGCTGCGGGAACAGCTGCGGGGGCCGGGGTCGGGAGAGATGGAATGGTTGGGATTACTTCCGACATTACATAACTCCGGGGATTGATTCAGTGGCGGCGAGTGCGCCTTGTGCCACGTCAAGACTTGCGTTTGCGGCTGCAGATTCCTGCTCAGCTTCGGCGGCGAGGGTGTCTGCATCTTTACTCAAGGTTTCCAGCGGTGCCGAGTTGGCGCGGAAGATGAACTCCACAACCTTCTCAGTGTCAAAGCGAGGGGATACCTCCTTCAATACCGGCACGATGGCAGCCACCTCTTGAGTGGCCTTGAACAAAGACTGCGCCTCGGCGGTCTGGGTCAGTGCTGGGATGCCCGTCACAACCTTCGGCCGATATGACTTCTGCACCAGACCCAACAGGAAGTCGGAGTCCTGTGCAACCTCGTACATCATCAGGTACGCGAGTGGGCTCTGGAAGTTCTCGGCCAGTACGCTATAGCTGCCACCCATAAGGTTCTCAGCCTCACGGGCAATGGTCCGCACTTCTTCCACAGTGACGCGCTCGGCATCACGCATCTGCCCCGTGTACATAAATGCACGGTTCAGCAGCATGACTTCCTTCTCGATGCTATTGCTAATGGCAGCGATCTTGTTGTAGTCGCCACGCTCGTACGATGTAACGCCATCGACTTTGCCGGGTACGTAGTCTCCGGTGCCGGCCTTCTGGTAGTCATCGACCACCGCGCCGGAACCTTCATCGACAACGTTCAGCATATTCAGGGACTCAAGCTCATACAGCCCGAGCTGCTCGCTCACAATGCTGAGCTTAGCGAATGCACCTGCGTACTCCTCGACGTACCCGCGACCCATGTGTTCGCCATCGGCTACGTTCCATGCCACCGGTACCCAAGGGCACAAGTGTTCCGGATAGCTCGACTCAGGACCGACACGTTTACCGTCCAGTTCCTGCCACACCTTGGCTCGACGATTGCCATCCGGGGTTTGCACCCACTCGATAACAGTATACAGGTCGATCTTGGCGTTGGCGTCTTTCGGCCGAGCACGCTTGGCCTCTGCGTCCGCTTGGACTTCCGGCGGCAGGTCGCTGAATTGCATACGCTGCTTGAGCACACAGCACTTCGGATCACCCATCGCATCCCGACGCATGGCGTAGGATTGCATGGACCATACGAGGAACTTGGCGCGCTTGGCGTCGCGGTACAACAGTGCGTTGCCAGTTACGAGTAGCAACTTGACTACGCGCTGCAGCTTTGCGAGGCTGGCGTTGCGGAACAGGCGGGCCGTGGACTCATTGGCCAACTGCGTCCCCGCAGCGGCGAGTGCCGATTCAGACACGCCAGATGCCGCAGCCAGCTTCTTTAGCTCTGCGTCAAGTTCGACCACGAAGCACGGGCGCCCCGGAGGGAACAGCGCGGTGGTGAGCTTGCTTGTTGCATTGTTCACGAGCAGGGAGCCGTAGGACTGGAAGTCATACTCCAGTGTCTGCGACTGATCCTGATAGTTCAGAGGATCAACCATCAGTGACGGGATCGTGAACTTCGCGAAGTCTTCGGCCTTACGGATGGCCAGCGTATCGCGGTACTGCGACCACATCTGAGATGCGAGTTCACGAGCCATACGTCACCTCACGTTAATGCCGAGTGACGCGGCTAAGCTACCGCCTGCAGCACTGCGGCGCTTCTTCTGGATGCCGGATAAGGCGTTCGCCGTACCCGCAGTCTCCACAGTCGCCACGTTATCTAGCGATAAGTCCGCGTTTGCGTTCTGCGCCCTACTCGCCTGCTCGGTAAGAGCTTGCGCCAAGGCCGCCCCGGTATCGGGCACTTTATCAGCACCACCCCCGAGCAACCCACCAGATAGGGCGCCGAGTGCTTTACTGCCCCAGCCGCCATTACCTACGGCGCCAAGCGAGGCGACTTTTACCACCTTCTTGAACACCTTTCCAACCTTCTTACCCATGTAGCCTCCGGTAAGTATTCTCATAGCGCACCTCACCGATTCGGCGAGTGTACGCAATGGCCGGTAGTCCCATTTGTAGGGCAAGTGCCTCAGTAGTCTGGATCAGGCTCTCGGCCAGCCCAGTCCGCCGGTAGGCTGGCATCACGTACATCCACTGCACGGTTAGGCACGGGCCTACGTGGTCATCATCCTCTGCTACCAGCACAGCGCACGCTGCGGGGAGGTCGTTGTCTTTGTAGACTAACTCCACTCGCTCATTCGCTAGCACGGATTTGAGGATGCGTTCTGCGCTAGCCTCCGGGGAGGTCCAGCTGTACTCGGGAAGTTCCTTCGTTACAACTTCCGCAAATGGTCGCATCTCGGTCGGTTCACCAACGTCGCGGACGTACATACAAAGGTTCATTGGATGTACACCCGCTCAGTCGCTGTGACCAGACGTTCGACCAGTTGCACCACTCGGTAGGCACCAGCAGCGTTCTGCAGCTCATTCATCGTGCTGTCCGGCGTGATGGCCGGGGCAGGGAACGTCTTGAGCAGGAACTCGTACTGTTGCCGGGTGAAGTGGATTTTATCCTGCGCTCGTGTCGTCATAGTTCACGGCCAGTTATTACGTCACTCTAGTGTGACAATTAGCAAAACCCAAATTCCGACCACAGGAACTCGGTCAGATCGAGGGTGCCCTTGGTGGGTAGTGACACATCCTGCTGCCCAATCCCAGTGAGGAGCAGCTGCATCGGGTCATGCTCGGTGTACAGCTCCACGAATGCCTCACGGATACACTCGTGCATACGGTCAACGTCGCACGGGTGTGTGCCGAAGCTGTCGTGGATAGCCACCATAGCCAGACCATCCTGACGCATGCGGCGAGCCGTGAAGGTCAGGTGCGCGGCGTCGAGGGCATGCACGAAGTTCGGGGAGATGGCGTTGGCCATCGCCTGCGAGCGTGTACTGTCGAGCACCTCGCGCACCACGATGTACTGCAGGCCGCACGAGCGGATACGTACGCGCTTCTCAGTACTGTCCCGGTAGTCGTGCTCAACCAGCAATCCCGTCGGGCTGTGCCACAGCATGGGTGCGTCTGTGCCGTACTGCTTGGCGCGATTACGCAACCAGCGCATCGCGGCAGCAGCGGCCGGTACGGTGTCCTCGATACTGTCGAACAGGACGGACGCCATGTACGCACCCATCTCCCACATGCGCACGCCTTCCGGCAGCGGGATGCGGTTGTCTTCCAGATAGTCCGTCACGAACTCGGACACGCCGCGCAGGGTGGCGCCGTACACGTACGTCATCACCGGCTTCTTCGCCAGCTCACGCGGCACGTCAATGTCAACCCATGCAGCGGCCAGATGCTGCTTGGCGCACTTCGGATCGTTCGCGTCCCGCAGTACCCGGCCCTTGGCCAGCTCGGCTACCTTGCGGTAAATGTCCGCCTTGGTCGCCTCGCCGCTATCGTACAGGTTCACGTACCTGCCACCGATAGGATCACGCAGCATCGCACAGAAGTGTTGCAGACCGGAGCAGGTGGCGTCCATGTGCACGGGTACGCCAGTGCAGTACGCCTCCGGGTTGCCGGACTCCAGCGCAGCGCGCAGCTCCCACAGTGCCGAGAAGGCCATGAGCGGGGCGTCATTGTTCCCACGGAACAGGTCGCTGTCCTCCGGGGCGTCCAGCCCGGCCAGCAGGAGGTCGAGGTTCTCGTCCACCCACGCAGCCCGCTGGACGAAGCGCGCCTTGTCCTTGCCGAAGCAGTTGGCGATGTGCACCTTCAACCAGAACAGGCCGCGAGGTCCAAGGGGCTTAACCTCGGAGAAGTGCAGCAGCGCCTTGGCAATGTCGCCACCCTGCGGATTCAGCACGCCACGGTAGTAGTACCGGCTGCGGCTGTCGATGAAGGTCGGGAACCACAGGTCGCAGTCAACATCCTTCGTGTGTCGCAGCGCCGTGCTCAGTGTGATGTGCGCCTTGCGCAATTCCATGCGCTCACTGTGCCAGCGCCACGTCTTACGCTTCCAGCCCTTGAGCTGCTCCAGCTCGTCCTCGGTAGCCTGTGCCTTGTCCCAGCCCTCAGGGAACGGGAAGGCCGGGGCCGGGCGCATCTCCTTGAACGGGATACCCAGCACACCGCCACCGTTGCGCCAGACTCGGTGCACCATCTCCAGCGTGGGCTTGTGTATGCGGAAGCTCTGCGCCTGCAGGTAGTTCCCGCAGTCGAGCACCTGCGTGCACTGCTGCAGGTTCTGGGCCAGCAGCGGGCGCATCCATGCACGGGTACGCAGACCCATGCGGCGGAACGGGGCGTGAATCTGCATCTTGCGGGTGTAGTACCCGCCACCTGCATGCCCATCCCACGGAAGCGGCGGGGCCAGCATCGGCTCCATCGTCTGGTGGAAGTACGTGGGCTGCTTGAGCAGCACCTCTGCGACTTCCGGGGCCAGCTCGTAGATCACCGAGGTGTACTTGCCCTGACCATACCGGGCCATCTGCACCAACCCGCAATTCAGACAGGCGTCCAGCCCGTGCTTACCGAGGTGGATGTACTCGGCGTTACTCAGACCCTGAGCGTACTCCTCGCCCAGCACGTTCTTCACGGCAGCACGCATCGTCTTGAGTGTATGCGACTGGCTTACGGTGCCGGCAGTCTTGAGGTAGTCCTCGGTGCGCTCGATGTACATCGGGTTCACCTTGTACGCCTCTTGCACCAGCGCCTCTCGCACAATCGCCAGACCGAGGGAGTGCGTGATCTGTTGGGCGGTGGCCGGGGACTCCCGACTGTCGCGGATACACACAGACACAACGGTACGTACGGTCAGCGTAGTCAGCACGTCCAGAGGTACGCGGCGCAGCCAGCCACGCAGCGCAGCACCGGGGCCACGCTGAGTAGTGCTGCAGATCAGTTCCAGCTCAGCGCGCACATCCGAGAAGATGCGGGCCAGCATACGCGGGAACGCAGCGAGGTCGTCAACCCGACCCTCGGCGACAGCCTCGGCATGCTCGCGCATCTGCTGCGCAGCGGCCTCGGTCGAGGCACGGAGTTCTCGTTCGACTTGGGTAGGGTTGAGCATCACTGATCCTTAGGCGTCTGGGAAGGCGAGGTGGTAATCGGCCAGCAGGTCAGCAACCTCGTGTGCCGTGATGGTGCGCTCGCTGTTGGCGTGCAGGATATGCTGCAGCACCTCACGGGCTTCGTCTTGGTTGCCGGTGTCGATGGCGCAGTGCAGGTCTTTGAGCAGCCGCTTGTACGTGTTACTTGGCATTCTGAATCTCCAGCTCATGCAGGAACAGGGCGTTGGTCGCAACGTGCGACCAGTGGGAACAACCAGACTCCGGGTCGGTCAGCTCGCCGGACTCGATGGCGTGCAGGTGCCGGTACAGTGCGTCCTTGTAACGCTCCTGCCCGTTCTGCACATTACGCCACGAGTGCGCGGCGTACTTCTTCGCCCCGAAGGTCAGGACGGCCACGATGCCGGCGAGGCTATTGGCCAGCCCTTGCATCAGCAGGGACCAGCGCGGCTTGCCAGAATCGAACTTGAGGTCTGGTTCCTGCGACGGCTGCGGAGCGTAGATACGTACCCGGCTGTTCGTGTCGTTCACCCACTCCCCAATCACAGCGGTCGTTTTGTATCCGTTAGCCACGTACCTAGTCATGCCGGTGTGGTTGTCGAACAGCTCCCCGGTGCGGGTGTTCAGCCAGCGCGGGAGTTGTTGCTTAACGTAGTCCGCCTTTGTGTCACCAGCCACTTGCGTGTACCGTACCTCTACGATGTGGTCTTGGCTCATACTGCGCTCCTCAGTTTGCGGCGTTGTTCTAGAGTGTTCATCAGCTTGCGGCCACGGCTCCAACCCTTGCAGCTATGGCAGAGGAACAGTTCGTACTGCCCCACGTTCGTACGGTACGGCTTGGCCTGCAGTTCCAGATGCTTACCACCACACTTCGGACACACCGGGTCTTCCGAGTCCACGAAGTTACCGTGGTTCGGCGCCTTGTCATCCCACGGGAGCATAATCAGGTACAGTTCTTCTAGCGACAGTACGTCATCGCGGTTGTACAGCTCCATCTCCTCCCATGCTTCGGCATTGCCGATCAGGCATTGCTGCCACAGCAGATAGCCGGGGAACTTTGAGTGGCTGCGCTTCTTGGTATCGCAGAGCTTGTCGGTCAGGTATGCCAGCTTATTGCTGGTGAAGGCGAAGTTCCTCTTAGCGGTTTCCAGTGTATCGGATACACGATACGGCGAAGGCGGTGTCAAGCCATTCAGGATGAAGCGGGCATTGATCTTCTTGGTATCAAAGCGACGGCCATTGTGTGCAACCACAATGTCTGCTTCGTCCAATAGCTTCCACACATCCTTGAGCATCTCCAGATCATTATCCATCGGATGCACATTACGCTGATCCCGGTACACTACCGCATCTTCGCCTACCCACTTAGCTGAGTAGGATAGAATGAACCAGTCTTCCTTCACTTGTTCCAGTGATAGGAAGTTATTGAACAATCCCCATACTGCTCCGAATATAGGTGCTGTCTCAATATCTATTACTAGTACTCTTGGTCCTTCCGTCTTCGACGGCCGCGCCACTGCGTCGCTCGCTTTCGCTTGCTGCACTTCGGGCTCCGCTGCGCTGCTCGCTCCTTGTGTCACGGTAGTGTGACAATTAATATCCCGCAGCCAGAAGCGTACCAACTGGCGGGAAACTTCACCTCGGCCGAGTGCTGTGAGGATGGCTGCTGCGCCTCGGCGGCTGCCTTGCGCCTTCCGCTCAGCGTCCCGAATCTCGTCATCCGAGAAGGCACTGCGGGATACTTGGTCTGGAGCTTTCAGTCGTTTCATTGGGAACCCTTCGGTAACATAACGCGCACTTTGGCAGTTGCCCGGCGTGCGGCTTGAGCCTTGTTCTTCTTGACACGTGCCGCCTCGGCCTTCTCCTCGGCAGACTTGTGCTCGGGGTACATGTACCCGGTGCCCGGCTGCTTGAGGTAGATCACGAGACGTTCTAGCCAAGGGACGATCTTGTCGTACGACATGCCGAGGCCGGCGTACCGCCCTACGGCGTTGGCCACCTTACCCTCGGCGCCGTTGCAGCCACGGTGCAGAACGCCTCGTACCTCGCCTGTAACGTGGTCATGGTCAACGACCATACCACCCCTCTCGTTCGGGTCGATTCGCTGCTGACAGAGCGGGCAGATGCCGCCCTGCACGCCTTGCAGATGCGATAGCGCGAATCCCCGGAGCTGAGTTCTAGTCAGCTTCCTGAGCATCCTCGGCCTCCTGCCGCTTAGCGGCGATATATTGACAGTGGTAGCTGTACAGGTTGTCAATCCATTGACGCAGCTTGGGCTCAAGGTCCAGCTCGCAGAAGTACCGGTACGCGCAGTCTTGCTCGGTACGGCGTAGCCAGAGCATCTGTGCCTCGGCCAGTGCGTCCTGCCCGTTGCGGGCGTATGCCCACAGAATGCGGTTGGCAGCCTCGTGCTCGCACGTTATGGGTGTAAGGTACCCTAGGGTACCGGCCTCGCCTATCAGCTTACCATCGAGCTTAGAGAGCCCTTGGATGTTGTCTGCCTTATCCCCCATGAGCATCTGCGCCCAGAAGAACTTGGTGCCGTGACCTTTCACCTTCAGTTTGAGACTTGGGGTGAAGTCTTGGTCGATCCAGCCGAACCGGTCGCCCGGTGCCAGCACATCCAACTTGCCGCGCTTCTCCTCCCAGTACGGGCCGGGCACGAGGCGCAGGTCTTTGTCGTCGCTCTTGACCACACCACGCGGCCCGTACACTAGGCTGTCCATCGTGAGAGCGTCGTCAGCCTCCCAGTACCGGTGCAGGTTCACGTACCAGTCGGCCGGCACCCCGTTGGCCACGGCGTGCTCAGAGCCCAGCAGATCACGCAGCGGCTCCAGCAGCGGAGGCTTGCTCTTACCGCTTCGGGTGGCTTGGTAGGGCTTGGCTGTAGGGTACAGCGAGCGCCCTGCCTTAGCCCCTCCCCGGCCCGTTAAATGTACACGCACTTCCGAGGACTGGGTGTTGAACATGTCCGTGAGGACTTCGGTTATGAACCGCCGTACAGCGGTTGGCAGCGTCTTGGCAGTAGCGGCAGCGCGGTAGGCCGCGCCGTCGCCGTCAAGCAGCAGCACCCTGCCGGGCACTGCTTGCTCAAACTGATTGTCAAGGCTGCTCAGGTCAACCCCGAGCACTACTGCACCGGCACGGCCGGGATGGCCAGCGCCGGCACAGCAGGGGCAGCCGGTACATCAGCCACGTTCACGGTGGCCACCGGGGTCTGCACTACGCCGGCAGCCGGCAAGGGGCTTACGGCGCTCGGCACGGGCAGGCTCATGGCAGGGGCCACAGGGGTAGCGGGTACCGCAGGGGCGGGCGCTGCAGGGGCTGCTGGGGCCAGTTGCTCGGGGCTCGGCAGGGTAGCGCCAGCACCACGCAGCAGTTGCTCCAGCGGGCTGCCTTGGAAGTCCACGGCGGCGAGGATGCGATCCTGCAGGTAGTTCTTGCTCTTGCCGTCGTCCGAGGTGCCCTCGATCTTGAGGCTGTTCCAGCCGGCCAGAGTCGGCTTGTTCCACAGGAACAGCTGATACAGGTCGTCCGGGGCTTCCGGTACCGGGTACGGCTGGCGGGATACCTGATCGAACGGCGGCAGGGTGTCTGCCGGTTCGAGGGTGTTGCGCGCCGGCTTGTCGCCCACGGCAGGCTTGATGCCGATCTTCACGAGGAAGGGCTGACCGAGGAACTGGGCGAAGTGCTTGGCGTTGCCCTTGTAGTTCATCTTGTCGAACGCCTTCTTGGCGCCGGCTTTCTCGTTGTTACCGAGCTTCATGTACCAAGTACGGATGATGCCCGGCGTGCCGTCCGGATTGTGGAACAGGTCTTGCGGGCGGTTAGCCGGCGGTACGCTGTTCGGTTGGCCGTCGTCGCCGAAGGGTTTGGTGTCACCCCAGATGGCGAAGCCCAGTCGGAACTCCAGAGCCGGGGCCTTGGCCGCGCCTTGGTATTCCTGCGGCTGCATACCGAACTCGACGTACTGCACGAGTCGAGCCATTGCGTAGCCTGCCGGGTACAGGCGACTACCGCCACCACCCTTACTGGTTTCGGACATGTCAATAGCATAACTATCGACCGCTTCATTGATGTCTTGCTGCAGTTGTGCGAGTACGCTCACTGTTTCTTCTCCATGATATGTACGAGTTGGGTTGAGCTGAGATTGAGGAACGACACGTCACCATTCGCCTTAACCATTCGCATGATATTGCCTTCGAGTGCGACGCGATAGTCTTTGACGTTATTAACCAATGTCGAACTTCCGTCACCATCGTCAGGCATCTCACGCCACCAGATTTGGACGGTATATAGTGTGACAGTTTTATCTCCGTTCAATGGATGTGCTCCTTATGGTACATGCTCGGACCTGCCTCTGCTGCAGCCGGGAACGGAACGTGCCCGATGTTGTAGCCGAGGTGCTCAGACATGTACTTAGGTGCGTCCTCCATGATGGCCTTGGTGCCCAAGGCAGCTTCACGCAGTACGTCCTCGTGCACGTCCAGATACAGGGCGTCGTGTACGTTGTTGATAAGGAAGGCGCGGCCCTCCGGGTATTCCTCCGAGCGGAAGAACTCGTTTGCGATCAGCCAGCGAATTACTCGGCCAGCCGATACAGCCATCAGGTAGAATGCCTCACCCTGACACCAGTAGTTAGCGATCTGGGTGTCCTTGTAGTCCATGATGTGCTGGCGTGTAGCGCGGTCCCACTTGGGATACTGCCGGAAGCTGTAGCGTGCGCCGCCCGGCGATGCCCAGTACCCACGGCGGTAGATGCTCCAGCCGCCATCATCACGCTGCTCGCGGTGCAGGCCGTCGGGCTCCATACCAGTGCGCTCCACGGCGTCGCGGATCACTTGACGGAACTGGATGCTCTGCGGGAACAGCTTGGCCTCAGTAGCGAGGAACTCCTCGGCGTACTCCAGCGTCACGCCGGTAGCGTACGCAATACCACGGGCACTGGCGCCGTACTGAGCTGCGAAGCTCGGTGGCTTAATGTCCGTACGCATCTGCTTGTACCGCTTATGCTCCGGGTGCTCCTGATTCTCGACGGCCTTGTGCAGCACGTCCTCGTACGGCTCGCCCAGCTTGGCAGCGAGGCGCAGGCAGTGCATGTCAATGCCGCTGACCAACTTGTCCAGCAGGTTCTCGTCGCCGGACAGGGCCGCCAGCATCACGACCTCCAGTGCCGAGTAGTCCACCTCAACGATGCGCCCCTTGTCGCCGAAGCGCGAGGTAAACATCTGCTTGACCTTGGAGGTTCCATCTCTCGGGAGATTCTGCAATCTCGTGTTCAACACGGGCGTTACTCCGTGCCCGGTGCGTCCTGCACCTGCTGCATGTTCCCATGCAGATCAGACTATATCATCACGCCAAGGCGTGCCGTGCGCTTCCACCCACTTGAGTGTACTCTCTTTCGAGATAGTCGTTGCGCCTTCCCGTATGTACCGATGTAAGCGCTGGTGGTCGCCCATCGTACACAACACTAAGTTCGTAAAGTCGTTGTTCAGCGGGTTCTGGTCTACGTGATGCACGCACCAGCCACGTGGTATAGCCGGCAAGCCTAGTGCTTGACAGACAACTACATGGTGTACGAATACGTGCTTGCTGCCCTTACGGCCTGTGTACCAGTCCGGTTTGAGCTGCATCAGGTATCCCTTGTTGTCGGAGACTTCACCCACAAAGTAGTGGTGCTGATCGCCAACCTTCCCGTGCATCGGGTTCAGCTCGCCTAGCTTGCTGTTCCTGTAACACTTAGCCTTCCGCGTTTTACGGTAGGCTGCGCTGTAGTTTGACTTTACGTAGTTGAACACCTGCTTCCACGGGATTCCCAACTGTGCTGCAATATGTTGTTGGGTTAGCTCGGTGTTCTCGTACAGGTACTTAATGTCCACATGCACCTCCAAAGGTGGATTGGCTGGCTTGGTTCAGGATTGCCCGGTCTGGGTGTCCCCTGAGTTCACACGGTTTGAGAACCTCCAGATTAAAGGTTCGGGTTACTACTCGACAGGCGGCCGGTAGCAGTCGCCGTCAGGTTCAGGTTGTGGTGGATGATCCCATCCGGCTGCACGTACTGCAGCATACCCTTGACCTTCTTGACGTTGCCGTCCTTGTCCAGCTCGACACTGCGGTAGTACGTCGAGTTGTCCTTGTCCAGCTGGGCCATGCGGACCAGTAGCTTCGCAGCCTCAAAGCCCTGCTTGCCGAGTACGTCCAGTACCTCGGAGCTGGTGCTGTACACCGGGGTCTTGTCGTCGCAGAGCGTACGCTTGCCACGCCAGTCACCGCGATCACCGAAGTTGTCTTGGATGTGCTCGGGCAGCTGGTCGATCCAGATCAGGCCGGGGAACTGCCACGCAGTGTCGTCCCACTTGGTCTGTGGCGTGGTCGTCTCCCGCTTGTGCAGCTTCGGCATCCCCTTACTCTTGCCCGCTTTGTATCG
>Ga0181556_1000512_pt1 | contig 41592 bp, 40 predicted proteins | sample 011ome_14_FD_148651 | JGI IMG/M metagenome (GOLD analysis project Ga0181556, IMG submission 148651) | Coastal salt marsh microbial communities from the Groves Creek Marsh, Skidaway Island, Georgia - 011505AT metaG (spades assembly) | ecosystem: Environmental > Aquatic > Marine > Intertidal zone...
TGAAGGGAAACCCCAGGGGTAATTAATTCGGTAACACCCCTTTTTACTATTGTTTTGGCCAATTTAGGGTCTTCCAATTGGTCACAAATGGCCACCCTACAGCCGGCTTTCACCAATTTTGGCAAATAGGTGTCCAGAGAGTGGTGTGGAAATCCTGCCAATTCGGTTTCACTGGTACTTCCCGCACCTCGTTTGGTTAAAATAATGCCTAAAATTGAAGCGGCTTTTACTGCATCAGAACCAAATGTTTCATAAAAATCACCCACTCGAAACAACAAAAGGGCATCAGGGTATTTCGCCTTGATGCTGTTGTATTGTTTCATTAAAGGGGTTTCCTTGGTTGCTTTAGCCAAAATTTACCGTTTTTACGAATGTATTTATTTTGTTTGGAGTTCAAAAACAAAGATGCAAATAGCTTGAGAAAAATTAGACTGTGTACTTTTGTTTTTTCTAACAAGTTATGCGCAAACTCAAAAACGAAGAACTCGATCGGAAAACCGAAGCCGAATTTAAGGCGGCTCAAAAGTCGCCTATAATTCTCATTTTAGACAATGTGCGCAGTTTAAACAATATCGGTTCTGTGTTTCGTACGGCCGATGCCTTTTTAATTGAAAAGGTTTTCCTTTGTGGAATTACGGCAACACCCCCCCATAAAGACATTCATAAAACGGCGCTTGGGGCTACAGAAAACGTGGCATGGGAATACGCCAATACAACCCCAGAGGTAGTTGAAAAACTCCAAAAAGAAAACGTACAGGTTTGGGCTGTAGAACAAGCAGATAAAGCCCTTCCTTTGTCTGAATTTGTTCCCCAACAGAACACAAAATACGCTTTGGTGCTGGGTCATGAAGTACAGGGGGTAAGTCAAGAGGTGGTTTCTCAATGTGATGGGGTGCTTGAAATTCCCCAATTCGGAACCAAACATTCCCTCAATATCAGCGTAGCTACTGGAGTGGTGGTGTGGGATGTGTTCGCAAAACTCCAATTCGGAAAATAGCCCGCAAAACGTATTGAAAGTCAGCTTCATTGGCTTCAAAATCAATTCCTTTAGTTGAGAGAATTACTTTGGGGTATTCTGAAGGTAAAGAACACCATTGCTTGTATTTTTTTTCTAACGCATTTAGATAAGACGTTTCTATGGTTTGTTCAAAAGAACGCCCACGGCGTCTTATCTGCTGATGCAGCTGTTCAACAGGAGTGTCTAGATAGAGTATCAGGTCGGGAGTGGGAATGGATTTTTGTGCTGCTGTAAAGGTGTGCTGAAAGGAGTCAAAAAGCGAGGATTCCAATGTTTGAGAAGCAAATATTAACGATTTATCAAAAGAATAATCGGCCACAGCCTTGCCTTTATGATGCTTCCAAAAATGAGAAAGTTGTTGCGCTCGATCTTGTAAAAAAAAAGACTCTACCGCTAGGGCATGAATGTCTGGATTTTCATAAAAGTCAACCAAATGGGGGTTTTTAGAAAACAGCTCATGAATTTCGGAAACCCCAAAACGCATTGCTATTTTTTGAGTTAAGGTGGTTTTTCCCGCACCAATATTTCCTTCTATGGCGAGGTAAGGGAAAAAATCAAATATCGGAGGCGTCCAGTGTTCAAAGGGCAGTTGTTCACCCGTTGCGGTATCTTCACTTTCCGCTCGCAATTGAACCATGGTTTTTCCAAATTGCGGGTGGACCCATTGGGGCGCTACCTCAACGAGAGGGTCTAATACAAAATTTCGTAAATGCAATCGGGGATGCGGCAAGGAAAGAGAAGGGCTTTCTAGTATTACATCATTGTAAAGCAACAGATCCAAATCTATGGTTCGGGCTTCATAACCTGTTGACTCTGTAGCTCGTATTCGACCGAGTTGACGTTCAATTTTAAGCAGTTCTTCAAGTAACTCAAGGGGAGAAAGTGAAGTTTTTATTACCGCTACGGCATTGTAAAATGGTAAACTTTCAAATCCCCAAGGTGGGGTTTCATATAAGGATGAACAATTTTCAAGGGTAAGGGTTTCTTGTTCTAATAGGCAAAGTGCTTTTTGCATAAACAGCAAACGGTTGCCTTGATTGCTTCCCAATGAGATAATTGCGCTATTGTGGTTCCTTCTTTTCACTCTAGGGCAAAGCTACAAAACCCTATATTTGTAGCGTCAACTGCATGCACATGAATTTCATTAAAAGTTTTTTTGCCTCCGTATTAGGGACACTAACAGCGCTGACTTTACTTTTGGTTTTTGGGCTACTGCTCATTTCCGGTATCGCAAGTATACTGCAAGAGCCTATGGCACAAAAAATTTCAAGACCCAATAGCGTGGTATCACTTAATTTGAATACCCAAATTGCGGACCGTCCCCCTACGTTTAATGAAATTGAAGTCTTGTTCGAACTTAATGATCAAATTATTGGTCTCCATGAGCTTTTACTTGCGATAGAGACAGCTGCCCAGCATCCTAATATTGAAGGAATTGTTTTACAGGCCGATTTTATCTCCGCCGGATGGAGTCAAATAAGAGAAATTCGAAACGCATTACTGAAATTTAAAGCAACTGGAAAATTCATTTATGCATATCATGATATTGCAAGTCAAAAATCTTATTACCTCACCTCGGTAGCGGATTCTCTTGTTCTAAATCCAGCGGGTATGATTGAATTTAAAGGGTTGGCCTCAGAGGTTTTATACTACAAAGATTTTCAAGACCGTTACGGTCTAAAAATGGAGGTTATACGTCACGGAAAATACAAAAGTGCCGTTGAGCCTTTTTTAGAAAATGAGATGAGTGCTGACAATCGTTTTCAAATAAAAAGTTTGCTCAATAATCTATGGGAAACCCTTCGCAACGAAATGGCAGAAACCCGAAGCTTGAGCCCATCTGCACTTGATGCCCTGGCGCAAGAATCGAAAATTGCAGTACCCTTAGATGCCCTTGATGCCCACCTGGTTGATCAACTTGGCTATGAAAGTGACCTCGAAGCCATGGTAAAAGAACGCTTAGGAATTTCAGCAGAAGATTCCGTATCCTACGTATCTACAGCCTCCCTTTTGGGAAGCGCCTCGCAATACAATTCAGAAATTAAAGACCGTATTGCGGTAGTGTATGCACAAGGAACCATTTTGTATGGACCCGAATCGGAAAGTTATATTTCGCAAGAGGCTTTTGTAAAAGCGTTTGAAACCCTAGCAAAAGACGATTGGATTAAAGCCGTTGTACTTCGTGTTGATTCTCCGGGGGGAAGTGCACTAACCTCAGAGCTTCTTTGGCAAGCCATAGAAAAAGTAAAAGCAAAAAAGCCCGTGATTGTCTCCATGGGGAATGTAGCCGCATCAGGGGGGTATTATATCGCTGCTGGGGCCGATCAAATCTTTTTAGACCCACTAACCGTTACGGGGTCTATAGGCGTATTTGCCACCCTGCCTAATGCAAGTGGTTTTTTAGCCTCTAAAGGCATTCGTGCAGAACGTGTTGAAACCCATCCCAACGGGCTAGGATATAGTTTTTTTTCACCTATGACAGATAATTTTAGAACACAAACCGAAAAGGGAATTGAACAAACCTATGCCCTGTTTAAAGATCGAGTTGCACAAGGGCGCTCATTAACAGCAAGAGAAGTTGAAACCCTAGCCCAAGGACGCGTGTGGAGTGGTAATCAAGCTTTGGCTCAAGGGCTAGCCGACCAATTGGGAGGAATACAAGATGCCCTAAACGCTGCAGCACAAGCCGCAGGAATTCAAGAATACAATGTGATGACCTATCCTCAGTTTGAAGAAAGTTTACAATCGCTCCTTCAGGGAGTTTCTGTTTCGCTTTTTTCTCCTCATCCCTTAGAAGGATGGGTACCTAAAAAGATGCAACACACCTTAGAATCATTTACCAATCCCAATTCGTATACCGTCTTTCAGGCCTTACTCCCTTTTGATTTAAATATTCAATAAATGGCTGCTGAACCCATAGAACACGCCCGTAAAATATACCTCTATTTGGCGGGATTATTTATTACCTCGTTGGTAGTATCTAACTTAATATTTCAAAAATTCTTCTACTGGTACCCAATAGAAATTTCAATTTTTGGCAATTCCCTTTTTGAGCTTTCTGTGGGAATTTTACCCTACCCCCTTACCTTTTTAATTACCGATTTGATTTCTGAAATCTACGGGAAGAAAAAAGCAAATGAAGTGGTGGTCGCGGGAATTTTTGCTTCCTTTTTTTCCATGGGAATACTTCTTCTTGCCAATGCTGTTCCTGCATTGGAAAACTCACCCGTGAGTGATGCTCTTTTTGAGCGCGTTTTTGCACTATCGCCCATTGCTGTTTTTGCCTCGATGATCGCCTATCTGGCCGCACAATTTGTCGACATCCGAATTTATCATTTTTGGAAAAAATTTACCCACGGAAAACACCTATGGCTACGTAATAATTTTTCAACCTTTAGCTCGCAACTCGTTGATACTGTTGCGGTAATTGGACTGCTTTGTCTGTTCGATATCCTGTCTTGGGATCAATTTGTGGGATTAGTGATTTCAGGTTTTCTCTTTAAAATACTGGTAGCGTTTTTCGACACTCCCTTTTTGTATTTTTTTGTGTACCTCTTCCGAAAAAAATTCAATCTCGCCCCCCAAGACGAAATTAAGATATAGTTGGTTATGGCAACAGAAGAAGGCGTACGTATAAATAAACACCTAAGTGAAGTAGGGTATTGTTCTCGAAGAGAGGCTGATAAACTTATTGAAGCCGGCCGCATAGCTGTTAATGGGGTTCCCGTTGTTATGGGGCAAAAAGTAACCTCAAACGATCACATTACGGTAGATGGCCATTCTATTGATTCGCAAGGGGATCGTCAAGTTTATCTCGCGTTTAATAAGCCTGTGGGGATTGTATGTACTACCGACACTCGAGTGGAAAAAGACAACATTATTGATTACATCAATTACCCCATTCGTATTTTTCCTATCGGACGGTTAGACAAACCCAGTGAAGGATTGATATTGCTAACCAATGACGGGGATATTGTAAACAAGATTTTACGGGCAAGAAACAACCATGAGAAGGAGTATGTCGTAACGGTCAACAAACCGATTACGAAGGACTTTATTGAAAAAATGGCAAATGGTGTGCCTGTTTTAGATACCGTAACCCGGAAATGTGTGGTAGAACAACTCCATAAAAATAAGTTTAGAATTATACTTACCCAAGGTTTAAATCGTCAAATCAGGCGCATGTGTGAGTATTTGGATTACCGTGTGGTGGCTTTAAAACGGATTCGGATTATGAATATTGAACTGGATATGGGAGTAGGGAAATACCGAGAGTTAACCCGGAAAGAACTCAGTGAATTAAATCGTCGAATAGCCGATTCTTCAAAGCACATCCATTAAGCAATTGTCAACGCTATTTTTTGGCCTTCATTTCCGCGTACATTAAACACGGTTTGATCTTCGAAGATCCAATATTGCCCTTTAATTCCCACCAATTGCCCTTCAAAAAAAGGGGTCTTTTCAAGGTTTAAACTGGTCACTTTTTCAGGATACTGGTGCACAGGAAAATCTAGGGTTATCTTTTCTGTAGAATCATGAACTATATAGGGTTTTAAATCGTTGGGTAAACCATCCAATGCCTTGTTTCGTTCTTCTTCCCAATCAATATTTTCTGTTGGCTTTTGCAGCATTTTTCTCCAATTGGTTTTGTCTGTAAAATGGGCTTTTAAGGCCACTTCACCTAAACCGGCAAGGTAGCGATTAGGAACTTCTAAAAGTGCGATAGCTTGATGCGCTCCTTGATCAATCCAACGGGTGGGCAACTGGCTTTTGCGTGTTACCCCTACTTTTATGTGGCTGCTTAAAGCCAGATACACAATGTGGGGTTGTAATTGTACCTCCGCTTCATAGGCTAGGTCACGATCGGCTTGTCCCAAATGCGCCTTACTTAATTCGGGGCGCATAATCCACTCTCCAGCGGCTGGACTGTCAAAAAAACAACGCTGACAAAACCCCAGTCTAAAAATGGGGCGTTCAAGAGAACATTGTAAACACTGAGAACCTGTATGTTGAAGTGTGAGCTGTTTTTCTAAGCAAGAATTAATATTCAAAAACCCATTTTCAGTTTCTAAATAGTATTGAATCGGACTGGCCATTTCCGTCTTCATTTTTTTTAAGGTAGCTTTAAACATTTGCTCGCTGATATTTCTTTATTTTTATGCAGTAAGATAACGAATATTTTATGCCCTTACCCTTATTTCACTCTATAGCCTCTTGGATTCTTAAAAAGAGAATTCACCAAATAGAACTTTTTATGAAATTTCCTAATGAAGTTCAGGAAGAGTTACGGTACCATTTGATATCCAAAGCGAAATACACCGAGGTTGGCAAACGCTACGGTTTTGAAAGCATCGAATCTTATCACGATTTTAAAAATAAAATTCCCTTAAGCAATTACGAATCCATAAGTGAAGCTATTGAGCGCTGCCGAAAGGGAACTCAAAATATTTTTTGGCCTAGTCCGATAAAGTGGTTTGCCAAATCAAGTGGAACCACTCAAGCCAAAAGCAAATTTATTCCCGTTAGCACAGAAGCGTTAGAAGATTGTCATTACAAAGCGGGAAAAGATATGCTATCCCTTTACTTTAATAATAATGAACATTCCCAATTGCTTAGCGGCAAGTGCTTACGGCTTGGGGGAAGTCATGAATTGTATAACGAAAACAACAGCTCTTTTGGAGATTTATCTGCCATAATTATTCAAAACCTCCCCTTCTGGGCTGAACTGAGCAGCACCCCAAGCCATAAAACTTCTTTAATTGCAGAATGGGAAACCAAAATGAAAGCGATAATTACAGAAACACTGCCTGAAAAAGTAACCAGTTTGGCCGGAATTCCTTCATGGATGTTAATACTGCTACAAAATGTATTACGCGAAACAGGCAAAACGACGGTTACTGAGGTATGGCCCGATGCAGAGGTCTATTTTCATGGTGGGGTAAGTTTTAAACCGTATCGCGACTTGTACCGTAGTCTTTTTCCAAAACCTGGCTTTCAATTTTACGAAATATACAATGCTTCTGAGGGGTTTTTTGCTATTCAAGACCAAAACAATTCTGAGGACCTTCTGCTTATGTTGGACTATGGGATATTCTATGAATTCATACCCTTTAATCTGGATAATGATACCCTTGATGAAGCCAATTGCATCCCCCTTTCTGAAGTACAATTAAATACAAATTATGCGCTTGTTATCACCACAAATGCAGGACTTTGGCGTTACAAAATTGGAGATACCCTTCGCTTTACCCATCTTTCGCCTTATCGAATTCAAGTTACCGGTAGAACCAAGCACCACATCAATGCTTTTGGCGAAGAATTAATTATTGATAATGCAGAAAAGGCAATTCAAAAGGTGACTAGAGATTTACACTGTGTCGTCTCAAATTATACGGCAGCTCCAATTTTTATGCAAAATCAAAAAAAGGGAGCGCATGAATGGGTTATAGAATTCGAAAAAGAACCCGAGAAAATCGAACTGTTTGCGGCATTGCTTGATCAAGCGCTTCAAGAAGAAAATTCCGATTATGAAGCCAAGCGTTATAAGAATATGACTTTAGATAGACTTACGATTAACGTAGCTCGAAAGGGGTTGTTTTACGAATGGTTGGCAAAAAATGGGAAACTAGGCGGTCAACATAAAGTACCTAGATTGTCAAATTCGAGAAAAATAGTAGAGGAATTGCTTCAAATGAATGCTTAAGAAACGGCTTTAAGTTGAGGCCATTCTACCTTTGATAGTTTTTGATCTACGTATTGTTTAGTGACCTTTAATTTTTTTACATCACTATCAGGAAGTTCAAACATTGCATCGTTTAAAACGGCTTCACATAGCGAACGTAATCCCCTGGCGCCAAGATTAAAAGTAAGTGCTTTATCTACCATAAATTCAAGAGCACCCGCCGTAAATTGCAAATCAATTCCGTCCATTTCAAAAAGCCGGGCGTATTGTTTGGTTAAGGCATTTTTAGGAACGGTCATTATTTGCAGTAACGTGTCCTTGTCAAGAGAATTCATATAGGTCAAAACGGGGAGTCTTCCAATTATTTCAGGGATAAGTCCAAACGACCGAACATCTTTTGGGGTAATATATTGCAGCAAGTTTTCCTTTTGAACATGCCGTTGTTCTTGTGCCGTTTTATACCCAATGGCTTGTAAATTTAATCGTTTACTTATGTGCGCATCGATGCCATCAAAAGCCCCTCCGGCGATGAAAAGAATATTGGAAGTATCTACTTCAATAAATTTTTGATCCGGATGTTTTCTGCCTCCTTTTGGGGGAACATTAACAACGGTACCCTCTAATAATTTGAGCAGTGCCTGTTGTACGCCTTCTCCTGATACATCACGCGTGATGGAGGGATTGTCGCTTTTACGGGCAATTTTATCAATTTCATCAATAAAAACAATTCCACGTTGTGCACGAGTTACATCATAATCTGCGGCTTGTAGCAAACGTGATAAAATACTTTCAACATCTTCACCCACGTAGCCTGCTTCGGTTAAAACGGTAGCATCAACAATGGCAATGGGAACATTTAAATAACGGGCAATGGTTTGTGCCAAAAGGGTTTTTCCCGTTCCTGTGGGCCCCACCAACAACACATTACTTTTTTGAATTTCAACCTCTTCTTTAGAAGGCACTTGCATCAATCGTTTGTAATGGTTGTACACCGCGACAGACAATACTCTTTTGGAAGCCTCTTGTCCGATAACGTATTGATCTAAAAAAGATTTAATTTCCTTGGGTGGCTTTAATTCTAGATCGACCTCATTTATAGCTTCTTCTCCAGTTTCCTCTTGAACTATACCATGTGCCTGAATAATACAACGATCACAAATGTGAGCATTAAGTCCTGCTATCAAAAGTTGAGTTTCCGGTTTGGGTCTTCCACAAAAAGAACAATTTAGATCCGTAGCGCTCATGGGGTATCGATTTATTGAGGGGCGTTTTCTAATACTTCATCTACCATGCCGTATATTTTGGCTTCATCAGCTTTCATCCAATAGTCACGGTCACTGTCATTAGTAACTTTTTCAAAACTTTGTCCTGAATGTTTGGCAATGATTTGATACAATTCGTCTTTGAGTTTCAAAATTTCACGAGCCGTAATTTCGATATCTGAAGCTTGTCCTTGGGCTCCCCCTAAGGGTTGATGAATCATAACACGGGCGTGAGGTAAGGCCGAGCGTTTTCCTTCATGGCCTGCGCACAAAAGAACTGCACCCATAGAGGCTGCAATCCCCGTACAAATAGTGGCTACATTGGGGCTAATAAATTGCATGGTATCATAAATACCTAATCCCGCATAAACACTACCTCCTGGAGAATTGATATACATCTGAATATCGCGTTTTGCATCAGTACTTTGCAAAAAGAGAAGTTGGGCTTGAATCACGTTAGCAACGTGATCGTCTATAGCAGTTCCTAAGAACATAATTCGGTCCATCATCAAACGTGAAAAAACATCCATTTGAGCCACATTGAGTTGACGTTCTTCTATGATGTAGGGTGTCATACTACTGACAATCTTATCATAATACATGGCGTTTACCCCGTGGTGTTTGGTAGCGTATTTTTTAAATTCCTTTCCGTAATTCATTTCGGGTAATTTTATTAAAAGTAATGAAAATAATGAGATTATGCTTTGCCATAAGCTTCTTTGACAAATACATCAAAACCAACCTTTTTAACTTTTAAAGGGGCTTTTTCTTTAAAAAAGGTAAGTATTTTGTTGCTCATCAACTGTTCAGAAATACGGCGTGTTTCTTCTTGATTTGACAATACATTTGAAATAATGCCCTCCATTTGTTGCTCATCGGGTTGTTGTCCGTATTGCAACATTTGATTTCGCACCAAGTTTCCAGTAAAGGCCTTTAATTCGTCAAAAGTCATGTCCAATTTATTTTCTTTAACCAGTTGACTTTCTATTAATTGGTAGCGTATTCCTTTTTCAGAGCGTTGGTATTCTTCTTTGGCTTGTTCATCGTTCATTTCCTCTTTAGCATTGGATTGAATCCACTTTTGCAAAAAGGTTTTTGGCAAATCGAATTTGGTTTTATCAACCAAATACTCTGTAATGTCGTTAAGTAATTTTTGTTCGGTTTGGGGTTCAAACTGTTTTTTTAATCCCTCTTTTATTTTGGTCTTTAATTCCGCTTCCGAAGTCACTGTGCCGGGTTCGTAGAGTTTGTCAAAAAGCGTTTGGTCTAAGGCGGCCAACTCTCGTTTATTGATTTCTTTAACCTCTAGGGTTAGGTCCTCTTTTTTAAGCAGATCCCATTTTTGATCATCCAATCCTAACAACCGTTTGGCTTGGTCTTCGTCAGAGAACAATCCTTTTACAGGATAGCTAACCACCGCTCCAATGGTTTGGGTTTTTAAATCCTCAATCACTTTTTTAGACTTCAGATTCTCAAAGGTGATCATACTGATTTTTTCCAGCTCAGCAAGTTCATTTCTAAATTGAGCGGTAATTTCAAACCCCTTTTCTGGATATTTCTGAGAAATTAACTTACCGTATTGTTTGCGGATATAGTCAACCTGTTCGTTAATCATTTTGGTGTCCGGTTCAATTTCATATTGGGTCACCTTTTTTAGACTGTCTAGTTTAACTTCAAATTTTGGAGCAAGACCCAATTCAAAAGCAAAATCCATAGAATTCGCAGTCCAATCCATAGGGGTTTCACTTTCTTTTGGTAGCGGGTATCCAAGAAGATCAATTTTTTCTTCTTTTAAATACGAATCGAGCTTATCACGTAGCAGTTTGTTGACCTCTTCTGCAATCACAGCCATTTCGTACCGTTTTTTGATCATTCCCATAGGCACATGCCCTTTACGAAATCCGGGAAGGTTCACGTTTTTCTTATAGTCTTGTAAAATTGAATTTACTTGGGTTTCAAAATCACTCCGATCGATTTGGATGGTTACTTCTGCATTTAAGGCGTCTATGTCCGTTCTGCTAATGTTCATTGTCGTTGTAAATTTAGTGCGCAAAAGTACTATTTTTTATTCCGCTGAGCAACTTTTCGCCTTTACTATAGAAGGGGCAACTGACAGTTTTTTAGTCGCTTATTGAGGGGGTGCATTCTACGCTTATGAAGTCCAAAACGAAAGCTGCCCGCTGGCGTCGTTGGGAGTGGCATGGATATCCAACACGGGGTTTATCCATTCGCCATGCAACCATGCTTTGTGATCAGCAGGATCCACTATAAGCGGCATTCGTAATTTACTGTTGTGTATTTCTTTCATAATTCCTTGCGCTTCGGTGGTGACGATTGCATATGAAAATACGCTTTGTTGGGCATGGGGGTCCCACCATTCATCGTATAAACCTGCAAAGGCAAAAGGATTTTGGTTAGAAAGGGTAAGTTCAAATTTTTGTTTGTGTTTTCCTTTTACATCCAGCCACCGCCACTCAAAAAACGAATCTGCCAAAACTAGGCATCGTTGTGCCTCTTTAAACGAAGGTTTTGATTCGCAAGTTTCTCCTTTTGCGTTGAGCGTACTTTTTTGAAAGGAACGGTCTTGTGCCCAATGGGGAAGCAAACCCCACTCCATCGATAAGATTTGATTGGGATTTGATGCAGTCAATACACTTGTAGTAGGATGCTCAAAGCCGTTAAAATTTCCTGAAATGGGCTCACCCACTAAATCCCACTCCTTTTTGATTCGAGTGGCCCCTGAAGCTGACAAGGCACTGTAAAAACACATTTTAAATTCTAAAAAAATCTATGTAAAAGTACTTTATTTTCAAAGTTTAGAAGGAAAGTACTACCCACTATGTCATAAGATATCCATACGATTCAATTTGATAACGCACTCTATATAGAAATTAGTTGAAAAAAAACTTTTGCATATGTAAAATACACTATATTTGCAGCCCAGAATTAATAATCAGAGGATCGAGAATCCTCACAAATTAATAGGTTATGCCAGTAAAAATTAGACTTCAACGACACGGTAAAAAAGGAAAACCTTTTTATTGGGTTGTCGCCGCCGATGCGCGCGCAAAACGAGACGGTAGGTATCTCGAAAAACTAGGAATCTACAATCCAAACACAAATCCCGCCACAGTTGAAATCGATATCGATAGTGCCGTTTCTTGGTTAGAAAAAGGAGCTCAGCCTACCGATACAGCAAGAACACTTCTATCTTACCGCGGAGCCTTACTTAAACACCACCTTAACGGAGGTGTTCGCAAAGGAGCTTTGACACAAGAAGAAGCGGATAAAAAATTAGCAGCTTGGTTAGAAGAAAAAGTAGCGAAAATTGATGCGAAAAAAGACGGCATCTCTAAAGGTAAAGCGGAAGCCTATGCCAAACGTATAGAAGACGAAAAAGCAGCCGGAGAGAAACGCCTTGCTCAAGCAGCAGCTGCAGAAGCCGAAGCAGCAGAAGAACAAGCTACTGAAGAAGCGGCAGCTGAAGCAGTTGAAAATACTACAGAAGAATTAGTCGTTGAAGAAACGGTAGCTGAAACTGAAGCCCCTGCAGAAGATGCTGTTGCTGAGACTGAAGCCCCTGTAGAAGAAGCCGTTGCTGAAACTGAAGCCCCTGCAGAAGAGCCTGTTGCTGAAACCACAGATTCAACTGAAGAAAATACAGAAGAAGCAGCTTCAGAAGAAAAAGAGGGATAACCCGTTCTTTTTCCCCAATGAAAAAGGAAGACTGTTTTTACGTAGGTACTTTAGTTGGGAAATTCAGTTTTAAAGGGGAAATGCTCGCTAAAGTGGATAGCGATACTCCAGAAGAATACATCACATTGGAATCAATTTTCGTGGAACTTTCCACAGGATTGGTTCCTTTTTTTATAAAAAAATGCCAACTACATAAATCGGAATTGCTTCGTATTCAATTTGATTCGGTTGACAATGAAGCAGCCGCAATGGCTTTACTCAAAAAAGACCTGTATTTGCCTTTGTCTCTTTTGCCTCCGCTTAAAGGCACTCAATTTTACTATCATGAAGTGGTTGGGTTTTCTGTTGAGGAAGATGGCAAACTACTGGGGGCAATTCAACAGGTGATTGAAAGTGGCGCCCAAGCCCTATTTCAAGTACAAACCGAAGAGGGAAAAGAAGTGTTAATTCCCATTCACGACGATTTTATCGTGGCTATACACCGCGACCTAAAAAAGATTGTAATGCAATTGCCTGAGGGGCTTCTCGAACTCTAACCGTTAAAAATAAAGTACAAATCCAAAAGAAGGCAAAGGGGTTCTGTTTCCTTCTGTTGTGGATAAGGGAGTTAAGGTAAGAGGTGTTTTAATGCTTCCGTCTTCATTTCTACTCAATCCATATTCTTCGGGTGTTGGGTTGGGTTGAGCCAGAAAGTTTTGAACTTCTATATAAAGGTTGAATGACAAGTTTTTAAAATTCCATTTTTTGTCAAAGCGAATATCGGCCAAATTAAAAGCGTCTAACTTAACCTCACCTAAAAGATCATAGTCTAAGATGAGTTCGGGGTAGGATAACGCACTTTGTTCAACGTCTACAGGTACATAGGGGTTTTTACCTGCAAATCTCCAACGGGCACTAATTTCCCAATTCCTTCTAAGTTTATAGCCTCCTGAAAAAGAAATCAAATGCCGACTGTCCCAAACCGAAGGGCGAAACTTTTGATCAATCCCAGTAAATTCACTAAAAAAGTATGTATAAGCAAACACGCCGTAAAAATTACGGGCTAGTTTTTGTTGAAAAAGAAGCTCTACACCAGAACTTTTCCCTTTACCTGTAGAGGTAATGGCTTCATTCCCTAAAACCTCAAATCCACCGCCTTTGTTGGCCAAGGCCACTCCATCAATTAAAGATATTGGATACTGATTGTACCGTTTTAAAAACCCCTCGACGGTAAAGCGTGAGGAAGGTGTAAGGTTGTATTCTAAGCCCGCAACCCAATGATTACTTTGGGTATACTCAGCGGATTGATTAATAAAATCTCCTTGTTGATCTTGAAATCCTAACATGGTGTAGGTTGGGATTTTAAAATAACGCCCCATACTGGCATTAAATTTCCACTCTTGATTTTCTGTTAGTGCATAGGAAAAGGACATACGTGGAGAAAGATTGTCTACCAGTGTAGATCCTGTAGTAAAGGTATCTGCATCTGCACGGAGGCCTAAGGAAATGTTTAAGCGATCATTAAAATAGCTTCGTGATGCTTTGGTAAACATTCCGTATTTGATAAAATCAAACGTTGTAGCATAGGCGATATCGTAAAACACAAAACGGGTGTTATTTTGATACGCTGATTGTTGTAAATTAAACCCTGCCGACCACTTCCATTCGTTCAGATAATGAGTGGTTTGGTACCTCAGTTTGGTTTCCCATTCATAACTGTCGTTTTCAAAAATTACCCCGGTTTGCGCTACATTGTCTTGAAAGCGCGAAAAGTTGTTGTCCAGGCGGTTTGTACTTAAAGCTGTAGTCATAAAACCGTTTCCGTTTTTGTAGTTCCTTTTCCAAGAAAGACCAACAGTGGTACTGCGTTGATTAATAATTGGGACTTGCTCAAGAACAGATTGTTGCTCCAAATCAAATTCTTTAGGAGGTTTTACTGAAAAATCGTCAATTGCCCCCAACCCAATAAACGTTAACGAATTGTACGCGTCAATTTCGTGTTTGATTTTCCATTGGTAATCCCAATAATCTGGGCGAATGGGGAGGCCTATCAATTCAAAAAGGAATTGCAAATAACTGCGTCGAACAGAAAATAAAAAGGTGGTTTTCGCAGGTTCATCACTTTTTCTATTAAAAAGAGGGCCTTCTAAAGTTAATGCTGCTTCACTAGCTCCAAACCTAAAATTACCTCCAAAACCATTCGGGTCTCCTTCTCGTTGTTCAAATGCGAGCACACCGGATAAGGGGTTATCGTATTCGGCTCCAAAGGCAGAACTTGATAGTGTTACCTCTCGAACAAAAGAAACATTAATCATACCTACAGGGCCGCCTGCACTACCCTGCGTACTAAAGTGATTTATGTTAGGGATTTCAATCCCATCAAGGTAATATACCGTTTCGTTAGGCGCACCTCCTCGAATAATGATATCATTTCGAAACCCACCGATAGAAGGAGAAATTCCGGGCATACTTTGAACTACCTTAGTTATGTCATTATTCCCACCTGGATAGGTTTCAATTTCTACTGCCGAAAAAGTTTGCGTTGATAGCGGTGTTTCAGTTGTGGTTTTAAATGGACTTTTTGTCACCACTACCTCGTCTAATGATTCTGTAAGTTCCTCTAACTGGAAAAGCAGCGGAATATTACCCACCGATTTTACGATTACATTGTACAAGGTCTGCGATTCATAGCCTAAAAAACTAACCGCTACATTGTAGGTTTGAACGGGTATATTTTCAATACTGAAATATCCTTGTTCATTAGTGACAACACCAAGGGTTGTTCCTTCCAAAATAAGTGTAGCTCCTTCAAGGGGTTGTTGTGATTTTAAATCAAGGACGCGTCCCGTAAGTGTTCCTGTTTCTTGGGCAGTTACATAAGAAAGGAAGAAAAGACTCAATGCTAACGCTATATTTTTTACCATGCTTGTTTTATTATAAACTATGTACTCACAATTGACAACAAAAATAAAGTAAAGAGGCAAGGTAAACTATTTGTTTGTTTAATTATTTTTATTTAATTTTAAACAAAAATGAAAAACAACCGTAGAGACTTTTTAAAAACAGCTTGTAAAAACGTGGTTTTTGCAAGTTTTGGTATATCCCTAATCGAAGCGTGCAGTACTGAGGATATGGAATCTATGGACCCCGTTCTTAACAACAATAACAATGGGAGTTCTGCAAAAGAACCTTTGGTCCTTAACCTGAATGATGGAGATTTAAATGGATTAAAAACAGTGGGCGGGTGGTTAAATTACACCTCCAAAAATATTTTATTGTTGCGTATCAATAAAGAGGAAGTCCGCGTTTTTGACAACAAATGTCCTCATCAAGGCAATCGTGATCGTTGGAGCTACGACGGTTCATCATTTGAATGTGGGCATCACAACAACACCTACTCAAATTCTTGTAGTGGAGGGTTGACCTGTTATACTGCCACTTTAGAAGGGGATACGTTAACGATTACGATTTAATTTTTTTTACGTTTCGATTTTCGTTCTATTTTTCGTTGTTCTTTTTGCTTTTGGATTTTTTTTAATTCTAGAGCTTCTACCCTTTTTTCTTCTTCTTTAAGTTCAAAACTTTCTCGTATTTCTAGAATATCTTGGGTATTAATTTTCTTTTGATCTGAAGCTTGTATGGCAATATCTTCTGTGGTAAAAAATGTTTTTTGGGCTTGAGAACGCATCAATTCTCGAGCGACATTGAGATTGTAATACAATCCTGGATCGATCTTTTTGTTGTCTAAAAAATGTTCTTTTTTGTTTTTATCCCAACGAACAAACATAAAACCTCCTGTTAATGAATCTAACTTTACCCTGTAAACATGAGCATAATTCGGAAGGGTTTGATAAATTTCAATTTGTTCAGGTACATAGCCTGCCACATAGAGCAATTCTTGAACAAAGGCATATTGAGTTTCTACAGAGGGATCAGCATACCAACCTTCTACAGTGTCTTCTTGAGCCAACGTAAACTGAATAAACAGCAGGTATAGCAAGACTACTATAAATCTCATATTGGGTTTTTTGCTTCCATTGAAAATACAATTTCTTCTTTTTTTATGAAAGCGCTTACCATAAAATAAAATCCAATGACATGAAAAAGGGGAATAGGATAAGTAAAAACGTCGTCTTCAAAATAGCGCTTATTGTAGGTTAATAATACATCACGAACGGAAAAGAGCAAAAGACCAAAAAAGAGCAAACCATTTTCCCTATTGGGAAGTTTAAGTAATTTCATAAGGGTTAAACTACCAAAGAGAGAAAGAGTTATTCCATACACCAAGCCGTGCCATTTCATGTTACCCAAACTAGCATATACATGGTTCATAAAAATGATGAAATAAGAAGCATAAAATAAAATGCCTAAACTGTGCTCTCTGATTGAATACCGAAGGGGATTTGGAAAACGAATAAACTCTATGAGCAATAATAGCTGCATAACCCAATAAAAAAACACCCCCCATTGTAACATATACGAAGGGGTTTCAAGGTTCAAAAAAAGGTCGCCCAAACCCAAAAACAAAAGGGCAAAAAATATCGTTTTTCGCTTAAACTTTGATGTTAAGCAATAGTAACCAGCAAATAAAAGGGTTATACATATTTTAGCCCAAAGCTGACCACTAGAGATATCGAAGCTAATAAAATAGGCATCCAATAATGTTACACAACACAAAAGTGTAAGAATTAAATACTTCAAAAAAAGGGAAGTTTAGTGGTTAAGAATCAGTTGAATACTGCCGTTTCTTCCCATCTCGTCTGCATAAAAACGCATTCTGTTGAGGTAATCACGGTAGGCTGTTTGGGTTATATTGTGGATCATAAGGCGGAGTTGTCCAGATAATTTTGGGGTTACTTTCAAAGGTAAGGAAATATTTAGGTTGTATAGTGAATAGGCTTTTGGAGGGGTGCTAAAATCCACTAACTGACCCACTATTTTATCTCCCTCTAAGGTATTTACAACCACATTAAAATCGGGAAAATAACGCTGGGAAGCCACAAATTGATTTTCGATTTCAATACGCACTTCCTTTTTCGGAAAAATGTAGGACAACTTCTGATTTGTCTGAAAGGGCGGTATTGAAATTACCGGTTGAGATTGGCTTATATCATTAATACGAACATATGAAGTTTTTGAATTGAATTGAACTCGAGGGGAGAGATCTAGTGATCCTTGAAAATCAAATCCCCACAACAGGGCCTCGGTTGCATTGTATTGCCAAACTGGAAAAGCGCCACGTATGGTTTGTTGCACCTCTTTGGGTGCAATATAAATGTAATTGTGAATCCGTGTCAGGTAGGGTTCAAGAGAAAAAGAAAACAGATTTTTTTCGGTAGATACGGAGACTAAAACTTTATGTGAAGTCTCTTTTTCTAAAGTTAAATTTCCGTATTCTATTGTGGCTAAAGAATGATGGAGTCCGTCACTAAAAAGTTCTGCTGCATTGGGTGAGCGCTGAGACAAAATATAGGCCCCGGTACTTTTTAGCGCTGGGCCAAGTTGAAGTGAAAATCCCGCATGAGCAGAAAGGGTGATAAACCGAAATTGGGGTTGTGTCAGAAGTTGTGTAGGCAAATATTCCTTTTCAAAAGAAGGAAACAATTGGTCGTACCCTCGGTCCGTCCAGTCTTTACGGGTATAGTATTTTTGTACATCCCAATTCACTTGATCCAGTCGAAGTCCCCATTCAAAAGAACCTAAGTTGTTTGGCTCATATTTTCCTGTTAAAAAACTTCCCCATTGGTACTTGAGGTAATCGGGAATTAATCGTTTTACTCCAGTATCCGGATTAGAGTAATTGTCTTGAAGGTATCCGTTGATGCCCCACTCAAAGTCCCAATCAAAGTCTACTTTTTTTTGAATGCTTCCTAAAATACTATGGGTTTGTAGCTGTAAATCCAGCGCGGGTAGATCGGCTCGATCCCCGCGACGTATATCAAATTCTTTACGTTGATTTCGCTGGTAATTATAGTCGATTTTCCATTTACTGTGCTCTGAAAACTGATTGTATACTTTGGCCTGAATAGAGTGGTGAACTCCTTGCTGTTTGGGGGCGTCTATCCTATAAGAAAAAGGGTCTTGTACCAAAGGTACCTCTGATTGCAGTGCCCGCAATAGGTCTTGGATATTTCCGATGTGCGCAGCTCTTAAAATCCCCGTTTCATTTTGAAATCGCGAATAGAACAATTCCCAGCCTTTAATCACTTTTGATCGGCCAATTTTGAAATTTATGTTTCCTTCTTTAAGCCCTGTATTGGTTAGTATGTACTCAGGTGTGGATAAATCTCCAAAACGTTTTGCCGTGAGTTGCCCGCTAAAATAAAATCCCGTAGCGCGCGTCAATATCCATTGCGAAGATACCGCCCCACCACGTCCATTACTTGAGCCTGTCAGCCTTGTTTTGCCATATAGACTATCCCGTGGCAAAGGAGTAAAGGAATTTAAAATGATAACTCCCCCAGCGGTATCCCCACCGTATTTAAGTGCAGATGCCCCTTTTACTACTTGAACGCTTTCAAACGCGTTAAGGTCAATGGTGGGCGCATGGTCAGCACCCCATTCTTGATCTTGCAGTCGGATTCCTTCAGCTACTATCCCTACACGACTTCCATACAGTCCATGTATAACCGGTTTGGCTATAGCATTCCCTGTTTTTAGCGTAGTAACTCCTGTAAGCGACCCCAAGGCAGTCGCTAAACTTTGACTGCTGTATTGATCAATTTGTGTAGCGGTTAAACGTGCCTCGGCTACACTTTGATTCACATTTGCCTTTTGTTTTTCGGACACAACAATCTCCTCTAGTGTATTGATATGATGCTCTAATTCGAAATCTATACTTTGATTCTCGGAAAGTTGAATTCGGCGTTCTAGCGATTTACACTCAGGATGAGAAATGATCAATCGCAATTCCTCCAAACAAACGTTTTTGAGCAGATAAACCCCATCTTCATCGGTTTGTGCAAATTGCCCTGTGTTTTCAATTCGAAGTATGGCTCCAAAAATAGGTGTCCCATCATGCAAATCGATCACTCTACCTTGCAAATGAAAAGGGCATTCTTGAGCGGTTAAAAAACCACTCCAAACGCTTATGAGAAAACAAAAAATACGTTCAGTACGAAGCACCTAGTAATACATTATTCAATACGAAGATCAAACGTAACTTGCACATCGGTGGCACCGCCAAAACCTGCTCGATTGGTACTGGTTTTAGTTATGGGATCATGAATCAAGTAAACTTGAACTGAGCCTTCACCTAGTGCACCAGTATTCCATTCAGAAACAACATAAAGGGGGTTATTTTGTGAATCGACTACATCCGAAGTAGCTGAATTAAAGTCAATCTCTACGCCTGCAAATTCATAAAAAAACTGATGCTCATCAGCTTCCGATTTTACTTCGTTTGTAATATTTTCTATGTCTGAGGGATCACTTTCATCCCAAATAGAGATCGTTACTTCATACTGTGTTTGAGGGGCCAATTGAATGGTACTTGTATTAGGAGCGTCCATTTTCCATTCCGCTTCTTGAAGGCTGTTATTTGGGCCTTTTATAGAAAGGCGAACAGTGGTGATGAGTTCCTGTTCATCAACCAATTCTGGTGCCTCTTTAGTACATGATAGGGAGATAATGAATACTGTTAACGCAAAGGTTTTTAGGTACTTTTGATAAATTTTCATAAGATGAATTAGGGTTTTTGTTTTACTAAGATTGAGAATCAAGGATTGACTCTATGGTTATATTTAGAAAACAAAAACAGGGGGCGCTCGAGAACTTTTTCCGGTTTGAGAGTAGGAAAATAAATGAACCGAGTAATCGGATTGTGTTGTCCAAAAAGTAGGGGGTACAAGAGTAAACTCAGGAACTTCTATATTTTGGGCCAGGGGCTGGAAAAAATAATCTAGGGCTTCATTATGTTGATTAGTAGCGTGCAAGTGAACCCTATCAATTTTACAATCTTCCGAAGTAGAATGATAAGCAACAGCATGTATCAGTTTTAACCCCGTAGGCAAGAGTAATAAAATGAGTAATACACTACTGAACAGTCTGTTTAAATTAATTCGAGAAGGGGTTTTTTGAACCAATGCTACAGTTTTCTGATTTTAATATTTCGAAAGGAAATAATTCCCGGGTGATCTTGTAAACTCAAATGCCCTTCAGTATACTTTCCGAAACCTTCCATAGTGGAAAATTTACTATTGGCTACCATGGTATCCCATTCGGAACCATGCAATGGGAAACGGTTAATTTCCATACCGTTATGTACCACAGTTCCTAAATTTGTTTCGTGGTTAATAGTAATATGATAACTGTTCCATTCGCCTGCAGGTTTTGCCATTAAATGATCGGGGGGCACCATATCATAAAGTGCTCCAGCTGTGTGTACTTGATGCTCTGGGTCATCTCCATACACTTGAGTATCAATAATTTGTATTTCAGGTCCGGTAACAAAGGGATGTTCATACATGGGGTCTTCACTTACCCCCCACATAAAACCGCTATTGGATTCGGGTGAAAGTTTCCATTCAAATTGAATTTCAAAACTTCCAAAGGTGGCATTGGTTAATAAACTCTTATTGCCTTCTCCACTAGCATCGGCTGAATTGTAGGTAAACACACCCTCTGCAACGGTCCACCCGGTTTTGGTTCCGTCTTCATTTTGATAAATGTGCCATCCGTCAAAACTGTCCTTTGGGCTGAGGTCCATCCAAGCCTGCTCTTCTGCTTTCATTGATGAATCTTCTGAAGTTGCTTTTTTAGAAGACGTTGCATTTTGACATTGAACAAATAGAATAAAGCTTAATACTGAGTAAAATGTGGTGCGTAACATGGTATAAAATTTTATTAAAATTAAGAAAGAAAAATGAAAACCAACCTCTTAAAGAGAAAATCTCATTTCAGGAACCTGATCTGGGACGATCAAAGTGCCGGCTGTTGCGTTTTTAATGGTTTCAATTGTTTCCCCTGGCGCTCTTTCTACAAGAAGAAAACCCTCTTTTACAATATCAAAAACAGCTAACTCTGTAACTATGCGTTTTACACAGGCTACACCTGTTAAGGGCAAACTACAGTGAGATACTAATTTTGATTCGCCACTTCGATTTATCTGCATCATGGCCACGATGATATTTTTAGCAGAGGCCACTAAATCCATCGCACCTCCCATTCCCTTCACTAGTTTTCCCGGGATTTTCCAATTGGCAATATCTCCTCGTTCAGAAACCTCCATTGCACCCAATACGGTTAAATCTACATGCTGCCCGCGTATCATTCCAAAGCTTGTGGAAGAATCAAAAAAACTCGCCCCAGGAAGTGCCGTTATGGTTTGCTTACCTGCATTGATCAAATCGGGATCTTCTTGACCATCAACAGGAAAGGGGCCCATACCCAATATGCCATTTTCACTTTGAAATTCAATTTCCAAACCTGGAGGCACATAGTTTGCTACGAGTGTAGGAATACCTATTCCCAAATTCACATAGTATCCCGACTGTAATTCTTGGGCAATTCGTTTCGCAATATGATTTTTATCTAGTGCCATTTTTATTTGGGTTGCACTGTTCGTTGCTCAATTCGTTTTTCAAATCGAATTCCTTTAAAAATTCGATTTACAAAAATTCCAGGTACATGAATTTCATTTGGATTAAGGGCTCCCGCCGGCAGTAATTCTTCCACTTCAGCTACTGTTATTGTAGCCGCACCGCACATCAGCGGGTTAAAGTTTCTTGCTGTTCCTCTAAAAATTAAATTTCCTGCCTCGTCGCCTTTCCATGCTTTTACTAAGGCAAAATCTGCTTTGTAAGCAGTTTCTAAAACAAACTGTTTGCCGTCAAATTCTCTGGTTTCCTTTCCTTCAGCTACTTCCGTCCCATATCCTGCTGGGGTGTAAAAGGCAGGGATTCCCATTTGTGCCGCTCTACATTTTTCGGCCAATGTGCCTTGTGGGGTTAAGATCACTTCGAGTTCTCCTGAAATCATTTGCTGCTCAAACAAGGCATTTTCTCCTACATAAGAGGCAATCATGGTATGAATTTGTTTTTTTTGAAGCAATAACCCCAGTCCAAAATCATCAACCCCTGCATTGTTCGAAATACAGGTAAGGTTTTTGACTTCCAATCGCACCAGTTCAGCGATAGCGTTTTCTGGAATTCCACTCAGGCCAAAACCGCCTACCATTACAGTCATACCGTTCTGAATGCCGTGTAAGGCATCAGCAACATCAGCGACTGTTTTAGTAATCATTTTACGCTTTTTTTAGGGCTTTTAATTTCTCAATAAGAACAGGAACAACTTCAAAAGCATCACCCACAATTCCGTAGTCTGCTGCCTTAAAAAAGGGCGCTTCTGGATCATTATTTATAACCACTTTTACTTTAGAGGCATTGATTCCTGCTAAATGCTGTATTGCTCCCGAAATCCCAATTGCAATATATAAATTTGAAGCCACGGGCTTTCCGGTTTGCCCCACATGCTCGCTATGGGGTCGCCAACCCAAATCAGAAACGGGCTTTGAACAGGCAGTGGCCGCTCCTAATGTTGAGGCTAAATCTTCAATTAAATGCCAATGTTCGGGTCCCTTTAACCCTCTTCCTCCTGAAACTACAATATCAGCGTCGGCTATAGAAATCGATTCTTGAGCGTGTTCCACTTTAGTGACCTCTAGTTTAGACTGCGTTGAAGCAAAAGGATGGGTTTTGACTTCCCCCCTTCCTGGTTGCGGATGAATTCCAAAGGCATTTGAAGAAAGGGACAATACCGTGCAGGAAGACAAACTTTCTGAAATTGCAAAGCCTTTATTTGTAAAACAGCTTTGCTTTACAGTCAATGGATTGTATGCTGTAGGAAGGGCTACCGCATTAGATAAATATGTAGCTTCCGTTTTTACAGCTAGTGAAGGACCCAAATACCGCCCCTCTGAACTTGAACTTACGACGACTAAAGTGGCCTTTTCTAAAGCACATATTTCGGCTAGCGTTGCGCTGTATCTTTCTAAATTAAAATAGGAATCCGAAGCGGTATCGACAGTATAAATCACGTCGGCACCGTGGTCCTTAAGTTCTTGGGTATCTGAATCAGAAAAAATAACCGCTACAAGAGAAGCAGAAGTTGCTGCTGCCATTGATCGTCCGTAAGACAATAATTCTAAACTTGCCTTACTTGCTTTTCCGTTATGGGTTTCAATAAAAGTAACTACTGCCATGATTAAAGAACTTTTGCTTGGTTTTGTAATGCGTTTAGTAATCCATCAACATCTGAGGGATCAAAAAGGGTTACAGGACCCCGTGCTTCGGGCTTTTCGTAATGCTCAATTTGACTTCGGGAGTCTAGGGCAACGGGTGCTTCAACCGTTAACGGTTTCTGACGTGCCTGCATAATGCCTCTCATGTTTGGGATAATAAGGTCTTTTTCTTCAACCAGCCCCTTTTGTGCACCAACCACAACGGGTAAGTTTGCCTTTGTGTGTTCTTTGCCACCATCAATTTCACGTTGCATAAACGCTTCGTCTCCGTTAATTTCTAACCCTACACAATGGGTTACAAAGGGAAGGTTTAAAAGAGTAGCTAGCATCCCCCCTACCATACCTCCATTGTAATCTATTGATTCACGTCCGGTAAGGATAAGATCAAAAGATTGCTTTTGACATAAAGCCTCAAGCTGCTTAGCTACGAAGTAACCGTCTTGTGGTTGGGTATCAATTCGAAGAGCCGCATCGGCTCCGATGGCCAAACATTTTCGAAGAATTGGCTCGCAACTCACATCGCCTACAGTCACAACAGTAACATGAGCCCCATGGCTTTGTTGCAATCGAATTGCTCGGGTTAACCCAAACTCATCATTAGGGTTAATAATGTATTGAACGCCTTGAGTCTCAAAGGCTTTTTGGTCTGCGGTAAAATTTATTTTGGTGGTGGTATCGGGCACACAACTAATGCAAACAAGTATCTTCATATTTGGGTATTTTTTACGAAGCTAATAAAAAAAATGACACAGTGTCATTTTTTTTATTTTAATCTGATTCCGCCTCTGATACTGACTTTACTAAGCGAAAACCCGTATGCTGTAAGCCCGTATCGGGTGATGATTTCATTCGAGCAGCCACACGGTAACCTGAACAATATGCATCGTTGCATAAAAAGGAACCTCCACGCATTACCTTTTGCTGAGTGTAAGGCTGATAAGGGTCGTAAGACCGTTCTGGTCCTTTAGGGTTTATCCCCTTTTGATTGGCTTGAGATTGGTAATAGGTATAATCGTACCAATCCGAACACCATTCCCATACATTTCCCGCCATATCATACAACCCAAAAGCATTGGGTTCAAAGGCTCCAACAGGAGCCGTGTAAAAAAACTGATCCCGCAAATCGTTTTGGTAGGGGAAAGCACCTTCCCACGCATTGGCTTTGGGTTTACCTTCTGTTACGGGTTCTTCTCCCCAGGGATATTTTTGAGCTGAACCACCACTTGCTGCCCATTCCCACTCTGCTTCGGTGGGCAGGCGCTTGCCGGCCCAAGCAGCATAGGCTTGAGCGTCATACCATGAAATGTGTATCGCCGGATGGTTTTCTTTTCCTTCCAGTGTGCTTTCAGGACCTAGGGGATGCTGCCAACTGGCTTTAGGTTGCCATTTCCACCATTGATCATATTGGTTTAAGTTGATTGGCCCCTCAGTAGGAACAAATACAAGCGATGCTGCTTGTAACAATGAATCGTGAGGTTTAGGCGTATCAGGGGGGAGCTCTTTTTTTAGCTCTTCCCAATCAGGCGGAAGCTCCGCAGTGGTAATATAGCCCGTAGCCTCTACAAAAGCTTTAAATTGTGCGTTGGTTACCTCAGTTTGATCCATCCAAAACGCATCGACATGAACCCGATGTTTTGGTGATTCATCGGGTCTGGATTGGGAATCGTCACTCCCCATATAAAAATCACCTTCGGGAATCAACACCATACCCTCTTTTAGTACAACCGAATGCGGTTTGGTGCCCGTACACCCCAAAAACAAAAGGAATACAATGACAACTACCTTGGGTAAATCAGGAAAATTTTTCAGCTTTCTAAATGAATTGATTAATAATGTTTTCATAACGTTCTTGCTTTCCGCCAATTCGCTGGGGAGCTGCTGATCCTAAAGCGATTGTAGAAAGTTCTTCTAAAGTTAGTTTTCCTTCTTCAAAAGCTTTTCCTTGCCCCTGATCAAAGGACGCATATCGTTCCTTTTTGAGCGCTGGCAATGCTGATTCAGTTAGGATTTTTTCAGCCGCTAAAAGTCCGCGTGCAAAGGTGTCTGCACCGCCAATATGGGCATGAAAAATATCTTCCATATCGATTGAGTTTCTTCGGATTTTAGCGTCAAAATTAATTCCCCCTCCCTGTAATCCGCCTGACTGGAGCAACACTAACATTGCCTCAGTAGCCTCATAAATATTATTGGGAAATTGGTCTGTATCCCATCCGTTTTGATAATCACCACGATTGGCATCTATACTTCCCAGCATTCCCGCATTGGCAGCAACAGCAAGCTCGTGTTCAAAGGTGTGTTGTGCTAGGGTTGCGTGATTGACTTCTATATTTAATTTAAAATCATGATGTAAACCATAATGCTCCAAAAATCCGATAGCGGTAGCGGAGTCAAAATCATATTGGTGCTTCATGGGCTCCATAGGTTTGGGTTCTATAAAAAAGGTACCCTTAAACCCTTGGGCACGGGCATAATCTTTCGCAAGGGTTAACATTTGGGCCATGTGGTCTAGTTCTCGACCCATATCGGTATTGAGTAAGGACATATACCCTTCTCTTCCGCCCCAGAACACATAATTTTCTCCACCTAAAGTCATGGTTAGGTCTAGTGCCATTTTGATTTGCGCCCCTGCACGAGCCACAACATTAAAATCAGGATTGGTAGCCGCTCCGTTCATATACACGGGGTTTGAAAAACAATTTGCCGTACCCCAAAGCAATTTGACTCCCGATGCTTTTTTCTTTTCGGCCACATAGGCTCCAATGGTTTGCAGCCGTGTTTCCATTTCAGCTAAAGAAGGGGCTTCGTCTACTAAATCTACATCGTGAAAACAGAAATAATCAAATCCCATTTTTGTAATGAATTCAAATGCAGCATCGGCTTTGTCTTTTGCTCTTTGAATGGGATCAGACGATTGATCCCAAGGAAATAATTGTGTTCCTGGTCCAAACGGATCCCCTCCCTGACCACAGAAACTATGCCAATAAGCCACGGCAAATTTAAAGTGCTCACGCATGGTTTTTCCCATAACCTTTTGATCAGGATTGTAATATTTAAAGGCTAAAGGGTTGTCTGATTCTTTTCCCTCAAAAGGAATAGGACCAATGCCCTTGTAAAATTCTTTGTCTCCTGTTAATACCATAATTAATGTTTTAAATTATTCAAATTAGTTTCTAATGTTTTCTTCCAGTGATTGTAGGCGATCACATAGGGTTCATTTGAGGCAATGGGCTGAATTTCGGCTACCTTGTCAAGGGAAGCTAATTGAGCACTAAAAAGTTCTAGGTTTTTGTTTTCAATTCCTGCAGCTCGTGCAGCCCCTATAGCTCCTGTAGTATCAAAAATTTCAATGGGTTGGCCTAACAAACTGGCTACCGTTGTTGAAAAGAGAGAAGAACGAAATAAGTTATCATTCCCCGCTCGTATGACATTAATAGTGAGGTTATCTTCCTGCATGATTTCCATACCGTAGGCAAAAGAAAAGGCAATCCCCTCAAGTGCAGCTCGACACAGATGCCCTTGGTGGTGCCTGTTTAAATTTAAATTGCAAAACTGAGCCCCAGGGGTGCGGTTATACAACATCCGTTCGGCCCCATTTCCAAAGGGAAGGTTTATCAGTCCTTCAGCTCCAATGGGAACCTGTTCGGCCTTTTCATTCATTTCTGAAAATTCACTGATTTGAGTCATTTTACGTAACCAACTGTATTGAATTCCCGCGCCATTGATACACAATAACGTTCCTATTGTGGGTGTAGCCGGAGTGTAATTGACATGAGCAAAATGATTCACCCTGTAAAACTCTTTGCTGGTCTCCCGTTCAGAAACGGCAAACAATACCCCAGAGGTTCCTCCGGTGGCGGCCACTTCACCCGGTTTTAAAATGTTTAAAGACAATGCATTGTTGGGTTGATCACCCGCACGGTAGCGGATGGGAATATTTTTGGGTAAGCCCGTAGCTATTGATGCCTGTTCGGTAACCTTACCTTGGTCTTCAAAATTACTGACAATAGGAGGGGTAAGTGCGGAATCAATTCCATAATGGGCGAGCATCCAATCGGCTACTTTTTTTTCTTTGTAATCCCAAAGAATCCCTTCAGACAAACCGTTGATTGTAGTTGCTATTTCTCCTGTTAGTTGAAGGGCAATATAATCACCGGGCAACATATAATGATGTATTTTTTCATACACCTCTGGTTCGTGTTCTTTTACCCATTTTAATTTGGATGCTGTAAAATTTCCGGGGGCATTAAAAAGGTGCGGACCGTACTTCGCTTCCCCTAAAGCTGCGGCGGCATTTTCTCCAATTTCGACCGCTCGGCTATCACACCAAATAATAGCATTTCGAAGAGATTGATGGTTTTTATCAACCAGAACAAGACCATGCATCTGGTAGGAAATCCCTACGGCCAGAATGTGTTTCGGATCAATGTTATTCTCGTTGAGGAGGCGTTTTGTTCCGCTGCAAACATAACACCACCAGAGGTTCGGATCTTGCTCTGCCCAATCCGATTGCGGGGCATGTATTGGCATTTCTTGTTGAGGTTCAGTAATTACGGCTACTTTTTTATGGGTTTTCGCCTCTACTAAGGCAATTTTTATTGATGAACTTCCTACATCGTAACCAATTGTATACATGTGCGAAACTAGAATTTCAGTAAAACTATTATTTTTTTAGAAATAGCCTCGCTTCTATGGGCAGATTCATAAAAAAAATAGAGTATATTGTAAGTTACAATACATAATCTTTTAAACTTCGTTGTTATGACTGCTAAAAAACCCTCATTCTCTCGTCGGCAATTTTTATCCAATACAACGGTATTGGCTGCCGGTAGCGCTATATTAGGAACCAAAGCTTGGGGCATGCCCGCTTACATTCCCAACTTAATGCGTACACAAAGTGCTATTAATGGGGTGCAATTGGGGCTAATCACCTATTCTTTTCGCGATATGGAAGACCAAAGTGCGGAAGCTACCTTACAGTATATTTTGGAATCTGGAGTTAATGCCGTTGAACTGATGGGCAGTACGGCTGAATCTTTTATTGGACGGCCTCAAAATAAAATGGATCGACGTCTGTATTACGGATTAATGCGAAAAGAAAGAAACAAGGAAATTACAAAAGAAGAATCCAAACAATTGGAAGAGTTAACTAAACAACAGGCATCCTTTGACAAAGAAGTAGAAGTGTGGAGTAAAAACCGTTCTGTTGACGACTTTACCCAACTGAGAAAAATGTATAACGATTCAGGAGTTTCCATTTATGCCTTTAAACCCGATTATTTGTTGCGCAAGGGGAACTCTGACGAAAATATTAATTATGCAATGCAAGCAGGAAGGCTCTTGGGGGCATCACACGTTACCTTAGAGCTTCCGCGTGAGGAAGACTACACGCTAAAGCTGGGTAAAATGGCCGAACAAAACGGCATTAAAGTAGCCTATCACGGACACGAACAACAACACCCCGAATGGTGGGATGTGGCCCTTAACCAATCCAGCCATAATGCCATGAATATGGATTTGGGGCATTATACTGCCGCTGGGAATACTGACGCTCTTGAGTTGATTCAAAACAAACACAACCATATGTTGAGCATGCATATTAAAGACCGCCACAACCCGGCCAATGGAAAAGAAAATGTTCCTTTTGGAAAAGGAGACACCCCCATTGTGGAAGCTTTGCAATTGATTCGGGATAACCAATACGCCATTTCAGCCTCTATTGAATACGAATACAAAACTCCCGAAGGGTCATCAGTTCTTGCTGAAATTAAAAAATGTGTACAGTATTGTAAAGACGCCTTGGAGTCTTAACGGATTTTACTCCTAAAGTAAAATAATGGATTTTTTAATGCTCTTTTAGTAAAACCCTAAAGGGGGCTTTACAAAAATACAATGGAATGCTTTAATTTCTATCTTATAGAATTATAACTTAAATTATAAAGTCCAAAAAAAAATTACCTCATTAAAGTTGCTCTAACCCACTTCAAAATAAAAACGAATGCTAACGGCTATTTTTATCATAATCATTCTACTTCTCTTAATCCTTACTAGGACCACCTCTGCACTTACAGCTCTTATTATCGTTCCTATGGTAGGAGCGTTATTAAGCGGGTATGGTGTCGAAACCGCAACTTTTGCGTTGAATGGAATAAAAAATATAGCCCCCATAACAGCTATGTTTATTTTTGCAATTCTCTTTTTTGGGATTCTCACGGATGCAAAAATGTTCCAGCCGTTAATTCAATTTATCATTTCTAAAGTTGGGACAAATCCTATTAAAATCACCGTAGGCTCTGCTATACTTGCAATGATTGTTCATTTAGATGGTTCTGGGGCGGTTACATTTTTAATTGTAATTCCAGCAATGCTTCCTTTATTTGAACAACTTGAAATGGATAAACGTATTTTAGCAGCCGTAGTAGCACTTGGGGCAGGCACTATGAACTTAGTTCCATGGGGTGGACCGACACTTAGAGCTGCATCGGCCTTAAACGTAGAAGTGTCATCATTGTATCATTCCTTGATGATTCCGCAGTTTATAGGTATTCTATCGGTAATTGGGATCTCGTGGTTTTTAGGAAGAAAAGAAGCCAAACGTCTAAATTATAGCTCCAATTCTTTAACAACACCGTATTACACTGAAAAATTAACCCCTAAAGAACTTCGTTTTTTTATCATCAACACCACCCTTACTATAATTGTGATTTACACTCTAGTCAAAGGAATAGCTCCCCCTGCTTTAATATTTATGGTAGGAACAATAGTAGCACTTACCATAAACTTTCCATCGTTAAACGAACAAAAAAAACGAATTGATGCGCATGCTAAATCAGCCCTATTAATGGCTAGTTTATTGATTGCAGCTGGAGTATTTACAGGGATACTTAAAGAATCAGGAATGCTTAATGAACTTGCTAGAGGGATCGTAAGTATAACTCCTGCAGACTATGGAAGTCACATTCCAGCGGTATTAGGAGTTTTTAGCATGCCATTAAGTTTATTTTTTGATCCTGACTCCTTCTATTTTGGTGTTCTACCGGTCTTATCAGAAGTCGGACTTACAATGAATATAAGTCCTACGCAAATGGCTCATGCTGCGCTAATGGGACAAATGACAACAGGATTTCCTCTGAGTCCTTTAACTTCATCCACTTTTTTACTTATTGGGCTTTGTGGGATTGATTTAGCACAGCATCAAAAATTCACTTTTAAATACGCATTTATGATCTCAATTATCATGACATTAAGCTCCATTTTATTAGGCAAAATTCCTTTTTAATATGACTCATAAAACGCACATTCGTATCGGAGCTGGAGCTGGCTATTCAGGGGACCTTATTCCTCCAGCAGTTGCATTAGCTGAAAATGGAAACCTTGATTATTTAGTTTTTGAATGCTTAGCGGAACGAACTATTGCCCTCGCACAACTTGAAAAGTTAACAGATCCTCAAAAAGGGTATGATCCTTTATTAGAAGATCGAATAAAAGCGGTTCTACCAATCTGTAATAAAAAGGGAATCAAAATCATTAGTAATATGGGAGCAGCTAATCCCATAGCAGCTGCAGAACGTATCATTGAACTTGCTAAAGAGTTATCTATTGAAAAATTAAATGTAATTGCAATAACTGGAGATGATGTTTTAGAAGCGATTTACTCTAATGAGTATCAACTCCTAGAAAGTAAACAACCCTTAGCTACGATTAAAAACCAACTTATTTCTGCAAATGCATATCTGGGTTTGAATCCTATTGTTACAGCGCTCAAGCAAGGAGCTGATATTGTAATTACAGGAAGATTTGCAGATCCAGCGTTATTTATGGCTCCACTCTTTTATGAGTTTGAATGGGATTATAATAATCCAGAGCTCCTTGGCAAGGCCACGGCTATGGGACATCTTTTAGAGTGTGCAGGACAGGTTTGTGGTGGTTATTTCAATGATGCTCATTTAAAAAAGGTTCCACAACCAGAATCCATTGGCTTTCCTTTAGCCGAAGTCAACAAAGAGGGTGCTATTGTGATCACAAAAATCAAAGGAAGTGGGGGAATGATTACTAAATCAACATGCAAAGAACAACTCCTCTATGAGATTCATGATCCAAAAAACTATTTCACTCCTGATGTGATTGCTGATTTTTCCAACATCAGTTTCAAAGAATGTTCAACAGATCATATTCAAATCATTGGAGCCACTGGAAAAACGAAAACTAAGAAATTAAAAGTATCTATTGGCTATCGGGATGGATTTATAGGAGAAGGTCAAATGAGTTATGGAGGCTATCAAGCCCAAGTACGCGCTCAACTGGCCTTAGAAATCATCAAACGTCAACTTGAGGAATTAGGCTTATCCAAATATGAATCTACATATGAACTTATCGGATGTAATGCGTTATCAAAAGATCAAGATGCTAAGACCCCGCTTGAAGTTAGACTAAGAGTCGCACTTCGAACTAGAACAAGAGCAGAGGCGCTTCAAGTTGGTAAACAAATTGAAGCGTTATACACCAATGGTCCTGCTGCAGGGGGTGGAGCATTCAAAAGTGTTAGAGCACTTATTGCCATCCAATCGATCTTAATCGATGAACATATTCCAACCATTCAATATTCGCTAAAAACAATACCATAATGAAATTAGGAGCTATTGCACATTCTAGAGCTGGAGATAAGGGAACTATTTTAAATCTATCACTTATACCTTACAAGGAATCGGATTTTAAATTTTTAAAAGAACACATAACGGAACAAAAACTTAAGAATTTTTTTAAAGAGCGAATTAAAGGAACAGTCACTCGTTATGAATTACCACAATTAGCTGCTTTCAATTTTGTTTTGGACGATGCTTTATATGGAGGAGTAACACGTTCGTTAGCATTAGATCCTCATGGTAAAGCACTCTCGTCCTATTTTCTTCTGATGGAAATCGACAAGGAAGCTTATTTTAATTATAGAAAATCTATCGATTAATTAAACTCTAAATAATCATTAAAAAAAGGTAATACCGCAGTTGGAATTCTACCATCTTTGGTATAAATACCACTTGTATGAGTTCCTATATACTCCTCCGCAAAATGAGAAATGCCTAAATTTTCTAATCGTTGACTAAACATCTTGCATTGTTGAGTAAAACGCAGACCTGCATTTCGTCCCCAATCCATTTTAATTGCCGTGAGCTTTTGTAAGTTTTCCAATGAGTCTTCTAACATATATGACGGCATATTTTGATGCCATTTTTCCAATACTTCTTTATGAACAATTAATTCATCTCCTTCATATTCAAAGGGCATATCACAATAAAAAGGAGGATTATTTGGATTAGATGACCATGATTTTGCAAAAGCCAACATCACTAAAGAAAAATAATGATTAGGTTTAATGTCATCGTATGAAGTGTAGGTAGACAATACTTTAAACGTTTCACTATTAGGGCCATATTCTCTTACGACATCTAATGCTCCAGGGCTTATAGCATAGACACTGCTAAAAATTTCTGGATGGTGCATCGCAATTTTCAAAGCTCCATAGCCGCCCATACTATGACCTGTAATTCCTCTTGATTTAGAATTCTTAATGGTTCTATAATTAGTATCCATATAGGAAACTAAATCATAAGAAGTAAAGTCTTCCCAACGTCCAAAATCCTCTGAGTTAGAATAAAAACTTCCATAGTAGGAGGTCTTTTGATCACTTACTACTAAAATAAAAGGCTTGATTTTCTTTGCTTCAATAGCGTAATCCAGTACTTCTGAAAATTGATTTAAAACTGTATGATCAGCAAAAAAACCATGTAGAAAATAAATAACAGGATACGACTGTTGTGAAGTTTGATAATCGGGTGGCAAATAAACTGCCAAGGCTCTTTTAGGAGACTCTCCCATTTTATTTTCTAAGGCAGTTGAGTAAAGGCTATCCAGTACTACGCGACTCCTATTTTGAGCTTGTAACGCTGCAGAAACACAAATAAAAATTAACCATAAATACTTCATGACCAAAAATTAAAAATTAGAAGCAATTCCATTTTTGAGTGCCTCATTATACTTTTCTTCATTAAAAACACCCATTAAAGGCAATAGAATTAATAGGTTAAAGGGAAACCAACTCGCTATAGATAAACTCTGGTCATTCATCAAAAAGAGATTTTAAATATTCATATGAATCATTTAGTATTTTTTCAGTTTCTCAGTCAATTAACTCTTTCTAATATACGAAAAATTCCTCAATTTTTTTACCCTATATAGTACCCCAAAGGTTGTTTTATGTTAAAAAAAAACCTCAACAAGTTGTAAGTCAAGAAGTTGATATTTTCTGTTGGTGGTCCCACCTGGAGTAGATACAGTTCCTCCTTCTCCTGCAGTTACTGCTAGAGTGTATTTCTTTACAATAGCAGCTGGGGGCGGAGCATCATCTTCATCTGTAGAACAACTATAAACAAATAAGAATGCTGTTAGGGCGAATACTAAAGGGTATAGAAGGTTTTTCATACCTCTAATTTATACTCATTTGAATTAAAAAAAAATAATTGGATAACGATGTAACTAATTTTTCTCCCATCACACTACAAACTTTCCCCAAACATCACCCCCTTAAAACCACAACACAAGAATCTTCTCTTAAGGCAATGATATCAATGGATTTGAAGGGATTTGGGTTGTCGGCATTGGTGTAAAAGAAAAACCCCTTATTATTGAGGAATTTGATGATTTATTTAGGAGATTTAACAAAACCATTCATTGCCACAATCTTTCCGTTTTCAATTTGAAAGGCATCCATCCAATCTACTTTTTGTATAGTACCATCTGGCATTTCAATATCAGCTTGATCCCACATAAGAACCCATTCATCCCCATTTTCGCCAATAACAGATATACTCACGCTTACAGAATAGTTTTTTAAAGTGATCTGAGAAAAGTTTTCATTCATAAATTGTAACAATGCTGATTTACCATCAATTGTTGCTCCGTCTTCCATGTAGAAAACAGCATCATCAGCCATCAATTCTCCGACTGCCTCAAAGTCTTTTGAAATGACACCTTGATGCATCTTTTCTATTATCAATATATTATTGGGGTTTCCAATTTTAAAATTGTCAGTATAGGTGGGTTTAAAAATTTTGTCTACCGTGGTTGAATCTGTTTTTCTTGGTTCAGTTTGTTGATTTACACAAGAGAAAATCGCTAAAATAAATGAGAGTAATAAAAGATTTTTCATTGTTAATTGATTTATGATTGATAATACCTCTAATATAGAGAGAATGGGATTTATTTCAAAATACACTACAAACTTCCCCCAAACAACTCCCCCTAAAACCACTACACAGGAATCCTAACTTAAGGCAATGATATCAATTGATTAGAAAGGATTTGGATTGTGTCCATTGGTGTAAAAGAAAAACCCTCCACTTGGGAGGGTAAATATCTATTTTAATAAGCGATCGTTGTAATATAAAGTTTCTAAAACAATTATTCCTTCTTCATTAAAGTCATGCTGTGAATGAAATTTTAAAACAATATTTTTTCCAGTCTTCATATTTTTTACAGTCATATTATACCATGATAATACAACCCCACCACTACCCTCATAGTCAATGTAGTCTGGATATCCAACCTCATCTATAGATACAAATTCAAATTTGCTAAACACTTCTCCGACATACTCTTGATGATCCTTTAAACTCTTGGAGCTTTGATCAATTGAATTTGAATCATTTACTCTTGCATTTGGCGAAAAATCTTTCCAAACTTTATCAAGATTACCTTGTGCAAGGTTATACCAAATTTGACGAACCTTACCTATATAAGGATGATCCTTATAAATAGTTCCATTTTTTATAGTTTGCCTTGATAAATTCCATTTTTGCCAAACGGCTCTGTTATCAGCCCACCAAAAACGAATGATTTTTTCACCTTTTTTATCAAAGACAAATATGGCGTTGAATGGAGTTTTAATCTTGAAACCATTGTTTTTATCCCAAGCTATAAATTCCTGGAAAGTCTGAACAAAAAGACCTGATCTTTTATATTCAATAGCATCTGGATAAGCTTGACCTTTATTTTTAAGTGAAATATTCACAAAATTATTTGTCATCCAAGATGACTGACCAATAAGGTCATTAATATCCCCCCCTTCGTAGTTGGGATTTGTATTCATAGCACTTCCCATTCGGAAGTCTTCTCCGACTAAACTTTTAAGAGTTTCAGCATCTCCACTTATCCAAGCTTGTCCAAACTTTTCAGCTATATCAAGTGCAGGATGTTGATCATAAACTTTTCCATTATTATTTTTTTGGGCAATAATTATTGTAGGAAATAAGATTAGTAAAAAGATTAGTTTTTTCATTTTGATTAATTTATGATTAATAATACTTCTAAGATAGAAAGAATGTATTGAAAAGAAAAACCCTCCATTTGGGAGGGCTTAATTTTATTACTTACCATTTTGCATTGGATCTGTATCTTTCATTAATTTATTTAAGGTAAAATAGACAGGACAAAATTTAGTAAAAGGACTAATGATTTGTAATACCCCAACCGCAACAGCAATGTAAAGAAAAGTTAAATTCCCTGTTTGAATAGTTAATCCAACACTAATTAGATATAATATACCACAGATAGCATCATGTGCACGTACTTTTTTAATGTTTCTAGCTGCATTCATTTTAATTGATTTATGGTTAATAATACCTCTAAGATATAGAGAATGGATTACATATCAAGTCCCATCACCCTGTTTCAATAGAAAAACTGTTTTCTAAAACCCATGCCCCTGTGTTTGGGATAAGATTGCTTTAGAAGTTTTAGCTTTTACTTTTTTAATAGAAAACACATAATTTGTTGCCAATATGTTGCCAAAGAAGAATAAAAAAATCCGCAACATCATGTAAAACAATTAGTTACGGATTATAAAAGTACCTCGGGTGGGAATCGAACCCACACTCCGTTGCCAGAACAGGATTTTGAATCCAGCGCGTCTACCAGTTCCGCCACCGAGGCAATAGTGAGGGCAAAAATAGTAAATTATTTCATCCTCTAATTCAAAAAACAGACAAAGCCTAGAAGCATTTTATTTTTACCTTTGTAGCCTATTACAAATCGTATGGAAACTCCCGTAAAAATATTTGCATGTACACAAAGTACTGCCCTAGCAGAAGTTATTGCCAAAGCCTATGGATCGCCTTTAGGCAAGGTAAATTTTTCGCGTTACAGCGATGGCGAATTTCAACCTTCGTTTGAAGAATCTATACGCGGAGCCCGTATTTTTATTATCGGATCTACGCATCCCTCTTCTGAAAATTTAATGGAAATGCTGCTGATGCTTGATGCAGCCAAACGAGCTTCTGCTCGACATATTACCGCGGTTATGCCCTATTTCGGTTGGGCCAGACAAGACCGAAAAGACAAACCCCGTGTTCCGATAGGTGCAAAATTAATTGCAAAATTGTTAGAAGCTGCTGGGGCTACCCGCATCATAACAATGGACTTACACGCCGACCAAATTCAAGGATTTTTTGAAAAACCGGTGGATCACCTCTTTGCCTCTACGCTCTTTTTACCTTATATCGAATCGTTACACTTAGATAACCTTACCATTGCATCACCTGATATGGGCGGCTCTAAACGGGCTTATGCTTATTCTAAATTTCTTAATTGCGATGTGGTTATATGCTACAAGCAAAGAGAAAAAGCAAATGTTATTTCGCATATGGAATTAATTGGTGACGTTACCGGCAAAAATGTCATTCTAGTAGACGATATGGTGGACACTGCCGGCACCCTAACAAAAGCAGCGGATTTGATGAAAGAAAAAGGGGCACTTTCCGTTCGTGCCATCTGTACTCATGCCCTACTCTCAGGGAATGCCTATGAAAAAGTAGAACAGTCTCAACTCGAAAGTTTGATTGTTACCGATTCTATTCCACCAAAAGTTAGTCACCCTAAAGTAAAAGTATTATCTTGCGCCCCATTATTCGCTGAGGTGATGCGAAACGTGCATCAAAATCAGTCAATAAGTTCAAAATTTATAATGTAAATAAAAGAAAATGAAATCAATCACAATCAAAGCCTCTAAAAGAGAAAGCGTAGGCAAGGTTTCGACCAAAGCGTTGCGCAATGCTGGAAGAGTTCCTTGTGTTTTATATGGTGGAGGAGAACCCCTTCACTTTTCAGCACCGGAGCTTGATTTCAGCAAATTAGTGTACACCCCCAATGCCCACACTGTGGTTATTGAATTTGAAGACGGAAACAAATTGAATGCTATTTTACAAGACATTCAATTTCATCCCCTTTCAGACAAAATTCTTCATGTTGACTTCTACAGTTTATCTGAAGACAAAGAAATCTCAATGAATATTCCCGTTAAGATTGAAGGCGCTGCGCCTGGAGTTCTAAACAGTGGTGGTGTATTACGCCTTAATAAACGTAAATTACGTGTACGTGCTCTTCCAAAAGATTTGCCCGATTACATTATTGCCAACATTTCAAAACTGAGATTAGGGCATAAATTGTACACCTCTGAATTACAAACAGATTCTTATACTATCCTTCATCCTGACAATACTGTAGTATGTCAAGTTCGTACTTCTAGAGCATCCGTCAAAGATGAAGATCTTGATGAAGATGATGAAGCAACTACAGATGAGGCAACTGCTGGAGCACCAGCCGATGCCGCTGCAGAAAGTGCTACTGAAGCTCAAGCCGAAGCACCACAAGAATAAATTGTATTGCACTAAATTTAAAAGCATGTGGCATTTCACCACATGCTTTTTTTTATTTTAGCAGTGTGCTATCCATCCGTAACCTATTTTTTAAAAAAAAACCTCAACCCAGTATGAAGAAGTTTTTAATTGTGGGCTTAGGAAATCCCGGGGAGGAATACCATAATACACGTCATAATGTTGGCTTTTCTGTTCTTGATATAGTGTGCGCACAAGAGCAGGGCAAATGGGAGTCCAAAAAACTAGCAGACACCTTTACATTTACTCAAAAAGGACGACAATTTCTCTTGATCAAGCCCACTACTTTTATGAACCGAAGTGGGAAAGCTGTTCGGTATTGGGCCTTACAAGAAAATATTCCCGTTGAGCGTATTCTAATCATTACCGATGAGTTGCATTTGCCATTTGGCACCCTACGCCTTCGCGCTAAGGGAAGTCCAGCCGGTCACAATGGCTTAAAAGATATTGAAGCGCAACTGAATACCCCCCATTATGCCCGTTTGCGGTTTGGTATTGGTCAAGAACAAAAGGCTTTTGATCAGGTTCGTTTTGTGTTGGATCCTTGGACAGAAGAAGAACAAAACCTTCTCCCCCCACGCCTAGAAAAATGCGCCGAAGCTATTCGTTCTTTCGGATTGGTGGGACTTCAACAGACCATGAATCAATTTAACGGCGTTTAGTTTATCTGAAAAGAAAACACCAAAGAAGCCGACTGATTTCCTTCTTTATCAAAAGTTACGATTTGCCAATAATAGGTTGCCGAAGGGGTAAGTGTTAAATCGGTTCGTTGTTCTGAAATAGAATCTTTTTTCAAGCTTAACGCATCAGGATCTGTTCCCAAATAAAGGGCATAATGGTCAATATCATTATCTAAATCAAGACCTTCCCATTGAAAAGTATACACCCCTTCGTCTGTTTTGTCAATAATGGCCTCATTTTCGGGAGAAAGCAAGAGTGCAGGAAAGGGAACGTAACTTGCATTGGGTTCTCCTTCTAAATAAAATTTCCAAGATTCACTCTGCCCAACGGCGGGGGTAAGTGTTGCTTTAGAAAGCACATACCATCGGTAGGGAGCTCCCATGGGTAAAATGAGCGATTCAGAAAGCAATGAAGATTGTTTGGAGTACTGTTGGCCGGTTTGGGTGTTTTGTACAATCAATTCATAAATTTCGGTATTGAGCGCTGCCGTCCACTGAAAACGCACTTGACGTTCTGCATCGTTCACCTTAGAGGCCGTAGTACACAAATCGCCATTGGCAGGGCTGATTAAAAGGGAAGGCTCTGGTTCAGGAATGGGGTCAGGACCACAACTCCAAACAATACAAACCATCAATATCCAAAAGTTCCTCATCGTTTTAACAGTTTAAGCGTTTCAGAATAAGAGCTGTAATTGAGTTGAACCAAATACCACCCTGGGGCATACTGCTCCATAGGAAGCACTAGGGTTTGGTTGTCGCTCCGTTGGCTTTCCCCCTGCCATAACAAATCACCTGAAGGACCATAAAGAAACACCTCTGGCGTTTGTCCTTCTGGCAAAATTAGAGTGGCTTGATCACGAACAGGATTGGGAACGACTCGTGCAAATTGATCTAAATTAAACCAAGACTCATAACTGCCTTGACAATCTAGACTTGTTGTTACCTTAATTCGTGTTTGCTTTTGCGTTAATGGAATTTCAATTTGTTGGGTTCCACTGAGCTCTACTTCTTGATTATTAACCTCAACGGTATACTGGTCACTTCCTGAAAGATTGAGGCTAACTGTAGCCAATGAGGGTTGGAAAACGGCCTGAACATCTAGCGGTGCAGGAGCCAAAATCTCGGTTTCAAAACAATAAATAAAATCAGGGTATTGATCTGCCGTAACACAAATACTATACTGTCCTGGCGCTAAATCGGTAACCAATTTTCCTAGAACAGAAAATACGTAATTGCCTTTAAAATTTGCGGGGCCTAAAATTTCGGCTTGATAGGCAATGTCCGCCTTGGCGTTTATTTCAAGTGCTCCATTATTTTTATCCGGGCAACTCGTGTTCTTTTTACTTAACGTAATGTTCTGAGCCGAAAAGACATCGCAAACATCACCAATTCCATTTTCATCGGTATCGAGCTGATCTTCATTGGAAATTTCAGGGCAATTGTCATCAACATCAGCAAATGAATCGGCGTCGCTATTTGGCAAAGCCTCACCTGCCAAACAAAAATTGAGTTGAACCTCAGTAACCCGTCCCGAATCTTCAACAAATTGATCTTCAATTTTTAGTTTCCATAGGCCTTTGGGTGAAGTTCCGTACAATTCCTCAATACTTTGAAGGGGCTTAAAGCTGCCTGTAAAAGGGGCTGAGCCTTCAAAGATGTCCGATTCCGCTTCTTGATCAAAAAGAGTTTGGGTATAGTCATCTTCTGACTCCCCTAATCCACTACTCAAAAGATATTCTTTATTATTTGGGCTTAACAAATACAAAGAAAGATCTTCTAGCCATGTGTGTTCTATATTAACCAAAACATCTAAATCTACTATGGGTAAATCGTAGTAAACGGGAATGTAAACAAAAGTAACTCCCGAAGTAAAATTGGTAGCGTCTTTTAGAACTTGGGGTAATTCTTCCGAGGTTAAACTGAGACAGGATAAGCTATTGGTTTCAAAAACAAAGGGGGATGTGAACGCACTTTTACCGCAGTTGTTTTGTTGTTGTACTCTCCAGTAATATTTAGTATTGGGAGTTAAATCAGTAAGGCGTAAATAAGGTGTTGAAACCAAACTGTCAAGCAAAACGGTTGAAAAGCTTTCTGAGTTAGCCAGTTGTACGCGATATAAATCGGCATTCGGATTACTTTGCCATTCCAAAAGGGGCCTTAAATCTATTGCTGTACTTTGGTCTTCGGGTACATTTAATGCTAAGGCTGTAAAAGAAGCGCTGCGTTGCTGTAAAACAACAGGAAAGGCTTCTTCAACGGCACTCCCTTGGGTGCGAATAGACCATTGGTAATCGTTGGGAATTAAGGCGGATAAGC
>Ga0181556_1000513_pt1 | contig 41572 bp, 25 predicted proteins | sample 011ome_14_FD_148651 | JGI IMG/M metagenome (GOLD analysis project Ga0181556, IMG submission 148651) | Coastal salt marsh microbial communities from the Groves Creek Marsh, Skidaway Island, Georgia - 011505AT metaG (spades assembly) | ecosystem: Environmental > Aquatic > Marine > Intertidal zone...
ACACAAACCTTCTTTTTTATTCTTTTCTTCTCAAAGAAACGATATTAAAAGTCTTCGCGAGCAACAAGCGCATTAAACACACACACACACGCAGTCACACGCACACGCATTCAAAAACCAACCTTTCCGTTTTTTTATGGAAGAGCTCGAGCCATCCTTCGGTACGTTTTTTTAGTTCTTCTTCTTCTCTTTGTTTTGAAGAACGAGAAGATGAATTTATTACTTCTTTTCTTTCCCTTCCCTTCCGTTGTTGTTGTTGTTGTTGTTGTTGTTCTTCTTCTTCTTCTTCTTCGTCTTCTTCGTCTTCGTACCACCATGGAATAGTAAACTGACTCTCACTCGTGCTATTCTCCTTCTCTTTACGCCGCGTAACAATTAAACACGACGACAGGTATCGACCCATTCGCGAACCAAGCCGACTTGTTGAATCAAGACGATCGAGAAGACTCGGAACTCAAGAAGAAGAAAAAAGAAAAAGCCGAGAAAATCAACGCGGATTCGGTTCAAGACAAATACATTCACATCCGCACGCAACAAAGAAATGGGAGGAAATCCTTAACGACGTTACAAGGGATTAATCCCAAAATCAACAAGAAGATCATCTTGAAAGAGTGCAAGAAGAAGTTCAACTGCAACGGAACGATTGTGGAAGACTCGGAACTCGGGGATATCATCCAGCTCCAAGGAGACCAACGCAAAAATGTGGCCCAGTTTTTGATCGACGAGAAAATCTCGAAGAAGGAGTTTATCAAGGTGCACGGCTCGTAATTTACTTCCTCACACGCAAGAAGAGGAAGAAAAAGAGAGAGAAAGAGAGGGAGAGAGAGAGGAAGAGAGATACCGGTAAAAATTACGACGACATGTACACAACGCTTAGAAAAAAATTGGACGCTCGTCTTTCTTCGCGCGAGAGCGCGAAAGAGAAGAAGGGTGCGAATGAAGCGTTCTTGTTGATTAGTAGAGAGAAAGAGAGAGAGGAAAAAATGAAGCGCAGAGAGATGAAGAAAAGAGCGAGTGGGTGTGGGCAATGCATTCTTGTAGATACATACGCACTTAGGTTTTAATCTCATACGCGAGAGAAAATTTTCTGCTCTTTCGGGTTCTTCTTCTCTTCTCCCCAGTTCGCCCTTACCTCACAAGAAATGACTTGTCCTTTTGCGTCCCTTTTCCGTCTCGGTATTACTACTATTCACCGCACTCCACTTGCTTCTGGTACTAGAAGCAACGAACCGAAACGTCTCTTTGTCGCGAAGAACACAAAGGCGAGAACGTCGGCGTCCTCATCATCATCGTCAAACGAGAACACGCACAACGGCACGATGTCGGCGAAAAGTCGTTTCACCTCTTCCTCCTTCACGGATGAGACGATTACCACAGAGAACATGACCAAAAAGAAGAGCGCGAGAATAGCGCTCGTGCAATTGGCGTCGACGTCGTCCAAGGATGAAAATATTGAAAACATGCTGGCGAGAGTCGAAGAAGCGCTTTCATCGTCGTCATCGTCATCATCAGGAGACAAACCGTTAAAATTGGCTGAAGAAGAAAAAAAGATTGTGGATATCGTAGTCTTACCTGAGATGTGGAACTGTCCTTACGGAAACGAGTTTTTCGCTCCGTTCGCGGAGGATGTAGTGTTAGATCGAGGTAGTTCTGTGGCTGAAGAAGAAGGAAGAGGTTCGACGTCGCCGTCCTTCGATGCTATGCGGAAAATCGCCAAGGAGAAAAAAGTCGTTCTGTTTGGAGGATCAATACCGACGAGAAAGGACGGCAAGCTATTCAACACGTGCTTTGTGTTTGATAGCGATGGCGCACTCATAGCAACGCATCATAAAATGCATTTATTCGACGTAGATATACCAGATGGAATCACTTTTTTTGAATCAAAGACGCTCACGGCGGGCGACGCGGTGACTATCGCAAATACCAAAGATTTCGGAAAGTTTGGTGTTGGCATATGCTTTGATATGAGATTTCCTGAGTACGCGCGCGCGTGTGCGCTAGAAGGATGCATTGGGATGATATATCCAGGAGCCTTCAATACCGTGACCGGTCCTTTACACTGGGCGTTACTGCAAAGATGTCGAGCGGTGGACAATCAGATGTTTGTTGCGACGTGTTCGCCTGCGAGGGTAGAAGGCGCGTCGTACCAAGCACATGGCGATAGTTCAGTATACGGTCCGTTTGGGGAGAAATTAAACGACAAAGAATTAGAGGAAAAGCCGGGTGTTGTGTATGCGGATTTAGATCTCAATGAAGTCGTGAAAAGACGCTCGGCAATGCCTTTGAATAAGCAAAGGCGACTCTCGGAAACGTACGAGTTGTGCGCGAAGAAAGAAGAAAACGTTTAGAAAAGGAGAGTAAAAATATATTTCTATTTGTACCGCTAAAAACTGCTACCTGTGCTGCTACTACATTATTCACTATATGCCGTAATCATTTCGAGCTTATCATTTCGTACCGTCCCACGTTCGAACTTTACGAGACCCGGTCGTCGCTGCAGAAAACGCCGTTCTCGCACTATTATTACTCGCGGGTTGACTCTGTCTTTTAGTCTCAACCTCTGGTCCACTCACTACGAAATTTCTCGCCCCACCAGCTTCACTCATGGACAAAACTCGAAACTGCATGGCGTCTCCTATTGGTGGCGTGGCGTCGCGGTCTTGCGGCAACCGTCTTCCTTTCTCGTCTCGCGCTAACTTCTTCGGTAAAAAACCGACGTGTCCGGAAACGCCGACCGCGAATCCACCATTCACGGCATTCAAGACTCTCCCGGTGACAAGCTCTCTATTCTCTCTTTTCCTCGCAATCGCATCCCACGCCAGTTGGTGTTTTCTAAACTGATCGACCGAGACCGAGTCCACGTCCATCTCCCCGAACGGGTTTTGTAAACGTTTCACTCGTAGAGGTACGCGATCGCCTAACTTCACATCCTCTGGTAACTCCTCTTTTACAAAGCTCGATGGCATTTTGAACCCAACATCCACGTCAATGAATCCGTTCCTAGAGTCAATCTTGGTCACTATTCCGGAGACGACTTTTCCTTCCAAGTTTGGAAACGAAGCGTTTGATTCTCGAATAAGATTCTCGAGAAAGGTTTCTTTTTCTTCCTTTTTTCCAAATTTGGTCGGCGTCGTCGTCCTCGTCGTCGCTGTGGATGGTTTTGACGAGGACGACGACGACGCCGGTGAAGACGAAGAGAGTAAACGAGTGAAAAAAATGTCGTTTCTGCTCTGCCCACCGCCGTTGCGCAGAAGTCTTTGGATGAGTTTAGAAGAAGACAAAGACATTATGTTATGTTATTAGTATTATTATTATTGTGATGTTGTGTTGTTTTTTGTAAAAAATTGAAGACAAGCTTGCTTGAGAAAACCTTGCGTTGAAACGTCGAATTACACAGCACAAATAGAATTCACAAGACACGAAAATAATATAATAATATACATAAGAGTCTGAGGATGATGATGAGCTGCTACTGCTGCTACTCCTCGAGATCGACGGCGTCTTCTTCTTCTTCTTCTTCTTCTTCTTTTTCTTCTTCTTCTTCTCTGAAAATAATTAGAGAAAGAAGACCACCACCATCAACAACAACAACAACAACAACAACGACGAGAAGAAGAAGACAAGGAGAGCGAGTGCGGACAATCTTCACCGCCGCTGCGAGGAAGGACGAGAACGCGACAACCTCTAACAAGCAGCAACAACAACAGCAAAAACAAGAATGGCCGGAACCGAACTTATGGGCGGAATCGCACCCGAGATATCTCGTGAGCGATTGGGACGACGACGACAACAAAGAATGGGGCGAAGAGTTATGCGCTGAACTCGACGACGAGGAAGACAAAGTAGAAAAACTGTTTTCTTCCGCCACTGTCTCGGTGCCTGAAAAAGGAAAAGAGAAAGAACGACTCGCCGTTGCGCGAGAAGATGGAAACGTAGAAGCATCTGGATCTAGATCATCATCGTTGTCATACTCAACGTCGACGACAAAGTCTGCGATACGCGCGCCGAAACGGCCAAACAGCGAAGACTTATCGAACGAGATGTCGAGGGAAGATTTTTGGAACGAAATCAGAAAAGAAGCAGAAACAGAGGCTGCGAAAGAGCCAATGCTGAGTTCTTTCTACTTTAGCTCTATTTTGTCTCACGATTGCTTGGAGAAAAGTTTGAGTTTTGCGCTCGCCAATCGACTGTGCACGAAGACGTTGTTATCGACGCAACTGATTGAGATTTTTAATGAAGTTTTGTTGGCGAAAGATAGCGAACAGCTGAGGAATAACATACGCAGAGACCTGGTCGCGGTACGCTCGAGAGATCCTTCCTGTGGCTCGTACGTCCAAGCGTTGCTGTTATTCAAAGGCTTTCACGCGATTCAAGCGCACAGGATTCAACATTATTTGTGGGAAAAAGGACAAAAGTCGTACGCGAGCATGCTACAGTCGAGGATCTCGGAAGCGTTAGGGGTTGACGTGCACCCGGCTGCAAAATTTGGCGGAGGGATTCTGATGGACCACGCGACAGGTTGTGTCGTAGGCGAGACGGCTACCATAGGTGACGACGTTTCCATTCTTCAAGGGGTTACTCTGGGCGGTACCGGAAAAGAAGTTGGCGATAGGCATCCGAAGATCCAAGATAACGTATTGATTGGCGCACGAAGCACAATTTTAGGAAACATTGTAGTTGGATCTGGTGCGATGATAGCGGCAGGTTCGTTAGTGTTGAAAGCAGTTCCGGCGAACGGTATGGTTGCCGGAAATCCAGCCAGAGTAGTCGGAAGAACGAAAGATCGAAGACCGGCTTTGGTGATGCGAACAAAAATCGAAACCAGAGAAGACTCGAAAGAGTTTTGCGAGATCTTTGCAAAAGCCGTGGTAGAAAAAGATAAATCGTTGATGGCAGCGACGATGAAGATGGGACCAAATTTATCTTATAGCTCATCCTTGGACGATGAACCGGGAAAAGTTGGTAAAAGTTCCAGCAGCGCGTTGATTGAGAAGGCCTCCTCGCCGTTGTCTTCAGAAGAGCTGGTAAAACAATTAGATGAAAAGCGTCGACGAAGATTGCGTGGCAAATAGTTTAAAATTGTAGATTCTAATAGATTGTAGGTACCTTCATGTACGTGGTAGATATAATTGATTCTGTAGTAATGTGATGTATTGCATAAAATTTTCGTTCTTTGTTTTTCATCTCCGCGAGCTCTCGCCCACGACGGATTAATCGAAAGGATCTATGCGCGGATCGTGTTCTGTTACCAAAGCCATACCTGTGCACAAACACGTCGTGCACATAACCTTTGTCGTCCCCAAGCAGTTGTTGCACACGCATTTAGATCCCGTGTTTGGATCGATCAATCTCCCTGGTTTATACGTGTTTGGCGTCGCGCACTCGGCACAAGTCAAGTAGCCGCTCCCTTTGCAATACATGCACACCTTTTTCCTTTGTTCTTGAGCGCTACGAATTTCAATCGCGAAAAAAGCCGAAACGACGCCAACTGCACCGCCGGTAAACGACGCAACGATCGGATCGACTTCCGCCAACTGCTTCGGGAAGTGAACAAATTCGATAAAGTCTGCGTATGTGGTACCGCCGACGCCGAGCTTCACCTCCGCGATGGGCGCAAACAAACCGCCAAACAGTAAGAAGAAGAGCACAGTCGCACCCCAATAGATTCGATAATCCGAAATTGAATCCTCCGTCAACACTGGGAATCCAGGCACAACTGACTGAAACTCTGACTTTTGCACCATATTTTCTTCTTCATACGCGCTTCCTGTGGACTTTATCCGCAACTGCACTCGCAGTCGTCGCATTTCTTCCATCAATAAGAACACTTTTTGTCGTCGACTTTCCAAGTTTTGTTGAATATCGTCCACTTGGAGTTTAGAGAAATCTAAAATGGTATTCGCGCCTTCGATGATGCAGAAATTCTCCGGTAACGCCGTCGTTTCAGACGCTTCACCTTGTAAGAGCTGGTCCGAAGATTTCGTCGCCACCGCCCCTTCTTCTTCTTCTCCTGGTCCTCCTCCTCCTCCTCCTCCTTCTGTCGATGATGATGCTCCTAAAATGACTCTGTTTCTCCTCGCGATGTTACCGATAACGACGACGGAGTTGCTCCTCCTCCTTCTCGTCGCTCGTATTCTCGAGGAGGAAGAGTAGGAGTACGAAGAAGGAGTCGCGCAAAGAAAAGATGATGCACTCGGGGATGAAATCGAGGAGGAGGAGGAGGAAGACAAAGAAGAAGAAGAAGAGGTGGAGGAAGAGGACATCACCCGGGTCGCGTGAGCGACACTCGTCGAGAGGGACATCGTCGTCGCTGATGATAACATGATGATGATGATGATGATGGCTCTCTTTATATACTTTAGCAGCAAAGAAGATAAAACTCTGAAGAAGCGCGCGCGAAAAGCGCTTTTCTCTTTTGTGTGTCTCTTTTTCTCTTTTTTTTTTATCCACTTGCACTTGCAGACGACTTGTCGCTTGTCTTCTTCCAATTTTTTTCGTTCGTACTCTCTTTCTTCTCTTTCCGCCTCATCATCCCATCGTCACACTATTTATTTATCAAAACACACGAGAAGAGAGATTGATTACGCGTACACGCACATATAATAGAAGAAGAATAAATGTCGTCGTCGTCGTTTACGTCGTTGTGTTGTTGTTCGAGGAGCAGCGCGTCCAAAATATTCTCATCTCCTTCGAGCAAAAGTAGCAGGAGTAGCGTCCGACGGAAGGAGAAGGCGACGACGACATCATCATCATCATCATCATCATCATCATCTTCCCGAAGAAGAAGAAGACAAAGAAGAGAAAGAGTTTCATCCATCATCGCCTCTTCTTCTTCTTCCTCTTCTTCGAACTCGTCTGAATCATCGTCGTCGTCTTCTTCTTCTTTGACGAAAGAGGAGAAGAAAGAAGCCACGAAGAAGCTCCTGCAGTCGCAAGTGGACGTCGTCGAGTTATCACTCGCGGAGAGAAACCAAAACACTCGAGTGATGGGGTGCACGGCTTCCCAAACGTGGGTGAAAGTGTCTCTCTCTCGAGAAGGAGAAGGAACAGAAGGATCGGATGGTTCATCTGCCCCGCGATTGCAATCGTACTCAGATTCAGCGATAACGAGAGGTTTCCTCGGCGTCGTGACGAAAATGTTTCGAGGGTACACCCTGAAACAAATCGAAGACATCGATGTGGAATCGATCGTAGCTGCGACTCTGCGAGGGGTGTCGGAAAGCGCAGTGAAAACGAGCGCGATTGATTCTCGACAAAACGGGTTTAAGAACGCTTTAGAAACAATCAAAAGACAAGCGAGAAGTTTACTCAACGATTTCCAAAGCGATCCTTTCCCTTCATTAATCGTTACAAAGTCCGGATGCGAACCGAAAGGGTCGTTCGCGGAAGCGCAGGCGAAATATTTAACGCCGGACGACCAACAGGTGGACAAGTTGGCGAAGTTACTGATTGAGAAAAAGTGTGGAATCGTCGCGCATTTTTACATGGACCCAGAAGTCCAAGGAGTGCTGATGCGATGTAAAGCGAAACATCCAGAGTGCGCGTCGAGGATCTTCATCTCCGATTCTTTAGTCATGGCGGACGCGGCGGTGCGAATGGTGAGAGACGAAAAGTGCGAAAACATCTGCGTCTTAGGTGTAGATTTCATGTCAGAGAACGTGCGAGCTATTATTGACGACGCTGGATTTCCTGAAGCGAACGTTTACCGCATGTCCTCGGATGCCATCGGGTGCTCCTTAGCAGAAGCTGCGCAAACAGAAACGTACGAAAAATATTTGCGAGAAGCCGGCGAGGCGAAAAATTCTCTGCACGTCATCTACATCAACACTGGATTGGACACGAAGGCGAGCGCGAACGCAAAAGTTCCAACCATTGCGTGCACGTCTTCGAACGTCGTCAACACGGTTTTACAAGCTGCTGCTCAAATTCCGGACGTCAAGATATTTTACGGTCCAGATACGTACATGGGCGGCAACTTGGTCGAACTTTTGACGCGCGCATCAACGACGTGGTCGGACGAAGAAATCAAGCAGTTACACCCTGAACACGACCAAAAGTCAGTGAAAAAAGTTCTGGATAACATGGAATACTTCCGCGACGGAGCGTGCGTGGTGCATCACTTGTTCGGTGGCGAAGTGTGTCGAGTTGTGAGAGACTGTTATTCCGACGCCTATCAAGCGGCACATTTTGAAGTTCCGGGAGAAATGTTCACCCTAGCAATGGAAGCTCGCGAACGAAATATGGGCGTCGTCGGCTCGACGCAAAATATTTTAGATTTCATTTTAGCCAAAATCCGAGGTGGTATTGAAAAAGAGCGCAAGAGCAGAGAACTCTTTTCCTCTGCTTCTTCCTCTTCGACGCCTAAAGACAAGAACAAGCACGAGAACGAGAACAACAAGAACAACAATAGCACTAGCGCGCTGGAAGAAGATGGAGAAGTGTACGTTCCAGAACGCATGAAATTCGTGCTCGGTACTGAAACTGGCATGGTCACATCAATCGTGCGAGCTGTTACCGAAGAGCTCGAGAAGAACGATTCGAGCGTCGAGTGTGAAATTGTGTTCCCGGTTTCCGTAGATTCCATCACGCAAGTCAATAGCAGCTCTTCGGGGAAAATTGTGAGCGAGGCAATGTCTAGTCTATCCATCATCCCGGGACCGGCATCGGGTGAAGGGTGCGGCATGGACGGTGGATGCGCATCGTGTCCTTATATGAAGATGAATTCCTTAGCGGCACTGACCGAAACGTTGGAGATGATTGGAGGTGAAAGCGGAGAGAAGAAGAATTTTGGTATGGAGTTGCGCGAGCCAAAAAAGTATGAAGGAAATAATGTCGCCAAGGAAGGATGCGTGTCTATTTTACACATGCGTAATTTCCAAAGAGATAAAAAGCTTGGCGACGATCTCGTTCAAGACATTCTCTCTAGATAAAGTTACGCGTTCGTTGTTGTTATTCTTAAAACATTCCAAAATTACTTGCTTAAACCAGTTTTTGCGATGCTCAAGAGTTCCAAATCTAACGTCACCTCAGAGTTTGGAGGAATCTCTTGCACTTGATTATTACCGTACGCATACTCCGCAGGCACGAGCATTCGTCGAACGGTTCCAACTCCCATTCCTTGAATGCCGTAGTTGAAAGCTGGTAAGAACGGACCGCCCGGAGTAGCGGCGGGCGTGCCAACGTTAAATCCGTATGGTGTTCCGCCAGTCACACCAGCCCCAACTCTCGAAGAAGCAATCGTCAACGAGCGAAATTTAAGATCATAGTGAACTGCGACCCGCGTTCCTTTTGGGAAAGGGACCGCACTATCACCACCTCCGCCTTTCATGTCGTAATATTTTATTGCAGGATTTGTGCCTGGTAAATCTCGAAAGTTTTCGATTGGAATTCCTCCTGTGCGGCCTTGCAATTTCGCCGTTGCTGGTTGCGCGTTAAAAAGCGCAAAAGTAACGACAGACGTTCCTAAAACCATGGCGCTACGTCGCGTGGATTCATTTTCTCCCCTGTTCTCGCTTTCCACACGGGCGTTGTTTTTGTCGTTGTCTGCAGAATCAGCAGAAGTCGTTAGGGATCGCTTTATCTGCTTTCGATTTTTATTGCTCGAAGAGAACGAAGAGCTGAACGGAAGGATGCGAGAGGAAATCACGGAGAGAGTTGTCGATGGGGTCATGGTATAAAGGCGTTGATGTTATCGTGTTCGGGACACTAATAAGTAGAGAGAGATTTCTTTGTGAGTTGTGGTGTACTGAGGAGAAATTGAAAATGCCACTTGGCATAAAAGCCGTCTTTCTCTGTTTAACCGCCCACAACTTTTTACTACCTACATGCTACAAATCTATCTATCGTCCCTTACGCACGAAGCTGGAGAGATTTTTCTGCATCATCTCACCTCGACTTAACGGCACTCGATCATTTCTGTTGTTGCGTTCGAGCTTTCCCCCTGTAGAGGTGGTCAATATTGTTGCTCTCCCGCCTCGGCCGTCGTCCCCATTTTGTATGAAAGAGCCACCACTAGCATTGTTTTTTCTATTGAAGCTACTCTTTACATTGCCACCTAGCCGCGTTATTGCTTTCCCGCTTATACTATCGTTCCTATTGTTCGAGTCGCGTAAGACGTTACTCGACGGTTTATTTCTTTTATTATTATCATCATCATCGAGAATCAAAAGGTCGTCGTCATCGTCGTCATCATCATCAACAACAACAACATCGCCCTCTTTAATCCCATTTTTGATTCCGCTTCTTTCTACTTCGCCATGCTTTTGCTTTTCTACTCTCGTAAGATTTTGTAACTCCTCCCTCGTTTGCTTCTCTCTCGCCTTTCGCTTCGCGTATTTCATCTCTAAATCGCGAAGTGACTTTTCCGCGACTCTTAAACTTTTATTTACTTTGAAATATTCGTCTTGGAGCGTCACGATGTGTTTTGTTTTCATTCGTAAAGAACGAGCGAGGGATTCGAGCGCCATACGTTTATCCTTCTGATCCATCAATCGAGCAATCTGCTCCTCTTCGAAAAAGCGACTACTACTCACAGCATTTTTATCCGCGAACACGTCCATCTCCACCGCTCTTTGGTGCTTCAACGCCGAGATTTCGCTTCGAAGCATTTTGACGTCTGATTCAGCTCTCGTGACTCTCGATTCAAAATTTTTAGCTTTGTCCACTGCGATTTTCTCTCGCGCTTTCGCAACTCTGTTTTCTTCTTGCACTTGCATATACTCCACTTGTAGCGTTTCCAGCTGCATTTTACTTTGCGCGAACGCATCGTTGTTACACCTATTCAAAACGACCGCATCTTCCGCTTCGCGGGTTTTCCGCTTTTCTTCGAGTAAAAGCCTGCGAAGTTCTGCATTTTCATTTTCTGATTCTAAGTGCTCCTCACCATCATCATTAGCGGCGTCATCACTCTCATCTCCATCGCTCTCGCTACTGCTAACCAATACGACAACATCCTCATCATCTTGCTTCTCGAGGACGTTTGTTTTTCTTCTCTCTTTTTCTTTCTTTTCAAAATTGGTCTTCTTCTTCTTCTTCTTCTTCTTCTTCTGCTTCGTATCGCCGCTTCGCTTCTTGTCGTCTCTTCTCTTTGCTTTAAGCGCAGATAACGGGACATCTAAATACACCGGAAGCGCCGCGCTGATATCGAAATCAACTCTGCACACGACGCAAGGAGCTGTTGGAATCGCAAAACCGTTCTGTCGATTGATTTTCTTTTTGATTTCGAACCACTTCGTTATGCACGAAGGATGAAAGACGTGGCCGCACTCGGATAATGCAACGCATTTTCCTGACACGATGTCGAAACAAACTGCGCACGAACTCATTATTCTCTCTCTCCCATTGTTTTATACTAATATCATGCGATACATCGTGGTTGTGTTTAAAGTTGTGAAGGAGATAGTTAAAACAATTCACTCCTTTGATTTTTTGAATTTCACACACCTTTCCACAAAAAACCGTACGAGTAAAGCGACACAACAACAACAACAACAACAACAACAACGCTTCACAAGTCTCAAGCGCAACGAAAACTAAAATCAACATGAGCGATTTGCTCGGCGAGATAAAAAAGACGGAAGTTGACGACCGGGATGAGCAAACGAACAACAACAACAAACAGATGAGTCGTTTTTTATCAGCAAAAGGCACTAACAAAGACGAATTCGTTGACGTTGAAAGAGGTGTTTCTTCAGAGCCGTCAACATCAACCACTTCGTCTCCAACGACGATGGAACTCTTCTTAAGAGACGCAACATTGATTAAGAGTCTTCTTTCGGACATACGAAAACAGCTCGTGAACTTGCATCAACTCCACGAACGCGGAAAGTCCGCTTTAAAATCATCAGAAATGTCAGGAATCAAAGATGAAATGAACGCGTGCTCGGAGAAGGCGAAAACATTAGCGCGTGAAGCTAAACTGCGCGTGCAAAACATGGACGAAGACTTGAAAAGATTGCTACGAGAGAAAAAAATAAGCGCGGATGGAAGCGAGAAACAAACCAGAGAAACTGTTTCGAACGCTTTGAAAACAAAGTTGAAAGAGCAAATGGCTGAGTTTCAAGTCCTTCGCGAGAAGTTGCGCACCGAACACAAGGAAGTCATCGAGAGGCGATTCTTTGCGTTGACTGGGGAACAAATCGAGGAAGAAAAACTCGAATCAATGATTGAAAACGGTGCCGATGAACAAATGTTTAAGCAAGCGATTTTAGATCAAGGCAGAGGTTTGATATTAGACACGGTCGAAGAAATTCAGGAACGACACAAGGCAGTTCGAGAGTTAGAGCGGCGGTTGTTAGATTTACATCAGATCTTTTTAGACATGAGCGTTCTAGTCGACGCGCAAGGAGAGATGATAGATGATATACAGGAACAAGTTTCCAAGTCGACCGAGTACGTAAAACAAGGGCAAGTGGCGTTAGTGAGTGCTCGAGAATACCAAAAGAACACGCGGAAATGGGCCTGCGTGTTTACGATACTCATGATGATTGTACTCCTAGTTATATTGCTGCCGATTTTGAAACCGTGGAAATAAAGTAGTTCTCATGAACCAAACGATGTATTGTATTATAAATCGAATCGCTATCGCCGCCAGCGTTGGATGAATCGATCGACTCGAATTGTGACTATCTTCTAATTCACGCTTCTTCTTCCGCTCGCACATCGTTTTCGCTACTACCATCCTCGTCATCATTGCTACCGCTATTCTCGTCACCATCGTCGACGTCGTCTACTTCACCCGTGATCACCTTTTCTTGTTTTTTCATGCATTGACCACAACGCGATCGACTCACATGACAGTTCTCAACGCACTTATCGCGAAACGTAATCAGCCCTGCCCCGTTCATCGCGCTCAAAGCCTTCCACTCGGTTTGTTCTCGTTTACGAAGCATTTGAGCTTCGGCATTTCTACTGCTATCATCGTCGGCGTCGAGATCTTCGTCCGAATCTGGTCTGTAATACGATTGCGAAAAGCCTTCGTTCGGTCCGAGAGAAAATCCGTACACGTTCACTGTCCCGCACGACATCAACGCCATCAAAACCCCTTGAAAGCCAACGCTCGTTTGAATTTTCGGGAACGATTTAATCACGTACGATGCAAAATCGGGATGTAAAGAGTATAAAGGCGTTCCCGGGTTCCTTCTGTGCTCGCCCATGAACGACCGAAAGGCTTGCGGAGAACGCATTTGCTGCACGACAAATTCATCTTCCGTCTCGCGAAACCCAAAATGCTTTGCGTTCACCACACGCATCGACGTTTTCCTTCCCACGATGTCGCCGTAATTCGAGTCTGTCTTCGCGTCGTTGAATCTTATGACGACGGTATGCGCGTCAATCTCCGCCGCGCGATTTCTATTTACGCGCGATTTCATGGACCCAGAGTTGCCGATTACGGCGCACGTTGGAAAAAAGAGCCGGTTGCCTCTAAAGATATCATCGCTTGGTAATATTTTCAGCAAAGGTGGACCAATCGGGCCTAAAAATCTAGGAACTTCGTTTGGTAAATCCAATTGCAATACGCCCGTTTTCCTCGTATTCATATGCTTGCCCAAGTTATATTTCGACATGATGATTGGACCGGTGTAAGGTAGGTTCCAACTTTGCAAGAGCGAGCCGCCGAGTTTCTTCCCGGATAGTTTGATTGGACTATCGCACAAGTCGCCTACGTATATTTTCGAGCACGTGCACATGGTTTCGTCATCGTTGCACGTTCCGTGCGCGCATGGTTGATTATGCGCGCCGCATATCGGTCTCGGAATAGTTCGCACAGCAGGCAATGCATCTGGAACACTCGAGCTTTTCTGTTGGTTTTGTGTTCTGTGTTGTTGTTGTTGTTGTTGTTGTTCGCTAGTCGCGCCATCGTAGTCTGTAGTCTGCGTATTTTTGTCGTGGGAGGAGGAGGAGGAGTAATCATCGTTACTAGCATAATCTTCGTTTGCTTTTTGCAAAGATACCGGATGGTTTTTCCTCCGATGCGAAGACGCCGCCGATATATCTTCGTCCATTTCTCCGTACGTCCCGTCTGTTCCTTCAAGTACCGTCTTTGTCGTCCACTTCACGTACCAAACTACGAGCAGAGCGAACAAAAGCTTGACAACGTTCCATCTAAATTTTGCTTTCCTTTTGTGTTGCTCGTACAGGAGCGAAGTTCGACGCCTCGCCGTTGGTGCAGTCGTCGCTGCGATACACATGATAAATATACTCTTGAGCTGTGTTTTTTATCGGGGGTATTGATGCGCCGTGCGCGTGTATTTAGGTTTAGGAAGAGAGGAGGATGACAAGTGACGATGGTTCGTTTTGAACGAGAAAATTTTAAGGCAAAAGAAGAACTTCTTCACAACGAAAAAGAAAGAGCAAGAGACTTATCACTAGTATTAAAACGATGAGAGAAGAAGAAGGAGAAGGAGAAGGAGAAGGAGGAATTTGGGAAGTTGAAATCGTCGGCACGCCTTTAGATTTGAACGAGTGCGTGCAAATTGTATCGGACGATCGCGCCGGGGCGATATCCAGTTTTGTCGGCGTCACCCGAAACACGTTCGATGGAAAAAGCGTCTCAAAATTGGAATACGAATGTTACACCCCTATGGCTTTGAAGAAACTCAACGAGTTGTGTGCGATGGCGTTCAGAAAATGGAACGGCGATGATCGGTGCGATAAGAGTAACACCAGAGATAGTCACGATAGCGAAAACGTCAAGATTGTGAGGAGAGCGTCGAGTTGCGAGGTTGAGGATAAAAACGAGACAGTTAGGGGAATGGGAGGGGTTGGCGAAAAGAACAACGACAAAACGAGCACGAGTAGTAAAAAACAAACCGACGACGGACTCTTGAAAATAGTAATCAAACATCGGACTGGAACGGTACTTGTTGGCGAACCGAGCGTTATAATTGCGGTTTCATCAGCGCATCGCGAGGCTTCCTTGGACGCAGTTAAATGGTTGATTGATGAACTGAAAGCGACGGTGCCGATTTGGAAAAAGGAGTTTTTCGAGGATGGCGAAGTGTGGAAAGAAAATAGCGAGCAACGTTTGAAACCTTCTAAAAACAGAGGGTATGCCAAAGCATACACCAATTGAATTGAATATGATCCGTACTAATGTTGAAATAATAATACTAGTAATAATACAACGCGTTCAAAAACGCATTCATTATAGATGAGATTCTACGGGCATAACTCGCACACCATCCATTCATTTTTTTCTTCTTCTTCGTTATTAGCGCTATTATTACTGCGAGTATCTCCCTCGCTATTTTGTTCACGGCTATATAAATATCGTTTGTTTCCTTTCAGCTTTAGATGATCGATGCGGTTTACGTCCACGGTGACGAGGCAAAAGTTTTCCAGAACATTCTCTTTCGGCCACATGTTTTCGAATTCGTCTTCGTTTTCTATCAGTCTGTCGACATCGTAAGCTTCCTCGTGTTCCGGCAGACGCGGTTGTCCTGGTTCCGGCCAAGCAAATTGCCCTCTCGCGCCTGGGCGCATTTTTTTCCACGATATCGAGCGGTCTCTTATGTCAATCTCATCGGTCGATTCATTCGTGATGACGTTGGCAAATCCACGCAGTCGGAACTGCTCTCTGCTTTTTGGAAAATACCAGCAAATTTCGCACTTGTTGTTGACAGCAAAATCACCTACTTTCTTCGAACGCTTATCGGTCACGAACGTCACTTTCGTCGGGTCTCGGTCCAGGAAACCTCTAAATACGACCGTACGGATTGCTGGAAACCCACTCTCGTCGTTTTGATCGTCCATCGATGCGTTCGCTCCCGTTGTCGCGACTTGGATATATTTTGCATTCGGTAGAGATTTGTTCGCGTCCATCGCCTTCTTCAAAGCAGCGCGCCACACTTGCGAAGAACATTTCGTCGCTGCGGTTGATGCGCTCAGAACTATGTTATGCGCCATATCCTTTTCTTTTGTCTTTCCTTGTTCTCTTGATGTTGTTGTTCTTGTTCTTGTTAGACGTGGTAGTATTTATACGTCTCGTTCTGTCTGTGTTTTTTCTCGCGTTTGGAAAAGTGTGGATAAATTGAGTTTTTCACCCTCACCCACCCCACCTCACAAAAAAAAAGAAACAACGCATCGCGCACACGCGACCAGTTCGCGACGCATTGATTGAAGAGCGGGATATATGCATATATAAAGATCGAATCCTCATCATTTTCGACGTTCCTTTCTCTCTCAGAAAACAATGCTTCTGGTGTCGTACTGATAGATAGATAGATATAAAAGCAGTCGCAAAATAAAATTAGGTATAAGGAAAAATGCGACAAAGTTTAAGCAAAGGCGACATCACTTACACCACCGCCGCCAGTAGCAGCAGCAGCGCGGATGATAAGTATATTCTTAAACCTATTCCGTCTGGTCACGGTCGCGTGACTAAACTTGCGATAGCGTTATCACTTTTGACGGTTGCCTCGCTCATCGTTCGGGAATCGTGGAACTTTCAAGAGGTCACGCGCAATAGCGTTGGCAAGTTTGGGAGTGGGAGTTTCAAAGAAGGACAGGAATATTTCCGTCTACTGGACACCGATCACATGGATAATTACATCGAGGACGGGGAAGATGCTCTGAGAGAAACAGCAGAGCGAGTGAAAGACGCGTGCGAATACACGCACGAGCAGTATGAGAAAGAGCCAAAACCGGTGGCGAAAACGAAAGCGTTAGTTACCGGCGGTGCCGGGTTCATTGGTTCCCGCTTAGTGAAAGAGTTACTTCGCGTCGGCTATGATGTCGTGGTCTTGGACAACATGTCGACGGGCAAAGAAAGCTTCCTCGCTAAAAAGGCTACGCTCGTTCGCGGTGATTGTCGCGATTACGAAACAGTTTTTAAAACCATTGAAGAGCACGAACCTTTCGTTGTCTTCCATCTGGCTGCGCAATCAAAAGTGTTGCCTTCATTGAAGAAAGGCGTGGATTTCGTTCAGTTTTCGATAGAGCAGAACGTCCTTGCCACGGAGAATGTTCTGAAAGCAATCGTACAAACGCGGCACGCGTCGTCTGATAGTGGCGATGGATCCGCGAACGCGAAATACGTCGACAAAAAAAATCAACCTTCGGGGCTGCACCATCCTCAACATCACAAGGCGCGAAAAAGTTTCAAAGGCGTTCAGAAATTCGTTTACGCCGGGTCTTCGACGTTTTATGGGAACAACTTGAGGAATCTTCCTTTCCAGGAGAATTCTAAATACAATGTTTTGCAGCACAAAACCGCGTCAACCTCTCCATACGCTACAACAAAAGCCATGGGAGAAACGATCGTGAAGCTGTATTCGGAGAGCTATCACGTTCCGACGATAATCTTGCGTTTGTTTATGGTGTTTGGTCCAAACGAACCGAGCGAAGGTTTGGACGGCGTTGTGACTGGAAAGTTTTTAAAGCAGTTCAAAGCGAATGAAGATTTAAAGATCGAGGGTAGTGGGAATCATTTTAGAGACTTTGTACACGTAGATGACGTTGCGCGAGCTTTTGTATTAGCCGCGCAGTCTTCGATAGAACAAAACGGACACGTGTTCAACGTTGGGAGCGGGAAATTAAAGACGATAAACGAAATAGCGGAATTAGTACAACCAGATGAGAAGAAAAGAACTCATGTTGCCAAAAGGAAGAACGATTTGATAGGCACATTAGCTTCAACGTGCGAAGCGAAAAAGCAATTAGGATTCGTGGCGAAATTAGACATAGAAGATTGGGTACTTTCGCAGAAAGTGTAAAGCAGTTTTTCATTATGCGTACCAAAGCTGATCAATAAGCTCTAGTTTTTCTTCATTTGTTTACTTTTTTCCGCAGAAGCAGTTACGGCTTCAATTACCGCAGAGCGGAATCTGTTCTTTTCGAGCTGGCGCATCGCCGATATTGTCGTTCCTCCTGGCGAGCACACTCTATCTTTCAACTCTCCCGGGTGCACCTGCGTTTCGAGGCAAAGCTTTCCAGCGCCGATTACAGTCTGACAGGCGAGTTTCATCGCAACACTTCGAGGGAGACCATTCAAGACGGCCCCATCTGCCAAAGCTTCAATGAATGCAAACACATACGCTGGTCCAGAACCAGAAACGCCGACGACGGCGTGCATCTGGCTTTCTTCTACGATGACCGATAAACCAAGATTTGAAAATAACGATGAAATCATCTTCACCGTGGCTAGACTCGCCGTCTTCCCTCCACAGCACGCAATCGCGCCTTCTCTTACAAAACACGGCGTGTTGGGCATAACTCTGACTACCGAAGGTGTCGGCAGCAGGTCGTTGTTTGCGTTGTCCTTCTTATCGCTTTTGTTATTGTTGTCATTGCTTTCATTGAACCCAGCATCTTCCTCGTAAAAAACTTCTTCGCCTTCGAGTTGTGCCGCCGCTATAATCTTATCACTTTGATATTCGTCGTCGTCGTCGTCGTCATCATCGCCGTCGTCGTAATCGTAAGATTTCATGCTAGTGCTATCGCTATCTTTCTTTCGTCCGCCAAGATTGAACAGACCTCGAGACTTTAAGTTGCCATTGCTCCCATCAGCTTGGCGTCCTCGTTCGCTCGATTTCGCATTCGTTCCAATGTTTAAATGCTTTTCAATGTCAGATGTTTTAATACCCGCGGCAACAGATACAAACACGTGCCACGGTTTGACCCTCGGTTTAATCTCGTCCAATATGCTCAACATTTTATTTGGTTTGACGCACAAGAAGATTATATCGGATTCGTCCAACACTGCCGAGGCGTTTGAGACGATATTCTCGATGCCTAACTCTTCCTTGAACAGAGACGCTCGACCGTTGCTTGTTTGATTCTTTCCTCCGTAGCACGCGATAGATTCGCTTTGGACGACTTTGGAGTCCAGGAATCCTCTCGCCATCGCTTCAGCCATCGCTCCGCAACCTATGAAGCCGAAGCGCAATGGTTTTTGGTTTTGCAGCACGCGAGCGGACTTGTTTGCATCTCTTTCGATGAAAGAACGATGACTGTCGCTTGTACCACCATCAGTTACGTTATTAACATCGGATGCCCCGTTCACAACTGCGATATGTTGTCTTCTTCTTTCCACGGGAGGAGAATGTCTAAAAAGTCTCTGGCTGTGGCTTGGTTGGAGAGAAGACGCTGAAAATGGCGTCGACGCGATGCATTTAAAAGACGCGGAAGCGATTGGAAACATTCGCGCAACGCTCAGTTATCGATTCGTGTTGTTCTCGTTGATGGTGGTGGTTGCGTAGATGGAATAATTTCACAACACAACAAGAGAATTTTATGTGATGATAGTTAAGTTTTGTTTTGGGTGTGACAGTTGCTGATATTTACTTTTGTCCACACAAATAAACAAACAGCTTGAAACAGCGACAACGAGCTCTCTCTCGTTCACTCCCTCTCTCCTTCTCTCTTCTCTCCCTCTTTTGGTTGTTTGTTCGTCCGGACCGGCGGTTTAATACTCTCCAGCAGCAGCAGCAAAACAAAAAGGAGGGCGATAAAATAAGAATGAATGTGCTCGTTTCCGGTGGGTCCGGATACCTCGGACAGTTTCTCATCGAACGTCTCCTGACTTTGAACAAGGAAATCAACGCGGTACACTACACGTGTTCGTCGGAAAGCTCAAAACTCCCGGAAAGCGTTCACGAACAACACAAGCGAAGGTTAGTTTGTCACGTGTGTGACTTTGAAACTGGTGCAGGCGTGGAAGAGTGCGTCGAGAAAGCGTCCAAGGGTGAGTATCTCGAAGGCAACAAAAACTTGAAACTGGTCGTCAACTGCACCGCGCTTTCGCAACCGAAACAATGCGAAGAAAACGAAGAAAAAGCGCGTAAAATAAACGCCCCGACACACTTATGTGAAGCTCTTATGAGAAAATACGGGAAGGGAAGCGAAGAGAGAGTTCCTTTACTCGTCCACATGAGTACGGATCAGGTGTTCTGCGGTTCGTACTCCAACACCAGAGAAGACGACGCGCGCGAAAAGGCGTTTGAGCCGATAAATGCATATGGTCGTTCGAAAAAGTACGCAGAATCGTATTTACTCGAAAACTACGATAAGAACGCGCTCGTCATATTACGTAGTTCAGTCATCACGGGACCACAGCCGCCGTATCGACGCGTCGACAGGCCGTTGTTTTTAGATTTTATCGCAAAAACGTGCCCTCCAAACACACGCGGTCAAAGTGCAGAAGGAGAAGAGAAGGAAGAAGTTAAAGATGAAAACGCGGTGGAGTTTTGGACAGATGAATTTAGAAATCCAGTATCGCGAATTGATTTGACCGAGGCTATCGTGTACTGTTTTGAAATTTTCGTAGGTTTACGACGTAAGCGCGATGTTTCCGCGTTTTTGTTCGAGGAAGGAGGTGGGTCGTCAGATAGCACTCCCATTTATCACGCGGGCGGACCGGAGCGCTTGAGCCGTTACGACATGGTCACCATATTTTGCAACACCATGAGAGCGAGCAAAAAGCGCGCGAAACCTGCAGAGAAAAGTAAAACCACGTCTTCTAGCGCTGCTGCCGTGGTTAAAACTCCTGCTGATATTAGCATGGACAGCACAAAATTTATGACAGTTTTACGCAACGGCGTTCAGTTGAAATCGTTCCAAGAACAGGTTTTAGATTCGACGACGGTGTATTTGAGCGCAGTTCTTGGAAAGACTCGATAAATTAGTTCATGAGCGACCAAAGAAATTATGTAGGAATGTACGTACCACATGATTGAAAATGAGTTGTATGTATCGTGATAAATGCGCACTCACATTTAAAAAAAAACGTTCTCGCTAAAAACTTAGAGCTCATCTTTCGGTGTTTCCTCTTCTTCCACTGCCGGCGCAGATTCTTCGGCTTCGGCGACTTCTTCCTCTTCATCGGGGAACTCCATTTCATCCAAGAGCGGTGCGTCTTTCTCAACGCCCATCTTGTCCTTGAGCAAATCAAAGACGCGCGACGCCATGGATTTAGAGTCGTCGATGACGAATCCAGATTCGATGAGCGCAGTTTCGAACATGACGACAGCCAAGTTCTTGGAAGTTTCATCTTCGCCATCAGCTTCGTACTTTTCCTTGAGAGCGGCAACCAGCGGGTGTTTATAGTTGATTTCCAACGTCTTCTTACCCTTCATGTACTGCGCTCTCGAGTCGTCCGATAACGCTTGCGCTCTCATGATGCGCTCCATGTTGGCAGACCAGCCGTATTTGCTCGTGACCACGACGCATGGCGTCGTGGATAATCTGTTCGAGATCTTCACGTTTTCGATTGAATCCGGGTACGAGGTCAAAAGAGCATCCTTCCACCATTTCGTGAACGGCTTGAAGTGTTCTTTCGTCTTTTTGAACTGCTTCTTCTCGCCTTCATCCGCGTCCCCAAATTTCATGTCTTCCTTGGAAGCGTTGGAAAATTTGAACTCATCGAATTCTGTCAAGTTTTGCATCGTGTACTCGTCAATCGGGTCGGTGAAGTAAATAACTTCAAATCCTTTCAACAAGAGTTTTTCGAGAAACGGCGATTTCTCCAAGGCTTCTTGGGATTCGCCGGCGACGTAATAAATGCTCTTTTGTCCTTCCTTCATTCTCTCGACGTACTGTTCCAAAGAGACCAGTTTGTCCGGAGATTGAGAGGTGTAGAAGCGGAGTAACTTGGCTAATCGCGTTCTGTTCGAGGCATCTTCGATGATGCCTAATTTGATGGCTTTACCGAAAGATTTCCAGAACTTTTCGTACTTTTCGTTCGCGACAACCTTGGCCTCTTCGTCTTCGTTCTCGTTGTCGTCATCCTCGGAGTCGTTGCCTTCCTCAGCGAGTTTACGAATCATATCCAATGCTTTTCTGACGAGCTTCTTCTTGATCGTTTTCAAAGAAGTGTGTTGTTGCAACGTTTCGCGAGAAACGTTCAACGGAAGCGTATCGGAATCGACGATCCCTTTAATAAAAGAGAGATACTTCGGCAAAAGCTCGTCGAATTCGTCGGAAATGAACACTCTTCTCACGTACAGTTTTAACGCGGAGGCTTTACCGTAGTAGTTATCGTACATATCCGGAGGGGCACTTTCCGGAATGAAGAGAATAGCTTTGAACTCAACATCGCCTTCGGCTTTGAAGTGGGAGTACGTCAACGGATCGCTCTTGTCTTTCGACAACGCCTTGTAAAACTTGGAGTACTCTTCCGGTTCAATTTCGGAAGACGATCTGAGCCAGATAGCTTTAGAGTCGTTGAGTAAGACCCAGTCCCAGACGGTTTTCGTAACCGTTTTCGTTTTTGGTTTGTCGTCTTTCTCGTCCTCATCGTCGTCGTCGTCGTCCTCATCGTCGTCGTCCTCATCGTCGTCCTCATCGTCGTCCTCTTCGTCCTTCTCCTCGTCGGACTTTTCTTCATCGTCGTCTTCGATCGGAACTTCTTCGGATTCTTCCTTAGATTCCCACATGTAAATCGGAAAGTTGATAAATTCAGAGTACTTTTCGACCAAGTCCTTCAATTTGCCCTCGTCCAAATACTCTTGCGCTTCCTCTTTGAGATAAATCTTGATCTCCGTGCCTCTGCCGATCGCTTCACCATCGGTATCTTCAGAAATGGCAAAGTTACCGTCGGCTTTAGATTGCCAGATCCATTGCGTGTCTTCGCTGTTCGACTTGGTGCGCACTTCCACAAAGTCGGCGACTAAGTACACGGAGTAGAAACCGACGCCAAACTGACCGATGAGAGACATGTCGCCACCCTTTTGCATTTGCTCGAGGAAGGCTGACGTACCAGATTTAGCAATCGTACCCAAGTTGTCCTTGATTTCTTGCTTGGTCATCCCAACCCCTTTATCGCGGATGGAAATAAGCTTTTGGTCTTTGTCGATTTTGATGCGAATGTCGAGCTGAGCGGCATCTCCGTCGCCCAATTGCGAGGCATCGGTCAAGGACAAGAAACGAATCTTGTCCAAAGCGTCGGATCCGTTAGAGATCAATTCTCTCAGGAAAATATCTTTGTTGGAGTACAAAGAGTTGATGATGATATCCATCAAGCGCGAAACTTCGGCTTGAAACTCGTTGACTTCAGCACCCGCCTTGAAGGTTGGAATTTGGAATTCTTCCGATGACGATGCCGCCTCATCCGCCGCCGCAGCTTCTACGAATAGAGAAGAAGAGGAAGCAGAGAGCGCGTTATCGTTCCCAAAGTCTGTTGTTGAAAGTGAAAAGAGACGACACACACACAACGGTCAGTGATGGCTCGAGTTAACTTTAACCACCGATAGAAGAAGTTACTAATCCAAAATTATATTTGATCGAAAGAAAGCGAGAGAAACAAATTTCCGAGACCAAATCACACGCGGCGCGCTCTCGAAAGATGATGATTGAATAAAAAAAAGACTACGACATCATATCATTACGCACTCGAAGGGACAGAAATACCGGCAAACAAGCCGATGAGTAACCCCAACAGAAGGAATTTAGTAAACTTCATCATCGTTCTTACGTTCGCGAGAAAGAAAGAAACGAGAGTTGGTGTTTCTAAAAAAGTGATGAAGAGATGAGAAGAATTTTCCTTCTTTTCTCCTTTTCTCTTTTGGAGATGATGGGTGACAATTCGGGAGCCAATCAAAATTTCACAAATTCGCGACCACAACGCACAAAGAACAAAAACAAGCGTGGATGTGGGGTGGTGGTGAATAAATAAATTTTTCGTACAAACTTTAACAACTTCGACGCTTCTTTCTTTCCTCATCCTCATCCTCATCCTCCTCTAATTCTTCCGAGTTTCGCCGCCAATTTACATACACTTCGTCCGTTCTAAACCTTTGCGTGCACGTCGTCTGTTCTAAAGGAACACCCACGCTTCCGTTCGCTAAATATTCAATCAAGCCGGTGTACGCAATCATGGCGCCGTTGTCGATGCAATATCGTTCATCCGTCGCATATAACTTTCCTCCGCGCTCTTTAGCCATTATATCCATCATCTCCTGCAGACGAAGATTACACCCAACACCCCCCACGATGAGCACATCGTTCGCATCGCAATGCGCCATAGCTCTTTCCGTCACTTCGATCAACATCGCAAACACAGTTTCCTGAAACGACATCGCCAAGTCAGCCTTCGTGACTGTATTACTATTATTACTACTTTTCATCGCGGCTACTTTTTCTTCCGCGTTGGTTAGAATTCCACCAACGTTTATATCCATACCTTTACAATTGTATGGAAATTCCACGAAGGTTTTACCTTCTTTCGCGAGTTGTTCGATGTTATATCCCGGCGCCGGGTCGTTCGAAAGCTCTAAACACCTCGCGAATCTATCCAACGCGTTTCCTACCGCTATATCTATAGTTTCTCCAAAAATTCTGTACCTGTTATCGTTGTACGCGATGATTTGTGTGTTCCCACCGCTCGCGTATAAAACGACTGGATTCTTAGCTTTCGTTACTAATCTTCCCATCTCGATGTGCGCTATGCAGTGGTTCACCGTTTGGATTGGTTTCTTCCAAATTTGACTGAGCGTTCGAACGACTAGCGCGACGACGATGAGGCACGCCCCCATCCCAGGTCCTTTGGTGAAACAAATCACATCAATTTCCTCGCCGAAATCTTTCAACGAAAATGAAGAGCGAGATTCATTATTATTATTATTATTATCATCAAACGCTTCTCGTAAAGCGTCTTCGGTTAAATCTAAAATCACTTTTTTGTGGTGGTTGGCGGTTTCTCGCGGGAGAAAACCACTACCCGTAGGCGCGCAATACGTCCGCCGTTTGTTGCTCAAAATCGTTCCATCGCTGGTTACTATGCCGACGCCTATTTTGTTCGCCGACCCTTCGAATCCAATGGCTATCGTTTTCTTCTTCTTCATCCTTTTTCGCGCATATATTTTATTATTATGGCGCCATGCATGGCAATCGGTGTGAGAAAATATCGAAAGAAAGAAAGAAAAATGCAAAAAAAAAACTCACTTTTGAAGTAACGAACACGCGCACACACGGAAAGAAAGAAAGGAAGAAAGGAGAATGCCGTCGGCGTCGTCGTCGGCGTCGTTAACTGCAGCAGCGGCAGCGTTAGTGACATCATCGTCGTCGTCAACGCGTCCAAATCTGACTTCTTCAAAGAAGACGAAGAAGGTAAAACTCAACTGGGTGGTGAAAGCTTCATCAACATCGTCAAATGAAGGATACTTACCCGGCACCATGCTAAGCGCGGAGCAAATCTTAGAAGTACCCATCGATAGAAGAGCGTTTAAACCTACGAGCGAAGAGTGCCCTTTCTGTGTAAACGCGATAGTGAAAGAAAATGGGAGCAAGTGTATCGGAGTCTGTCGGAACCCACAGAATGTTCCAGGACCCCTATTTTTTCCTCATCAAATGCAAACGTGTCGAGACGCGGTTCAAATTCAACTAGAATCGATGAAAGATAAGAATAATCCTAGAACCGACCACGGCGTACAAGTTATGTGGGAGTTCAGCGTAGAATCGGGAAACATGGATCGCTCGAGATATTTCGGTTTCTCGTCGGATATGTATCACTTTGATCATTTTCTTGGGAAGTGTTTGGTAAACTTTGACGCGTTCGTATTCAATAGAAAGCACGAGATTCTTGACGAGATTTCAATGAAAGATGGGCGCACTTTGGTGAGAGTCATAGTAACTGATAAAGTTGGGAGTGATACTTTTTGGGCTTTTGTCATGGTGAAGCGCACATTCAGTAAATACGAAGGTTGCTGGCAAAGCTTGAGGATTTTGCCGTGCGATGAAAATTGGGATTCGAAATATATTAACGCGAATACAGGCGAAGCTAAGATGCCTGGAATATAAAATAGATTTATGTATATTAGTAGTACTGTACACGAAAACGACTAGTTAACGGCGGCGGTTTTGACGCCTCGGGCACCGTCTACCTTTATTTTAATATCGGCAGACGCGACGGAGGAAGCGTTGTTGTTGTTGATATTTTTTACACTCTTTCCCGAAGCAGCGCCGAGGATAATTTCCTTCAGTTCATCACCAGTTAAGCTTTCGCGATCCAAAAGCGACTTTGCAATCGCGTGCAGCTCTTTCTCGTGCGTTCGCAATAGCGTCTTGGCGCGCACGTACGCGCTTTCGAGCATTTCTTTAACTTCTTCCTCTATTTTTTGTCTCGTTTCCGAGGATAAGCCGCTTTGATTATACTCTTGACTCGCTAAACCAATAGTTTGAGAAAACCCGTACTTTGTGATCATCTCCCTCGCCAATCGTGTCGCTTGTTGCAAGTCAGACGAGGCGCCGGTTGTAATTTCATCTTTGCCAAAGATCAACTCTTCCGCGACTCGTCCGCCCATGGTGACGTCAAGCATAGCCATCAACTGTTTGCGAGTGAGATTCAACTCGTCTTTATCTGGAAGTTGCATCACCATACCTAAAGCATGGCCTCTCGGAACAATGGTCGCTTTATGCACGGGCCTCGCACCTTGCGTTCTTAAGGCAACTAAAGCGTGACCACCTTCGTGGTAAGCGGTGAGCTTTCTGTTCTCTTCCGTAATGACTGCGGACTTGCGCTCCGCGCCCATGAGAATGCGATCCTTTGCGTGGTCGAGATGGCTATTTTTCACTTCCGTCTCGTCATCTAAAGCTGCCTTCAACGCCGCAATGTTCACAAGGTTTGCTAAATCTGCTCCAGAAAAGCCCGGCGTCCCTCTCGCGACGATTTCAAAGTCTACGTCTTTCGCGAGCTTCACATTTTTCGAGTGCACTTGCAAAATTTGTTTGCGACCTTCGACGTCTGGATTCGGCACCGCGACGGTTCTATCGAAACGCCCGGGTCGAACGAGCGCTTTATCCAAAGCCTCGGGCGTGTTTGTCGCTGCAAGCACAACAATACCTTGGACATCGGACGAATTAAATCCATCCATTTCCGTTAAGAGTTGATTCAAAGTCATGCGAGTGTTCTGCGCATCTTTCGGAGAACGCTGCGAACCGACCGCGTCGATTTCGTCGATAAAAACAATACACGGTGCTTGCTTCTTCGCCGCTTTAAATAGTTCTCGCACTCGTCGAGCGCCGACGCCAACAAACATCTCCTCAAACTCAGAGCCGGAAACGTAAAAGAACGGCACGTCCGCTTCGCCCGCGACGGCTTTCGCGAGCAAAGTCTTTCCTGTCCCCGGCGGGCCGACCAAGAGCAAACCTTTTGGAAGTTTTCCTCCCAAGCGAGTAAACTTTTTCGGATCTCTCAAATAGTGTACGATTTCTTTCAGCTCATTCTTTGCCTCGTCGACGCCTTTTACATCCGAAAACGTTGTCTTCTTCTTCCTTCGTATTTTACCACCTTTACCGTCGCTCTCTTCGATGAATTCGTCCTGGTTTTGAGGTTTTGGTTGATCTGAGTTTCCTAGAAGCGATCTTCCGACCGGTCCTCCTTTATCCTCGATGAGTGCTCCTACTCCGGACAAGACCACAAAAGCTAAGCCTAACGTGCGAATTGTTCGCCAAACTTGCGCTGGAAACGTTGGTTCTAAATGCTGCACGAATAACGGCGACTTTGGCGTCCCTAGCACTTCACCGCCGGAAGCCGAGGACGACGATCCGCGCAACGCGTTTGTCGCAGCGGCTGCCGCACCGCCGGAAGCATTTCCTCCTACCCCAGCTGTATTATTTGCCGCAGCTGTCGCGTCATTGATAGCTTTTGAGAATCCTTGTAAGGTTGGAAACTGCCATCCTCCACTTCCGCTAGCGCCGTGATTGTTCTTTGCCATCATTGCGGCATTTGCAGCCGCAGCGCCGGCAAAGCCATCACCTCCTCCTCCTCCTCCTCCTCGTTGTCGTCCAAAAGCAGACGCTGCCGCCGAATGTGGTTGCATCATTTGCCCTCGCTGTAGAGTTTCTAACATCGCTGACTCGTTCAACCGATTCGTCGCTACTAATGCTTTGAGATATTCGCTCAGATTCTTCTCGTTTTGTTGGTTGACTCGGTTCGTTTCGAACAACTCAATCACTTTGTTGCTTTTGTTCTGCTTGTTCAACAGTTTGAGTTGCTGAAACTCGAGAGAGGACGAAGAAGAGGAAGAAGAAGAAGAAGAAGAAGAACCGAAGAATCTCCTGCTTATGTTATCGTTGCTCCTGTTGTTGTTGTTGTTATTCGAGACTTTGTTCGCGCTCATCGCGCGGTTGCTCTTGGAAAGATTCTTCGTCATCGTCACTCTCGTCGTCGTCATTCTCGTCGAAAAAAACGCACACGCATCTCGTGAGAGTTTTGCGAACCCATTCCTTCTCGAAGAAAGAGACATGTCGCGAGACGACGCGCTCGTATGACTCTTGTTTTTAAGAGAATGAGAAGGAAGTTAATTCACACACACACACACACACACACACACACAAGTCGCGCGCGGGTTTGGAGAATTAGTGATAAAATTCTTTTCAGTTTTTTCCTTTTCTGGGAAAGGGCAAAAGGCACCTTCATCAGAGCAACCTTTTCTCCCTGCAATCAAATAAACAAAAATTGGCAAATCATCAAAAATCATCAACACAAAAAACAAAAACAAAACGCGCGAAAGAGAGAGAGAGGAAGAGAGACTACGTACGACTCGCGCGTGAATTCGGACAGAGATTGCGCGGTAAAGGCTCAATAATTGATCTCATCTGTGGTTTCAAATTGTCGTAATGCCCTCTCGAAACGGTGGGAGTGGGTCCTCACCGTCGTCGTCGTCTTTAAAAACGAAGAAACAATTGGAAAAGCAACAGGAGAGACGAAGACGTTTTCCCGCCGCCGCCGCTGCTGGGTTGACGCTCGACCCGCTCCTCGTGCCTCGCTTACAAGCGTACGCTGAGAGTAATAAGACTCTTCTCAGAGACGTTGATGGTGCGGTTGAACATTTATGTCGAAGCTTTCGGGAATACAAGAGGAAACCCAAAGGCGTGTTTCGGAAAACTGTAGAACGAGCGATTGGCGTTGTCCTTGCAAAAGAAGGGAAAAATAATAAAAGCGAGGAGGATGCGACGAATACGCGAGGAGGAGAAGAATATGACGATGATGACGATGACGAAGAAGAAGAGGAAGAAGAAGATGACGATGATGATGATGGTGACGATTGGAGCGAGGAGGAAGATGATTATGAAGAAAACCGAGAAGAAGAAGATATGGATGTCATGAATAGAGCGTTGCAGAGCACGTACGCTACGGCTTCAAAAGGCAAAGAAGTTTTCCACCAAAGTGGTAGCATTAGAAATGGCGTTTCCGGGATTGAAAAAGGTTCAACACCGAGCGCTTTTGCGTCAGAGGAGAGAGTGAAAGCGGCTGCAATGAGAGCTTTGGCGAAAGCAGAAATTAATCCCATGGAAGGCAGACTCGCGCAAAACGGAACCGATATCAAGACCAACGTAGATGAAGATGAAGAAGGAGAACCTAACTTAGCGGAAAAGGCACAAATCGCGGGACATGAAAGAGCCGTACAAGCAGTCATGAGAGCGAATCGACGAAACAACGATAAAAACGGAGAGAAGAACAATAACAACAGTAATAGTGCTGGAGGAACGAAAGTGAAAGATCGACAGCTTCGTTTAACATCGAGCGGGTCAAAGAAAGGCGATAAGAAACGTTCAAAACGTAAACGACGGCGTGAGGCTGAAGAAGACCAGGCGATCGCCGATTTAAAGAAAAGAATGAAAGCGGATACAAATTATGATTTCCACGGCGATGGTGATCGTGAGGATAAATCCGAGAACTTATTTTCGCAAGCGACGAAACCGCGAAATGTTTCTCTCTCAGATTTGGGTGGTGTTGAAGAGGCATTATCCGCAATCGATGAACTTATACTGCGCCCTCTGAAGCATCCTGAGTTATACGATTGGCTCGGTGTGCCACCACCTAGAGGTGTTTTGCTGCACGGACCACCGGGATGTGGTAAAACAACCGTGGCGCACGCCGTGGCAAACGCAGCAATAGAAAATAACACGAACAGTGTCACTTTTTTTTCCATAGCAGCTACGGAGATTGTTTCCGGGGTTTCCGGTGATTCCGAAAAGAACATTAGACAGCTTTTTCGAGCGGCGAAAGCAGCTGCACCGAGCATTGTTTTCATAGATGAAATTGATGCAATTTGCCCAAAACGGGAAAGCGCGCAAAGAGAGATGGAACGTAGAATAGTGGCGCAATTTTTGGCATCCATCGATGATTTAAACGCAAACGACGAAGAAGACGAAGAAGATGATGATGAGGAAGGAACAGAAGAAGATGAGGAGGAAGAAGAAAATGTAGTAAGGAAGAGCATTGACAAAATCATCGATAACGCAAACAACCAAATCGATTCGGTAGAAATGAAAGACGCCACAAATGCGGAAGAACCAAACAAGCAAGGAATCAAGAAGAAGAAGTCACAAAAAGACGAGAAAGAGAAGCGACTGCGACACAAACGACACGTCGTTGTTATCGGTGCTACGAACCGCGCAGATTCTCTGGATGCGGCTTTGCGCCGATCTGGTCGATTTGATCGCGAAATTGCTCTCGGCGTCCCAGATGAACAAGCCCGGGTAAAGATTTTGAAGTGTCACTTAAAAAATCTTCGTCTGAGCGGAGACGTGGACAAAACTGATATTGCTAAGAAAACGCCTGGATACGTAGGAGCAGATTTAGCTGCTCTCGTAAACGAAGCAGCGACTTTAGCCGTTTCCCGCGTCTTTGAAAACGCAAAGACGAACGACCGCGAGTCAATTTTGACTGAACGACGATTGAAAGACTCCGAGCCGTTCACGACGAATGAACTCGAATCTGTGTCCGTGACAAACTCTGATTTTGTCAACGCTTTATTAGTTATTCAACCGTCTGCAAAAAGGGAAGGTTTTACGACAACACCATCGGTCACTTGGTCCGATGTTGGCGCTCTCACGGATGTTCGCGAAGAGTTGAAATTTTCAATAGTGGAGCCAATAAATAGACCGCACGTATTTCAGTATTTAGGCCAAAAAATATCGACTGGGTGTTTACTGTACGGGCCTCCGGGTTGCGGTAAAACACTCGTCGCACAAGCCGTCGCGAACGAAGCGAATGCGAATTTTATATCCATCAAAGGTCCAGAGCTTTTGAACAAGTACGTGGGTGAGTCTGAACGCGCAGTTCGATCTTTGTTCGCACGCGCGAGGGCGGCGGCACCTTGCGTGCTCTTCTTTGATGAGCTCGATTCTTTGGCTCCAAGAAGAGGTGGCGGCGGCGAAGGTGGCGGCGATGCCGCGATAAGAGTAGTAAACCAACTGCTTACGGAAATGGACGGTATGGAATCGAGGAAAGCAACGTTCGTTATCGCAGCGACAAACAGACCAGATATGATTGACCCGGCAATGTTACGACCGGGAAGGTTGGATAAGCTTTTATACGTTCCTTTGCCGGATAAGAGCGCGCGCGAGGATATTTTAAGGGCGTTGATACGGAAAATTCCAATCTTTGCCTCGAAAGCCTCGAATAAAACCGAACCGGATACGGCGAATAAGTTGATTAAAGATGTTAGCGAGTTTAAAAAGCTCGAAGGATTCTCTGGAGCCGATTTAGCCTCCTTAGTTCGCGAAGCGTGCGTATGTGCCATTCGCGAGAATTTAAAAGTTTCACCGGAAGTAAAAGATGGAGAAAAAGAGGAAAGTCTGCCTCTTTTATGCCTTTCGCACTTTGAAATGGCGATAGAGAAAGTTTACCCGTCGGTGAGCGTGAAAGATCGGGAAGGGTACCTCAAATTGCGCGATAGCTTGCGCGGCGTCGCGGGTGCTCTTAGAACTCCAAGTAAAGAGAGATTTTCGAATGAGGACGAGAAGAAGGACGATGAGTAAGTACTTAGAAAAATAATTGCATAAATTTTAGATTTGATTGATGTACCTCGGAGGTACCGTTAGGTAGTAAAAAGTTGTGGGCGGTTAAACAGAGAAAGACGGCTTTTATGCCAAGTGGCATTTTCAATTTCTCCTCACAAAGAAATCTCTCTCTACTTATTAGTGTCCCGAACACGATAACATCAACGCCTTTATACCATGACCCCATCGACAACTCTCTCCGTGATTTCCTCTCGCATCCTTCCGTTCAGCTCTTCGTTCTCTTCGAGCAATAAAAATCGAAAGCAGATAAAGCGATCCCTAACGACTTCTGCTGATTCTGCAGACAACGACAAAAACAACGCCCGTGTGGAAAGCGAGAACAGGGGAGAAAATGAATCCACGCGACGTAGCGCCATGGTTTTAGGAACGTCTGTCGTTACTTTTGCGCTTTTTAACGCGCAACCAGCAACGGCGAAATTGCAAGGCCGCACAGGAGGAATTCCAATCGAAAACTTTCGAGATTTACCAGGCACAAATCCTGCAATAAAATATTACGACATGAAAGGCGGAGGTGGTGATAGTGCGGTCCCTTTCCCAAAAGGAACGCGGGTCGCAGTTCACTATGATCTTAAATTTCGCTCGTTGACGATTGCTTCTTCGAGAGTTGGGGCTGGTGTGACTGGCGGAACACCATACGGATTTAACGTTGGCACGCCCGCCGCTACTCCGGGCGGTCCGTTCTTACCAGCTTTCAACTACGGCATTCAAGGAATGGGAGTTGGAACCGTTCGACGAATGCTCGTGCCTGCGGAGTATGCGTACGGTAATAATCAAGTGCAAGAGATTCCTCCAAACTCTGAGGTGACGTTAGATTTGGAACTCTTGAGCATCGCAAAAACTGGTTTAAGCAAGTAATTTTGGAATGTTTTAAGAATAACAACAACGAACGCGTAACTTTATCTAGAGAGAATGTCTTGAACGAGATCGTCGCCAAGCTTTTTATCTCTTTGGAAATTACGCATGTGTAAAATAGACACGCATCCTTCCTTGGCGACATTATTTCCTTCATACTTTTTTGGCTCGCGCAACTCCAAACCAAAATTCTTCTTCTCTCCGCTTTCACCTCCAATCATCTCCAACGTTTCGGTCAGTGCCGCTAAGGAATTCATCTTCATATAAGGACACGATGCGCATCCGCCGTCCATGCCGCACCCTTCACCCGATGCCGGTCCCGGGATGATGGATAGACTAGACATTGCCTCGCTCACAATTTTCCCCGAAGAGCTGCTATTGACTTGCGTGATGGAATCTACGGAAACCGGGAACACAATTTCACACTCGACGCTCGAATCGTTCTTCTCGAGCTCTTCGGTAACAGCTCGCACGATTGATGTGACCATGCCAGTTTCAGTACCGAGCACGAATTTCATGCGTTCTGGAACGTACACTTCTCCATCTTCTTCCAGCGCGCTAGTGCTATTGTTGTTCTTGTTGTTCTCGTTCTCGTGCTTGTTCTTGTCTTTAGGCGTCGAAGAGGAAGAAGCAGAGGAAAAGAGTTCTCTGCTCTTGCGCTCTTTTTCAATACCACCTCGGATTTTGGCTAAAATGAAATCTAAAATATTTTGCGTCGAGCCGACGACGCCCATATTTCGTTCGCGAGCTTCCATTGCTAGGGTGAACATTTCTCCCGGAACTTCAAAATGTGCCGCTTGATAGGCGTCGGAATAACAGTCTCTCACAACTCGACACACTTCGCCACCGAACAAGTGATGCACCACGCACGCTCCGTCGCGGAAGTATTCCATGTTATCCAGAACTTTTTTCACTGACTTTTGGTCGTGTTCAGGGTGTAACTGCTTGATTTCTTCGTCCGACCACGTCGTTGATGCGCGCGTCAAAAGTTCGACCAAGTTGCCGCCCATGTACGTATCTGGACCGTAAAATATCTTGACGTCCGGAATTTGAGCAGCAGCTTGTAAAACCGTGTTGACGACGTTCGAAGACGTGCACGCAATGGTTGGAACTTTTGCGTTCGCGCTCGCCTTCGTGTCCAATCCAGTGTTGATGTAGATGACGTGCAGAGAATTTTTCGCCTCGCCGGCTTCTCGCAAATATTTTTCGTACGTTTCTGTTTGCGCAGCTTCTGCTAAGGAGCACCCGATGGCATCCGAGGACATGCGGTAAACGTTCGCTTCAGGAAATCCAGCGTCGTCAATAATAGCTCGCACGTTCTCTGACATGAAATCTACACCTAAGACGCAGATGTTTTCGCACTTTTCGTCTCTCACCATTCGCACCGCCGCGTCCGCCATGACTAAAGAATCGGAGATGAAGATCCTCGACGCGCACTCTGGATGTTTCGCTTTACATCGCATCAGCACTCCTTGGACTTCTGGGTCCATGTAAAAATGCGCGACGATTCCACACTTTTTCTCAATCAGTAACTTCGCCAACTTGTCCACCTGTTGGTCGTCCGGCGTTAAATATTTCGCCTGCGCTTCCGCGAACGACCCTTTCGGTTCGCATCCGGACTTTGTAACGATTAATGAAGGGAAAGGATCGCTTTGGAAATCGTTGAGTAAACTTCTCGCTTGTCTTTTGATTGTTTCTAAAGCGTTCTTAAACCCGTTTTGTCGAGAATCAATCGCGCTCGTTTTCACTGCGCTTTCCGACACCCCTCGCAGAGTCGCAGCTACGATCGATTCCACATCGATGTCTTCGATTTGTTTCAGGGTGTACCCTCGAAACATTTTCGTCACGACGCCGAGGAAACCTCTCGTTATCGCTGAATCTGAGTACGATTGCAATCGCGGGGCAGATGAACCATCCGATCCTTCTGTTCCTTCTCCTTCTCGAGAGAGAGACACTTTCACCCACGTTTGGGAAGCCGTGCACCCCATCACTCGAGTGTTTTGGTTTCTCTCCGCGAGTGATAACTCGACGACGTCCACTTGCGACTGCAGGAGCTTCTTCGTGGCTTCTTTCTTCTCCTCTTTCGTCAAAGAAGAAGAAGACGACGACGATGATTCAGACGAGTTCGAAGAAGAGGAAGAAGAAGAAGAGGCGATGATGGATGAAACTCTTTCTCTTCTTTGTCTTCTTCTTCTTCGGGAAGATGATGATGATGATGATGATGATGATGATGTCGTCGTCGCCTTCTCCTTCCGTCGGACGCTACTCCTGCTACTTTTGCTCGAAGGAGATGAGAATATTTTGGACGCGCTGCTCCTCGAACAACAACACAACGACGTAAACGACGACGACGACATTTATTCTTCTTCTATTATATGTGCGTGTACGCGTAATCAATCTCTCTTCTCGTGTGTTTTGATAAATAAATAGTGTGACGATGGGATGATGAGGCGGAAAGAGAAGAAAGAGAGTACGAACGAAAAAAATTGGAAGAAGACAAGCGACAAGTCGTCTGCAAGTGCAAGTGGATAAAAAAAAAAGAGAAAAAGAGACACACAAAAGAGAAAAGCGCTTTTCGCGCGCGCTTCTTCAGAGTTTTATCTTCTTTGCTGCTAAAGTATATAAAGAGAGCCATCATCATCATCATCATCATGTTATCATCAGCGACGACGATGTCCCTCTCGACGAGTGTCGCTCACGCGACCCGGGTGATGTCCTCTTCCTCCACCTCTTCTTCTTCTTCTTTGTCTTCCTCCTCCTCCTCCTCGATTTCATCCCCGAGTGCATCATCTTTTCTTTGCGCGACTCCTTCTTCGTACTCCTACTCTTCCTCCTCGAGAATACGAGCGACGAGAAGGAGGAGGAGCAACTCCGTCGTCGTTATCGGTAACATCGCGAGGAGAAACAGAGTCATTTTAGGAGCATCATCATCGACAGAAGGAGGAGGAGGAGGAGGAGGACCAGGAGAAGAAGAAGAAGGGGCGGTGGCGACGAAATCTTCGGACCAGCTCTTACAAGGTGAAGCGTCTGAAACGACGGCGTTACCGGAGAATTTCTGCATCATCGAAGGCGCGAATACCATTTTAGATTTCTCTAAACTCCAAGTGGACGATATTCAACAAAACTTGGAAAGTCGACGACAAAAAGTGTTCTTATTGATGGAAGAAATGCGACGACTGCGAGTGCAGTTGCGGATAAAGTCCACAGGAAGCGCGTATGAAGAAGAAAATATGGTGCAAAAGTCAGAGTTTCAGTCAGTTGTGCCTGGATTCCCAGTGTTGACGGAGGATTCAATTTCGGATTATCGAATCTATTGGGGTGCGACTGTGCTCTTCTTCTTACTGTTTGGCGGTTTGTTTGCGCCCATCGCGGAGGTGAAGCTCGGCGTCGGCGGTACCACATACGCAGACTTTATCGAATTTGTTCACTTCCCGAAGCAGTTGGCGGAAGTCGATCCGATCGTTGCGTCGTTTACCGGCGGTGCAGTTGGCGTCGTTTCGGCTTTTTTCGCGATTGAAATTCGTAGCGCTCAAGAACAAAGGAAAAAGGTGTGCATGTATTGCAAAGGGAGCGGCTACTTGACTTGTGCCGAGTGCGCGACGCCAAACACGTATAAACCAGGGAGATTGATCGATCCAAACACGGGATCTAAATGCGTGTGCAACAACTGCTTGGGGACGACAAAGGTTATGTGCACGACGTGTTTGTGCACAGGTATGGCTTTGGTAACAGAACACGATCCGCGCATAGATCCTTTCGATTAATCCGTCGTGGGCGAGAGCTCGCGGAGATGAAAAACAAAGAACGAAAATTTTATGCAATACATCACATTACTACAGAATCAATTATATCTACCACGTACATGAAGGTACCTACAATCTATTAGAATCTACAATTTTAAACTATTTGCCACGCAATCTTCGTCGACGCTTTTCATCTAATTGTTTTACCAGCTCTTCTGAAGACAACGGCGAGGAGGCCTTCTCAATCAACGCGCTGCTGGAACTTTTACCAACTTTTCCCGGTTCATCGTCCAAGGATGAGCTATAAGATAAATTTGGTCCCATCTTCATCGTCGCTGCCATCAACGATTTATCTTTTTCTACCACGGCTTTTGCAAAGATCTCGCAAAACTCTTTCGAGTCTTCTCTGGTTTCGATTTTTGTTCGCATCACCAAAGCCGGTCTTCGATCTTTCGTTCTTCCGACTACTCTGGCTGGATTTCCGGCAACCATACCGTTCGCCGGAACTGCTTTCAACACTAACGAACCTGCCGCTATCATCGCACCAGATCCAACTACAATGTTTCCTAAAATTGTGCTTCGTGCGCCAATCAATACGTTATCTTGGATCTTCGGATGCCTATCGCCAACTTCTTTTCCGGTACCGCCCAGAGTAACCCCTTGAAGAATGGAAACGTCGTCACCTATGGTAGCCGTCTCGCCTACGACACAACCTGTCGCGTGGTCCATCAGAATCCCTCCGCCAAATTTTGCAGCCGGGTGCACGTCAACCCCTAACGCTTCCGAGATCCTCGACTGTAGCATGCTCGCGTACGACTTTTGTCCTTTTTCCCACAAATAATGTTGAATCCTGTGCGCTTGAATCGCGTGAAAGCCTTTGAATAACAGCAACGCTTGGACGTACGAGCCACAGGAAGGATCTCTCGAGCGTACCGCGACCAGGTCTCTGCGTATGTTATTCCTCAGCTGTTCGCTATCTTTCGCCAACAAAACTTCATTAAAAATCTCAATCAGTTGCGTCGATAACAACGTCTTCGTGCACAGTCGATTGGCGAGCGCAAAACTCAAACTTTTCTCCAAGCAATCGTGAGACAAAATAGAGCTAAAGTAGAAAGAACTCAGCATTGGCTCTTTCGCAGCCTCTGTTTCTGCTTCTTTTCTGATTTCGTTCCAAAAATCTTCCCTCGACATCTCGTTCGATAAGTCTTCGCTGTTTGGCCGTTTCGGCGCGCGTATCGCAGACTTTGTCGTCGACGTTGAGTATGACAACGATGATGATCTAGATCCAGATGCTTCTACGTTTCCATCTTCTCGCGCAACGGCGAGTCGTTCTTTCTCTTTTCCTTTTTCAGGCACCGAGACAGTGGCGGAAGAAAACAGTTTTTCTACTTTGTCTTCCTCGTCGTCGAGTTCAGCGCATAACTCTTCGCCCCATTCTTTGTTGTCGTCGTCGTCCCAATCGCTCACGAGATATCTCGGGTGCGATTCCGCCCATAAGTTCGGTTCCGGCCATTCTTGTTTTTGCTGTTGTTGTTGCTGCTTGTTAGAGGTTGTCGCGTTCTCGTCCTTCCTCGCAGCGGCGGTGAAGATTGTCCGCACTCGCTCTCCTTGTCTTCTTCTTCTCGTCGTTGTTGTTGTTGTTGTTGTTGTTGATGGTGGTGGTCTTCTTTCTCTAATTATTTTCAGAGAAGAAGAAGAAGAAAAAGAAGAAGAAGAAGAAGAAGAAGAAGACGCCGTCGATCTCGAGGAGTAGCAGCAGTAGCAGCTCATCATCATCCTCAGACTCTTATGTATATTATTATATTATTTTCGTGTCTTGTGAATTCTATTTGTGCTGTGTAATTCGACGTTTCAACGCAAGGTTTTCTCAAGCAAGCTTGTCTTCAATTTTTTACAAAAAACAACACAACATCACAATAATAATAATACTAATAACATAACATAATGTCTTTGTCTTCTTCTAAACTCATCCAAAGACTTCTGCGCAACGGCGGTGGGCAGAGCAGAAACGACATTTTTTTCACTCGTTTACTCTCTTCGTCTTCACCGGCGTCGTCGTCGTCCTCGTCAAAACCATCCACAGCGACGACGAGGACGACGACGCCGACCAAATTTGGAAAAAAGGAAGAAAAAGAAACCTTTCTCGAGAATCTTATTCGAGAATCAAACGCTTCGTTTCCAAACTTGGAAGGAAAAGTCGTCTCCGGAATAGTGACCAAGATTGACTCTAGGAACGGATTCATTGACGTGGATGTTGGGTTCAAAATGCCATCGAGCTTTGTAAAAGAGGAGTTACCAGAGGATGTGAAGTTAGGCGATCGCGTACCTCTACGAGTGAAACGTTTACAAAACCCGTTCGGGGAGATGGACGTGGACTCGGTCTCGGTCGATCAGTTTAGAAAACACCAACTGGCGTGGGATGCGATTGCGAGGAAAAGAGAGAATAGAGAGCTTGTCACCGGGAGAGTCTTGAATGCCGTGAATGGTGGATTCGCGGTCGGCGTTTCCGGACACGTCGGTTTTTTACCGAAGAAGTTAGCGCGAGACGAGAAAGGAAGACGGTTGCCGCAAGACCGCGACGCCACGCCACCAATAGGAGACGCCATGCAGTTTCGAGTTTTGTCCATGAGTGAAGCTGGTGGGGCGAGAAATTTCGTAGTGAGTGGACCAGAGGTTGAGACTAAAAGACAGAGTCAACCCGCGAGTAATAATAGTGCGAGAACGGCGTTTTCTGCAGCGACGACCGGGTCTCGTAAAGTTCGAACGTGGGACGGTACGAAATGATAAGCTCGAAATGATTACGGCATATAGTGAATAATGTAGTAGCAGCACAGGTAGCAGTTTTTAGCGGTACAAATAGAAATATATTTTTACTCTCCTTTTCTAAACGTTTTCTTCTTTCTTCGCGCACAACTCGTACGTTTCCGAGAGTCGCCTTTGCTTATTCAAAGGCATTGCCGAGCGTCTTTTCACGACTTCATTGAGATCTAAATCCGCATACACAACACCCGGCTTTTCCTCTAATTCTTTGTCGTTTAATTTCTCCCCAAACGGACCGTATACTGAACTATCGCCATGTGCTTGGTACGACGCGCCTTCTACCCTCGCAGGCGAACACGTCGCAACAAACATCTGATTGTCCACCGCTCGACATCTTTGCAGTAACGCCCAGTGTAAAGGACCGGTCACGGTATTGAAGGCTCCTGGATATATCATCCCAATGCATCCTTCTAGCGCACACGCGCGCGCGTACTCAGGAAATCTCATATCAAAGCATATGCCAACACCAAACTTTCCGAAATCTTTGGTATTTGCGATAGTCACCGCGTCGCCCGCCGTGAGCGTCTTTGATTCAAAAAAAGTGATTCCATCTGGTATATCTACGTCGAATAAATGCATTTTATGATGCGTTGCTATGAGTGCGCCATCGCTATCAAACACAAAGCACGTGTTGAATAGCTTGCCGTCCTTTCTCGTCGGTATTGATCCTCCAAACAGAACGACTTTTTTCTCCTTGGCGATTTTCCGCATAGCATCGAAGGACGGCGACGTCGAACCTCTTCCTTCTTCTTCAGCCACAGAACTACCTCGATCTAACACTACATCCTCCGCGAACGGAGCGAAAAACTCGTTTCCGTAAGGACAGTTCCACATCTCAGGTAAGACTACGATATCCACAATCTTTTTTTCTTCTTCAGCCAATTTTAACGGTTTGTCTCCTGATGATGACGATGACGACGATGAAAGCGCTTCTTCGACTCTCGCCAGCATGTTTTCAATATTTTCATCCTTGGACGACGTCGACGCCAATTGCACGAGCGCTATTCTCGCGCTCTTCTTTTTGGTCATGTTCTCTGTGGTAATCGTCTCATCCGTGAAGGAGGAAGAGGTGAAACGACTTTTCGCCGACATCGTGCCGTTGTGCGTGTTCTCGTTTGACGATGATGATGAGGACGCCGACGTTCTCGCCTTTGTGTTCTTCGCGACAAAGAGACGTTTCGGTTCGTTGCTTCTAGTACCAGAAGCAAGTGGAGTGCGGTGAATAGTAGTAATACCGAGACGGAAAAGGGACGCAAAAGGACAAGTCATTTCTTGTGAGGTAAGGGCGAACTGGGGAGAAGAGAAGAAGAACCCGAAAGAGCAGAAAATTTTCTCTCGCGTATGAGATTAAAACCTAAGTGCGTATGTATCTACAAGAATGCATTGCCCACACCCACTCGCTCTTTTCTTCATCTCTCTGCGCTTCATTTTTTCCTCTCTCTCTTTCTCTCTACTAATCAACAAGAACGCTTCATTCGCACCCTTCTTCTCTTTCGCGCTCTCGCGCGAAGAAAGACGAGCGTCCAATTTTTTTCTAAGCGTTGTGTACATGTCGTCGTAATTTTTACCGGTATCTCTCTTCCTCTCTCTCTCCCTCTCTTTCTCTCTCTTTTTCTTCCTCTTCTTGCGTGTGAGGAAGTAAATTACGAGCCGTGCACCTTGATAAACTCCTTCTTCGAGATTTTCTCGTCGATCAAAAACTGGGCCACATTTTTGCGTTGGTCTCCTTGGAGCTGGATGATATCCCCGAGTTCCGAGTCTTCCACAATCGTTCCGTTGCAGTTGAACTTCTTCTTGCACTCTTTCAAGATGATCTTCTTGTTGATTTTGGGATTAATCCCTTGTAACGTCGTTAAGGATTTCCTCCCATTTCTTTGTTGCGTGCGGATGTGAATGTATTTGTCTTGAACCGAATCCGCGTTGATTTTCTCGGCTTTTTCTTTTTTCTTCTTCTTGAGTTCCGAGTCTTCTCGATCGTCTTGATTCAACAAGTCGGCTTGGTTCGCGAATGGGTCGATACCTGTCGTCGTGTTTAATTGTTACGCGGCGTAAAGAGAAGGAGAATAGCACGAGTGAGAGTCAGTTTACTATTCCATGGTGGTACGAAGACGAAGAAGACGAAGAAGAAGAAGAAGAACAACAACAACAACAACAACAACAACAACGGAAGGGAAGGGAAAGAAAAGAAGTAATAAATTCATCTTCTCGTTCTTCAAAACAAAGAGAAGAAGAAGAACTAAAAAAACGTACCGAAGGATGGCTCGAGCTCTTCCATAAAAAAACGGAAAGGTTGGTTTTTGAATGCGTGTGCGTGTGACTGCGTGTGTGTGTGTGTTTAATGCGCTTGTTGCTCGCGAAGACTTTTAATATCGTTTCTTTGAGAAGAAAAGAATAAAAAAGAAGGTTTGTGT